>Ga0160423_10000815_pt1 | contig 26096 bp, 23 predicted proteins | sample CRUFie14St8metaG_FD_108191 | JGI IMG/M metagenome (GOLD analysis project Ga0160423, IMG submission 108191) | Marine microbial communities from the Costa Rica Dome - CRUD Field 142mm St8 metaG | ecosystem: Environmental > Aquatic > Marine > Oceanic > Photic zone | place: Costa Rica: the Eastern...
CCCTCAAGTACAACGAGTGTCGCAAATGTGCCATCTTCGGAATGGACTACCTCTCCATTACGACGGTACTCAAGTAGCCAAGTGCCCGAAATGTTGTAATTGTACGAGGTGCATCCTGTCGCATCAGGCGCACAAAGTGGGTCGCCCGGCGTCTGCGCAGCAAAAATGAAAAGGGAACCGTCGTAGGCCAACTCAAAGACCATGACATCACCAACCTGAACGTCCGGCATATCGTAAACGTGAGTGACGTTCGAAGTGAAACGAAGACGTTTCAACGGATCTGGATTGGTTTCACCTGAAACAGGAGAACCAAAACTCGACAGCATGACCCCAACGGCCACTGCAAAAGCAAAAAGACGGCGCATACCAAAAGTTATCACTGTGACTGTTCGCAAGCGTCGATTGTGCCTCTGGCGGTTCAGGATTCGAACTCCTCATGACAGAGTTCACCAGAATTGTCACCGTTGTCTTAACTCAGCCGGACAAAAAAGTGACCTCTGAGAGTTTTACGATTGCGAGTTGCGGGCACTTCCAACCTTTGTGCCGGAATCGAGTCCCACTGCGCACTGGATCGATCGGTCTCCTTCGGACCACGATTCACTCAAAGGGAAGGCCGAGAAGACGAAGTAGATGGAAGAGTCGTAATCCATGCCAACGAAACTCTCAAAGCGCGAAATGCAGTAATCGTTGGCCATTTCAGCCGCTTGGCTTTCACCCGGATAGCTGCTGTCCGTCATTTGTTCTACGGCGAATAACTCGTACCGGTGCGGCTCATTACAGTCGACGACGTCCACATCTGAGACTGTGGTTCCTGAGTACTCAATCTCAGGTGCGTTGTAGCAATCACCCACTTCGAGACTGGCGATCGAACTGCTGCACCCAGCTAGAACCGCCATTCCGAGGACGACAGTTACGACTCGTTGAAAATTGATCATTTTGGTTACTCCTCGATCGATGAGTTGAAACTACTACCCACAATGTGCCACGAGAGTTCCCCATTTTCGCCCTGCGCCGACGAACCGCTCGTTGCGTCGCTGAATACTCAGGAATTCGAGTTGGTCGAGACGAGGTTCACACGGCTTGTGACCGTTGTATTTCCTCAGCGCGCCAGTAGGGATTCGAACCCCAAACCTTCTGATCCGTAGTCAGATGCTCTATCCGTTGAGCTACTGGCGCTATGAGACAAAGTCTACGCGTCAGTAGCACTGATACCACGACGGTCCACCTGCACAAATTCACAAACGACTACCTTGGGAACCATGCAGATGATCACCTATTGGAAACGCGGATTTCTAGAAAACTACGCAAACTTCAAGGGACGAGACACTCGGCCCGAGTTCTGGTGGTTTTATCTCGCCAACATCATTCTGAGCTATGGCCTTATCCTGATCGGCGGCGCCACCATTGGCGCTCTAAACATCATCGGAAGTCTTTACGGAGTTGCTGCGCTCATTCCTGGCATCGCCGCCGGCGTGCGCAGACTTCACGACACCGGAAAGTCAGGGTGGATGCTTCTGATTTCTCTGATCCCCATCGTGGGCGCCATCATAATCATCGTTTTGCTCGCCCAGCCGGGCACCCCAGGTGCCAACGAATACGGCCCGCCTACCAGCGCTGACGCCGCCAGCGGAAGTGCTGGCATCACGCCACCGCCGCCACCGCCGCCACCGAATTGAGACCCTAGGTCAAAGTCCCGCGCACGCTGCGGTTTCCAAGTACTTGCCAAAACACCACGGATGCCAACCGTCACCTCGTTGCGCAAGCGACCGTTCATAAAGTGCGAGCGCAGCCCGCGTGTTGGTTTCTGCATCAAACAGTTGCTCGCGTGATGTAACGCCTTCCGATCCGAGCCAAACACGATGGATTGTCCAATAAATCTGAAACAGGCCAACACAACAAATTCCATTGTCCACATCTGCCTGATAACGACTCTCCCTCCAAACAATGTCAAGTGCACGTTGCTCAAGATCGTCCGGCCAGACTGCGCGGATGATGCTTTGAACTTCTGCGGTGCTGGGAGAAGGCGGAATTGCTGCAGTCGTCGTTGGCGCCACCGCTACTGATGGAGCCAAGGTAGAGGAGGGTGCAACCGTCGTAGGCGGGATAACAACACGGACTCCTTGAGGTAAGCACAATTCATCGCCGGGATACAGCACGTCTCGAGCAGTGGCTCCATTTTGCTCGAGCAGCGTTTTGGCTGGGATTGACGCCCGGTCGGCGATCAGCAACCACGAATCGCCAGCTCGCACGACGTATGTTGACCCACAAGTTACGGCAGATGGCGCCGATGTCGTCTCAGCCCCTTGCAAGATTGCACGTGCCTCTCCATTTACCATCCTGGCAACCTCGGCATTCACGCCCTCGGTTGGGCTCGCTGTCGAAATCTCTAACGTTGAATTATCCGACATCGATGGCGCCACCACTGCGGGCAGTTCGGTTGCTGTAATGGATCTAGATTCATTCAGATCACTGCGCGTAAGGTCAACTGACCGTGGGGTGACCGTTACTACTTGGTTGGGTGAGAGAGCCGAAACGGATTCGGTTGTTCGGCGAGTAGACCATGCAACGGGTGCGACAAGCGCGAACGCAGTCAGAATTAGCAACAGACGACTTGCAAACGGGTCAATACGTGGCAGCGACCAACGGGTACGAACACCTTCGACTGTTTCGCTGTGAAGGACACGAGCAATTCCACTTGGTCGAGTGGGAGCATCAGGGTCTATCTCGTGTGATTTGGGCTCCCAAGGGACAGACTCGCTCCAAAAATCAGCAGACTCATCTGCGCGCGATTTCTGTCTCCTACGATGTTCGCCCGAACTTTCGTCTGGCCGACGAGGAGAGGAATTCCAACCCCACATGACGAAAGTCTGACTGGTTTGTCATCGTTTCGCAACATTTTGGATCTGCCGCATGGCCAAATTCTCATCTTGATTGGAGAAGCGATAGCTCACCCACTTACAACCCGGTTCATACCGTCATCGTCGAATCCGAAACGAGTCTCTTGTTCACCGCCTACAACGACCGCTATCGGAGCGCATTTTCCGGCCAAAAGATGCCGACGGAAAGAATACGTGCCGAGCCCGAAGGCCCGGCACGTCCCTTGCGGAGAGGGTGGGATTTGAACCCACGGACCACTCGCGTGGTCAACGCCTTAGCAGGGCGCCCCATTCGGCCGCTCTGGCACCTCTCCGAATAGCACAAAGTCTACAGAGCGACGGTCGTAGGGCTACCGCCTACACGGTAGATTGGGGTACGGAACGGTGGCAGAGCGGCCTAATGCACTTGTCTTGAAAACAAGAGACCTTACGGGGTCCGGGGGTTCAAATCCCTCCCGTTCCGCTCTTTTACTTAGCGAGAGATACACCGAGTGAGTGCACGATCAGCGGCGTTTGCTCCGCACATGCCGTGCGCGCCCGCTCCAGGCGGCGTCGACGACGAGCACAAGTACACACCCGAGATTCCTGTTGCGTATGGGTTCGAACTCACACGTGGTCGAAACACGGTTTGTAACGGCGAACCAGCCCCTCCGATGATGTCGCCGCCGACGTAGTTCTCGTTGTACTTCGACATCTCTGTCGTCGAGCGAACCGCCATGCCAACAACGCGCTCTCGAAACCCGGGGGCGAAGCGTTCGATCTGCTCGACAATTGCCTCAGTCGCATCGCCGGTATAGCCGTGAGGTACGTGTGCGTACGCCCATATCGGGTGAACATTTCCAGCGGATCGACTCGGATCAGCCAAATACTGCTGGCCAACTAGTACGAACGGTGCGGTCGGCATCTTGCCATCAACGACCGCTCGTTCGTTTGCAGCGATCTCGTCAAATGACCCACCAACATGAACCGTGCCCGCTCGCCGTGCTTCTTGAGCCGTCCAGGGAATACCACCCTCAACTGCAAAGTCAACTTTGAATGCCCCTGGCCCATGAGAGAACGATCGGTACGCCCGCGCAATACGCGATGGCAGACGATCACCGAGGATCTCAAGGGCGATCGACGGCACCACGTCGAGCATCAACACATCGTGAGGTGGGAGATCGTCCACGGATGACACCCGCGAAGACGTTTCAATTTTCCCTTGGTGGGCAACGATGTCAGCAACAAGAGCATCAACAATCCGTTGCGTGCCGCCTTTTGCGACCACCCATCCATGTGCGTGAGCGGCTGCTGCAAGTGTCACGCCCACTGCGCTCGTCAACGGTCGATCGAGGCGCCAAAAAGCATGTGCTGCCACCCCGCCCCACAATGCTCGGGCCTGTTCAGTTTTCCAAGTGCGAGCAAACAGAGTTGCCGACGGCACTACCCGAATACCAAAATTCGTCAGCGTTAAAGGGTGCCTCGGCACGCGAAGTACCGGCTGAGAGATATCTGCAAAAAGAGTGTCGAACTTCCTCGCAACCGGGGCGAACATCTGCCGCCAACGTCGCGCATCTGCCCCCAACAGTTCATCGGTAACATCGAACGATTTCGCAAATGCACCCGCTGACCCATCGTCAAGAGGATGCGCGCAATCAATTTCGGGGGCACACCACTCAAGCCCTGGAAGATTCACTTCCTGAAAAAAGGGCGATGCAAGAGCCATCGGATGCACCGCCGAACAATGGTCATGCAAAAGCCCCGGCGCAAGATACTCCGAACTTCTGGCCCCGCCACCAATCGTGTCCGAAGCTTCGAGCACGGTGACGTTACACCCTGCGCGAGCAAGGCGCGCCGCTGCAGCAAGACCATTCGGGCCGCCGCCCACGACAATAGCTGTGCTCATTACGTCAGGTATGGGTGAGCGAGATTCCCTCACCCTTGGTATCTCTTCCACCATCGCCAGGGTAGGGGTCACCTACAGGGGTGTACCCCTCGCGCTGCCAGGTCACGACGTGAGGAACTAAGCCATCAGGAAGGAACGGCTGCGTGAAATAGGCGTCGTCGTTGTGATACCAACCCTTTTCAACGACACCGAGCGCAGCATCAATCACTCTGTACTGAACCTTCTTTGAAAACATTGGCTGCGACTCTGTGAACACGACCCGCAGGTCACCAGGCTCATAATTACACCGCTCCTGCACGGCCTCAATGAGTCGCTCATCGTTGCAGTGCGCATCGCCAAAGTTCCAACCGAGCAGCACGTTGCCGAGGAACTCCCCTTCGCGAAGAACCCTCGTATCCATATCGTCGTTGTGCCGCATATGCAGGGTGATGTGCATTCGGCCCATCGGGTGCATCATTCTGAATGCAATCGCCTTCTGAATAAAGACCTCAGAAATTTCCTTACCGAAGATCGGAATGATCTGATCAATCTGGTTGTCTGCCGCCTTCACGATTCGTTCGTTGATCCGATCCTCTTTCTCTTTGTCGACAAACGCCCATGTCGTCGAGGCCCAGTTGCCGGCGTACTGCTTCATCCCAATTAAAAATGACACATGCTGCGGCCAAATAGCTCCCAGCACAATGCCGAATAGGCCAACTACCAGGACCGGAATGATCAGGAGCGGCTCAATATCTCCAACCCCCCAGCCGTCGCCGGCAGGAAAATTCGCAAACAGGAATCCAGTGCAGAAGATAAAGAACACGTTCCATTCGAGCGGGACCGCAAGAGGGATCGTCGAAATGATGAAAGTGTGAAGCGCCCAGATCGAAAGAATCCCGATCCATGTCATCCATGGCCACGGCGAGAACAGCAGCACCAACGGCATGACAAGCTCGCACGTGGTACCACCGATGTGCCCGATGAGGTGAGTCGCTTTCGACGGCCGCAAATCATTCGGGTAGTCCTTCACTGTCCCCATTCGAAGCCGACGAGAGCCATTCCACGGGGTGTTATTGATCATCACCGAAACCGTTGAGGAAAAGCCGTGGTTGAACTTCGAAACTCCGGCACCCATCCAAACGATAACGATGAAAATTTTTGCGGCAACGACCATGTCAACCCACGAGGGGAAGAAAGCGAACGCCAGCATGGTTGGCACGTACTGCTCGGCGCGCGACGCCAAAAACACGCACTTATCGCGCAACCCCATCACACAAATGAGTACCGCGTACACCACGAACGGCCAACGGGGCATGACCCCTGCAGTGCCCTCGGGCAACCCTGGGATTTGCTCGCCAGAGAGGAACAACATCATCACTAACCAGAACACGATGAGTTTGTAAAGCCCGGTATCCCACGGAGTGCGGCGGTTACCTTTTGTCAGCGGCACATGATTTGGGTACGGAGGGATTCTCAACGTGTCGTTCTGCCACCAATAAAGGCTTTGGCCGATCGGCGGGTCGAAGTGGAATGCCATCGGGCCGCATGTTGCAGCAAGCCCTAGAACCTCCATCAAGATGGTCCAAATCATCAACTTCTGGTAAAGGATGGGCTCATCCCACCAGCCCCCAATATCGTTAAATTCAAGGCCGGCTGTGAATGAAGCGGCAACGATCAAGCCGAACAGCGCAAAGAAGAAAATCTTCCACACGTAAAACATTGCCGTTTGTTTCGGTGTGCCGAAGCCCGCTTCCACCCAGTGCAACTGGAGGAGCTTCATCCTTGGCAAAAACGGGATCTTCGGGAATTCGTCGAGATCGACTGGTGGTAAATCAGCAGTGCGGTAACCCATGTCGTTTCTTTCTGTGTCCTGTTATCTGGTCAATTAGTACTTGCGTCCTCGGCGGATGCGCATCTGCGAATCGCGCCGATGTTGTTCATCATCAAGAATCTGATCGTCTTCTCCTGTGCGTCTGCGTGAAACCTGAGTTCCACTCAGTCGGCGCAACTCACGCTCTTTTACCCTCAGACGCCCCCATGCCTGTCGCACGTCCTTTCGGCGACGTCGCTCAATATGGTCTTCTTCTGACTCAGATGTTCCCGCAAGGTACGCCTCCTCGATCTCGTCGAGGCGTGAGCGTGCTTCGTCAGATGTCATCTCCATCTGGATTCGTCCTCGAGACATCAAATAGATGCGGTCGCTGTACTTCAATGCCTTTCGGGCATGCTGTTCAACGATGAGCGCGCCGATGCCTTGCTCATCTGCTGCCGTGCGTACTGCGCTGAGCAAACGGTCAACGATCATTGGTGCAAGCCCAAGTGACAATTCGTCAGCGAGCAGCAATTCTGGGTTGCGACTCAGCGCTCGCCCTAGTGCGATCATCTGCTGTTCGCCACCTGAGAGCATGCCGCCTCGAATATCGAGCCGTGGCTCAAGCGCTGGAAATAACTCGAGCACCCGCTCAACACTGCCGCCACCAATCTTGATGTTGTCACGGGCCGACATCTTGGTGAAAATGAGGCGATCTTCGGTAACTAAGCCAATCCCATTTCGAACGCGCTGGTACATCGGCGTGAACGTCGGAACATTCGACAGCATGACAATGCCATCGACCGGGGGTAACTGCCCTGCGATCGTCAGCAGGGTGGTTGACTTACCGGCACCATTGGGCCCCAACAGTGCAACAACTTCTCCGCGTTTCACTGTGATGTTTGCGCCAGTGACCACTTCTCGGCCGAGGTAGCCGGCTTTGAGGTTGCGGGTCTCTAACAGGAGAGGCGTTTGCGCCTGCACGTACTGGCCAATACCCGGCACCTCAGCGATCATTTCTGAGAAGTTCATGGTTTCACTCATGCTTGATTCCCGCTCTCCACTGGTTGGCTGCTCTCGATCCCGAGATCGTCGTCAGACTGCTGACCGAGATAGGCCTCAATGACGGCTGGATTGTTTCGTATTTCCTCCGGTGTACCTTCAGCGATCTTGTTGCCAAAATCGATCACCACCACACTGTCACACACTCCCATGACGAAGTTCATGTCATGTTCGACGAGCAAGATTGCCATTCCCCATTCATCAGCGAGTCGTCGCACCACGCGGGCAAGTTCGGCACTTTCAACCGAACTCAAACCAGCTGCTGGTTCGTCGAGAAGAAGCACGCTCGGATGCATCGCCACCGATCGAGCGATCGCCAAGAGCCGCCGCTTACCGTACGACAAGTCGCTTACCTCGCGGTGGAGATCTTCATCAAGATTGAATTCTTGTACGGCGCGGACAACCTCTGGACCAAATTTCGGGATCACCGGCCACACCAGATCGCGAACATACGAAGAAAGGTTTTGAGGGTCTGCGGCAACACTGAGGTTTTCAAATACCGTTGTGTCTTCGAACAGTTCGAGAGATTGGAACGACCTCGCCATTCCTGAATGCACTCGAGCGTTTGCATTTCCCTTCGATATGTCGTTGCCGCCGACGGTGACCCGGCCCGAGGCCGCATCGGTAAACCCAGTGAGCGCATCGATAAGCGAGGTCTTTCCTGCGCCGTTTGGCCCGATGAGGCCGACCACTCGGCCGGGCTCAATTGCAAAGCCCACGTTATTGACCGCAGTCACGGTTCCGTACTTCACCGTAAGACCTTCAACCTCCAAACGCTTCGCCGGTACTTTCTCGCTCACATTCTCATCGACGCGCTCAGACACCTCTTCCAACTTGATGAAATACGACTCGCCGAACTTCTTTGTTCGCTTAAAGATCCGAAAGCTCCGCGCCCACTCCGCCGCTACTCCATCTGGGTTGTACAGCACCACCAGCAAAATGGAGATGCCGCTAATCAACTGAACAAACTCACCAACACCATTCCATGTTGACTCCATCACTTCTTGGTTGAATCCAGCCGTCGCCATCATCGCTCCAACAAAGGCGCCCAAAATATGGCCGACTCCACCCACAAGTGAAAGCCCTGCATAAGTGATTGAAGTGAAGTTGGTGAATGACTGATAGCTGACGGAAGTCAGCCGGAAGGCAAGGAGAATTCCGCCTAATGCAGCGAGTGCTGAGGCAAATGCAAACGCAAACAACTTGGCGGCGGCAATGTTAATACCAAGCGATGCAGCGGCGCGTTCGTTCGTTCTTACCGCGATCAGACGTCGACCGCTGCGGCCACGTCTCACATTTGCGACCAGAACAACTGCAAGAAGGGCCATTCCCAAGACGAAGATTCCGTACCGCTCGGGATACCTAATCGAACTGATCTCGAATCCAAACAAGCTCGGATCACCGACGGGCGTGCCATAAATTCCACCCGTGTAGTTGCGGTTGTTGAACAACATCAACTCAAGCGTTGTTCCAAGACCCAATGTCACGATCGCAAGGTTGATGCCACGGGTACGGACCGCCGGCAGAGCAAAAATCATTCCAAGCGGCACCGCCGCAACCACACCAGCGAGCAAACCCAGCAGGAACGGCAGTTGATAAACCGCTACAAGTCGTCCTGCCACCCACGCACCGAAACCTGCCATTGCGTACTGAGCAAGCGACAGCTGCCCTGCGTAGCCAGTGACAACGACAATCGACAGCAACACGATGGCAGCACACAGCGACACGGTGAGGGCATCAACCCATTTCGTATCTTTGGTCAACATAAGGAAAACGATGGTTCCAACAAGAAAGATGGTCCAATCCCACGACATCCGACCATTGCCAATCGCGGGCAACCTCCTGAGGTAGTGGTCTCGAGTCGGGATTGTTCGCCCTCTGAAAACGAGCATGATGATGATGATCACGAATGGCAACGACTGGCCGGCGCCTTGTTGATCCCAAAATCGATTAATCAACGTCTGGCCCATTCCCAGGAGGTAGCCGGCCGCTGTCGCCAACGGGAACGATTTGAAGTCAGCGATGAGCGCGGCCGCAAGGGCGGCGAGCACAAGTGACGTCATCGACGTCACTTGCAGTGTCATCACCGGGACAACGAGAATCCCGCCGATACAAGCTGCCGCAGAACCAAGACCCCAGTTAAAAACAGCAATTTTGTTTGGCGAGACTCCCACAGCCGCTGCAGAACGCTCGTTCTCAGACACCGCTTCGGTTTCAATACCAAAATTTGATGATCGGTACAGCAACCAGAGTAAGAACGCAGAGAAACTCCCGATCGCAAGCAAGATAAGGCGGTCGATGGTGATGCTGACGTCTCCATACAAGGTGACACGATCGACCGGAAGCTGACTTGGGACCTGCCGCGGCTTTGACCCGTACCGGATTACCACTCCCGCTTGCACGGTGACAAGTACGCCCAGAGTTGCAAGAAGCTGAATCAGGTTGCTCGCTCGTTTACGTTGCAGCGGACGCAAAATAACCCAGTGGGTGAGAACACCGAGGGTGATGGAGAGCATCACACCAAAGAATGAGGCAACCCAGAAATTCTGTCCCCGCTCGTACTGCAATTCGTATTGGAGAAACACACCGGCAATTCCTGTTGCGCCGAGCGAGAAGTTAAGAACTCCAGTGCCACGAAAGATCACAATCAGACCCTGAGACGCGAACGCGTAGAGTGCACCAACACCCAACCCAAGCAAAGCAAACCGGATAATTTCGTTCACGCCTTCAACCCCCACTGTGACTGCGCCATGAGACTGTGCCGAGCGTGCTCGGCGGCCCCTCATGGAATGGTAGGGAGATCACCCCTCCAACACGAAGTCGGACACCTCTCAGTGTCTAAGGTTCGCGTAGGTAGGTCGCACAAGGCGGCCCACTTGACCATTCACCAAAGGGGGGAGAATGAGTTTTCTGAACAAAAAATCGGGGGTCGTCCGCCGTGTTGCCGCAGTCGCAATACTCGGCATCGGACTCACCGCGTGTGGCGGCGATGATGCTGACGAGCCTGCTGAGGAGGAAGCAGCGACTGAAGAAGTTGCTGAGGAGCCCGCAGCTGAAGAGCCGGCAGCCGAGGAGCCGACCGGTGATCCCATCAAGTTGATGACGGTCACCACGTTGAATGCCAATGGCCCAACTTACGAGAACATCAAGATTGCAGCGGAGATCGCAGCCGATCACATCAACTCAAACGGCGGCATTAACGGCCGGCCACTTGAAGTCATTGTCTGTGACGAACAGTTCGACGCAGCAATTGCTGCAACGTGTGCCCGCGACGCTGTTGCGGAAGGTGTCGTGTCAGTGGTTGGCTCCTTCACCTACTTCGCTGAAGCAATCGTGCCGGTGATCGCAGAATCTGACATCACTTGGTTCGGCGCATGTTGCCCGATCTCGCCATCAGAGCTGACATCACCGCACTCGTTCAACCTCGGCAACCAGCCGATGTACGCGGTCGGAATGGTTCGCCAGGCAGTCGAAGATGGCTGTGAAGCAATCAACGCCGTCATCGTTGAAGGTGCCGACGCAATCTTCAAAGGCCCAATGGAAAACGCCATGTCTGCCTATGGCCTTGAGTTCAACGATGTGATGATCATTCCGAACGCCGCACCCGACTACTCAGCTGAAGTTGCTCAGGCAACCACCGGTGTTGACTGCATGGTGATCGTTCTGTCAGAGGGCCCGTTCCTCACCTGGAACACCGCAATGCAACAGTCTGGGTCTGACGTGCAGCAGTACGGTCCTCAGGGCAACCTCAACTCCATCTCAGCGGTGGGTGCTGAGGAAGTGACCGATGGCAACATCATCTCGGGTATGTACCCAGATATCTCGACTGAGCCGTGGGCCGATTATCGCGCTGCTCTTGAGAAGAACAACATCGATCAAGAGGCAAACGACTTCAACAGCCTTGGTGGTCTCGGAACATGGGCCGCGTACATCGGCTTCGCTCAGATTGCATCAACCATCGAGGGTGAGGTGACTGCTGCTTCATTCTTCGAGGCTGCAAGCAATACGAGCAACCTTGACCTCAACGGAATGGTGCCAGTGATCGATTTCACTCAAGAGTGGACCGATGGACTGCCGGGCTACTCCCGTCTGTTTAACCGGACCGTTGTTTATAGCCAACTCTCAAACGGAGAAGTTGTACCGATCGACAACGAATTCATCGATGTCGGTGACCTTTCTATGGGAATTGCCCCGTAACACATCGGGCATTGCCCAATAACTGAAACCCGAGCCCGGCTCAGCGTCTTTTCGGAGGCACTGGGTCGGGCTCATTTCTTTCTCAGCGATCTAGTCGGAGCCGCAGGCCGACGCAGGTGAAGTTCACAAAATTTCGAAGAAAATGATGGCGGCAATCAATCCTGCAGTGATCAGAGCAATCGCAAACGCGCCCGCAGCATCATTTCGTGACGAACGGATGTCATCAGGATTCGGCTCTGGTGGAGTGACATCTTGATCTTTGATTTCGTAAACCATGTGACTACCCCGCTACGTGTCTGACGCTGCGCTCGACAGACGTCGCCTTCTACGCGGAGCGTATTTCGATAACTGTTTCGCCAGCGAAGCGGGCGTTACCGCGCCCTGTTGGCGCCCGCTCGGTCCCTATACGCCTGGTGCGAATATCGTCATAGTCGCATGTGGATCGCCGTCACCTTTCTCGCCACGATCTTCCAAACTCTGCGAACTGCTGCACAAGCACGACTACGACCTGATCTTTCTGTCAATGCAGCAAGTTATGTGCGCTACATCCTCGGCGCACCACTATCAATTGCGGCCTGCATACTTGCCGTCTGGTGGTCAGCAGACGGTATGCCAACAATCCCTGTGCGCTTCTGGTTCATCGTCACCGCCGCCGGCCTCGCGCAAATCATCGGAACGATTGCGCTACTCACAGCCTTTGACCGCCGTGACTTCGCTGTCGGCACGGTGTACTCAAAAACCGAGGTCATTCAGGTCGCAGTGTTTTCGGCTGTCATCGTTGGGGAGCCACTCCAATTGTGGGGCTGGGTCTCAGTGATCGCGGTGTTAGTCGGCGTCGTCAAACTTGCGAGCCCGTCTGACACGCCACTCCGTCAACTCATTGCCCATCGTGACCGCGCCGCTCAAGCAGGCGTTCTTGCTGGTGCCGGATTTGCGCTTGCGTCAGTTGGCATCAGGTGGGCGTCGACAAGTCTCGGCGATCACCCCGCGGTGGTTCGCGGGCTTATCACGCTTGCGGCGATGAACACCGCTCAAACCATCGTGAATGGAGTCTGGATCAGCGTGAGAGAGCCCAAGTCGATCGGCATCATCTTCCGGCACTGGAAACGCACACTGCCCGTTGGAGCGATGTCGGTCGGTGGTTCAGCGGCGTGGGCAATTGCCATGAGCATGGAAACCGCTGCAAAAGTGCGTTCGCTTGGCCAACTTGAATTACTGCTCACGTTCGTCGTCTCGCGGGTGTGGCTCCGACAGCAGCATCGCCGCAGTGAGTTTGTTGCGAGTGGGCTCGTGCTTATCGGAATTCTCGGCGTCACCGTATGGGGGTGACGCCACCTCGTCTACTCGGCTGCTGAAATGTCGACGCCGAACAGTTCCCCGAATCGTGCGGCATAGCCAGCGTCGTCGATAGTCGCTCCCAATTCTGCCCAATCGTTAGGACCCATCTTTGCTTTGCCGTCGATAATCCCCTCTGCAGCCCAACTCACCGCGTATCGCAATTGAGGGGAATCTGTATGGATTGCATGATGAATGACCTCCGCCACCTCCTCTGCGGGGGTCGCCTGACGAATACCCGCCGCGTAAAAGCCGAACATCCGGCCGTATTGCTGGTCGTAAGCTCCCGACTCGTTCGGAGCCTCAGTGTTCTTCGAAAAGATCGCCGACTTCGTCACACCCGGTTCGATGATCGCTACTCGAATACCAAACGGAGCCACCTCAAGTGCAAGCTCCTCGCTCACACCTTCGAGCGCCCACTTTGAAGCCACGTAGGGAGCTTGAGCAATAGCTCCAAAGCAACCAGCGACCGAAGTGATGTTGATAATTGCGCCTGAGCCTCGCTCACGCATCTGAGGGAGAACCGCTTGTGAGCACCGCACCGCTCCACACAGGTCAACATTCATCACATCGAGGAATTCTTTCGGCGATGTCTCCTCGACAACACCATTGCCGCCAACACCTGCATTGTTCACGAGATTGTCGACGCGCCCAGCTCGCTTCATGATGTCGTCAAATCCCTCACGAACTGAATCGCCATCAGCCACATCGAGTTCAGCGAGCTGAATCGTCACCCCCGCATCAGCAGCCATCGCCTGCAGTTTGTCGGCCTTCGAAATTGATCGAACTGTGCCGAAGACGATGTGGCCTTGCGCCGCAAGATGCACTGCGGTCGCACGACCGATGCCTGAGTTTGCGCCGGTCACGACAGTGATTGGAGATGTCATGAGATGAGTCTAAGAGGTATGCCGTAACCACGGCGTAGGAAGGGTCGACCGTCAGTTGTTGTCGAAGTTTTCAAAATAACGGCTCGGCGTTGGACCGCGTTGGCCTTGATACTTCGAACCACGGGCACCCTTGCCATACGGATTTTCCGCCGGCGTCGTCATCTGCATAAATGACACTTGCCCGATCTTCATTCCTGGGTAGAGCGTGATCGGAAGTGAGGCGACATTCGCCAACTCGAGCGTGATGTGACCATCAAACCCTGCATCGATAAACCCTGCGGTCGAGTGAATGAGCAAACCGAGACGGCCCAAACTTGACTTTCCCTCAACCCGGCCAACGAGATCGTCAGGAACTCCGACGCGCTCGAGGGTCGAACCGAGAACGAACTCGCCGGGGTGCAACATGAACGGCTCCGAACCATCTTCGGGCATTTCTACGAGTTCGGCGAGCCCCGTCATATCGCTCTTCACGTCAATGACACCGGCAGTGTGGTTGCGGAATACCCGAAACAGATGTGAAATGCGGACATCAATTGAGGACGGTTGCACCAATTCATCGTCGAACGGATCGATCACGATGCGCCCCGCTGCGATCTCTTTACGGATCGTCTGATCAGACAAAATCACGAACAGTACCTTAGTGCTCCAGCAGCGTCTCTACGTGGGGCCACTTGATGATGAGCCGCTAATCCAAGCACCTCTGCGGATGTAGTTCAATGGCAGAACATCAGCTTCCCAAGCAGACAGCGCGAGTTCGATTCTCGTCACCCGCTCTACTGAGGCTCAGTCGGAGCTGGTTCGAAATTCGGCAATTCGATAGCTGCTCTGCCTTAGACGCTTAGTGTTGGGGTCTCGGAACACTTTTTCTAGTTTTCTGGAGCGGTAGCCATGTCGAAAGAAGTTCACTCAGCAGTCTCAACCGTGCTCACTTTTGTAGGGGAGCTCTCCTTGCTTATGCCGCGATCCGACTTTTCATAATTCCAGTTCGGTACGAATTCGATTTTTTCGATGGTATGGGCGACCCAAAGTGTCCGGGTATCGGTTTCGGCGGTGTGATCAATGCTCTGACAGTGAGTTCCGAGTCCTATATCGAGAACTCCCAGTGCACCGAAGAAGCGTGGAACCGTATTAACTCGTCAATTATTTGGGTCTGTCTTGGAGGCGGGATGCTTCTCGCCGGTCTCAAGGTTCGCCCTGACGGAATCGAGAAGGCCGAAAGTTAGGTAGTGGCTCCACGTTTGGAACGCTTGCTTTCGCATAGGGAAATGTTCCCACATAAAGACCCGTCTGGGGGTAGAGCGGTTGAAAGCTGAGGTACGGTTAAACATGAAGCGCACAGCCATCGCAGTCCTGTCAGCCACCGCATTCTTCTTTGTGTCTTGCGGAGGGTCAACCGATCCAGTTGAGGCGTACATTGACATCGCCAACAAGTCGAACTGCGCCCTTGCGCCCTTGGCTGCTTTCTATGAGCGAGACGAGGTGTCGTCGAGTACAACTAACCAAGACTTTGAGCCGTATGTGGAGGAGCACCAAAACCTCGCTGCTGATGCAGCCGAAGGCCTTCAGACTTTACTTCAAGAGATGGCAGTCGTTGAGTGGCCCGACTACGTCCTCAATGAAGTTGACGTCTACTTGACCAACGTGGCACTCAGCGATGGATGGTTTGAGGCATTGTCTACCGCTGAGACATATGACGAGGTCATGCAACTGGCGATAGCTGCCCCAGACGCTGACCTGACAACAGGCGAAGCCGTCAAGGCAAAACTGGGCGTCACTGATGAGCAAGTGCCTCCGACCGACAACTTGGATGAACTAATTGAGTTCTGTAGCTAAGGAGAGCGCCAACAGCTGCTACTGGCTGGGCACCGCCCCCAACACTAAGCGGCTAAGGCAGAGCAGCTATCGAATTGCCGAATTTCGAACCAGCTCTGACTGAGCCTCAGTAGAGCGGGTGACGAGAATCGAACTCGCGCTGTCTGCTTGGGAAGCAGAAGTTCTGCCATTGAACTACACCCGCGGGTGACGGCATCTTAGTCAACAAAATTGGCGATATCTCGTGCCGCAGTCACCGATTCAGCGTGGGCGTAGATGCTCAGCGTTGTAGCGGGCGAGGCGTGACCAAGGACCTTTGAAACAGATGGGAGTGGTGCTCCCTTTGAGAGCAACTGCCAGGCAAGGAACCGTTGATGGCGAGTTCATTCTTCATTAGTGAACTATTCATGCTTGGTTAACAAAACAGATCTGAATGGTTTTCCTAGGTCCGCTCGATGCAACCAAAGAATTGCTCCGAAGATGAGATCCGCTCCTAGACCAACCGAATTGACGTCTTAGCAAGCAGGGTGCAACGAGGTGCGGACATCTCCAGAGGAAACCGAAATGACCACAATGTCACCGGCGCTTGTCGCAATCTCATCAGCATCATCAAATGGCTTACCTAACGACCGTACTTCAAGCCGCATATTGCGGTACAACCCCGTCGAGTACATACCGCAGCCGAGGGGCTCGACCTTCATATCAGTCGCAAACGTTGACCAACGTGACCCGACGCCGAGCCCACTCTCGGTGACGAGCATCCCTGAACTCTCGCGTTGTGTCCACCCAGTAAATACAAGCCTGTCGCCGGTTTCTCCAGCTCCTTCAATGCACAACCCAACGGAGAAGCAGGTTTCGCGGGCGAAAACATCAACAAACTTGAAATCAGCATTTCGATCAATAAACACACCGTCATCAGTTTCACGAAAGCGACGCATCACATCCGTCTGCGGTAGCCCAAAAACTTCGATCAGCGATGAAATGACGTTGCTCATGTCGTCACCGAATCGCTGGCTGCCTAACCCGAATCGACTGAGGTGAAGTGCATCCTCCCGTGCCGAGGGAGCTAGAGGGACTGCCACCGTTGTCGTTGTCACCAGCTGTGAATGGTCAGCCACGAGTTGAGAGGCATCGACATTTTCGGCTTCATACGGAACTACCGATACAGCGGTTGAGGTCGTTGATAAATTTTCGCGTTCTAGGACCAAACTCGTTGTCGACATTGACTCCTCAATGACTGACGACGATTCTCGAGGTTCACAGGCTGCAATAAGGCTCACAATTATCAACGTTGTCACTAGCCGCTGGAAAGGTGCCATTCGCCTCAACAGTACTGAGCACCTCACCTCACGACGGACGATCATCATCAACACCGACTGCAAAGTCGAAGGCCCCGAGATGAATCGGTCGTTGAGAAAGCGAATCAATAGACCACTGTCGAGCCCACATTGTGAACGGATCCGGGTGACTGCCCACAGGCTCACACCCAATGCTCATAGCGATCGCGTCTCGTACCGAACTCACGGTCTCTCCACGTTTAACAAAGTCTCGAAGCGAGATTGCGCCGTCTCGTTTTGCCAGACGGCTTCCCATGTCGCCGAGGACGAGAGGCACATGCGCGTACTCAGGTGTCGGAAGGCCAAGAAGGCGTTGCAAATGCATTTGCCGTGGTGTCGATGACAGCAAATCGTCGCCGCGCACCACCTGGTCGATGCCCTGCACCGCATCGTCGACCACAACCGCCAAGTTGTAGGCCGGCACGCCGTCAGCACGAGCGAGAACGACATCGTCAATTCCACCTTCGAACCGTCCGGCAACCATGTCATCAACCACATAGGTCTCACCCGAGGTTCGCAAGCGAAGTGCAGGGCGCCGGCCTTCAGCTTCGCGCTCAGACCTCTGTGCAGTCGTCAAGTTTCGACAAGTGCCCGGGTAGGCCCCGTCGGGCAAATTACCGTTCGGAGCCTGCGCCGCCGCTTCGATTTCGGCACGAATTTCTCTACGGCTGCAAAAACACGGATACGCATCGCCGCTCTCGGTGAGACGGTCGATGGCATTCCGATACAACTCAAATCGCTCCGACTGCCGGACAATCTCTGCCGAGCTCACCACCCCCACGGCTGCAAGGTCAGCAATTTGTCGCTGTTCAAATTCGGGAGACGCTGTCATAAGGTCGAGGTCTTCCATTCGAATGATGAACTCGCGTCCGGTGGTCTGGGCGAGCAGCGCCGCAACGAGGGCCGTGCGAAGGTTGCCAATGTGAAGATCTCCCGTCGGTGAAGGTGCGAAGCGACCCGCCATTGCACCATTCTTGTCACATGGACCGTTCGCAATCAGCGACAGATCACCATCGAGGTCGGCAACCAAACCGACGAGAACGGATGTCGATGATTTTGGAACGAGATGGCAACGACTGTGTGTGGTGTCGCCGCACCTTCGACGACCACCTCGTCATACCGACAACGGAACATCTCGTGCCTCGAATTAAAGGCGGTCCGAGTTGGGTCGAAAATGAAGTTGCCGCGTGCAAGCGGTGCAACAACGAACGTGGCCATCGGACGCTTGGAGAGTTCGCCAATGAATGTGAGGGGCTTGCCCGCAAACCGGACGTCGCTCGAATCATCCAATCACTTGAGCGCCTATCCGATGCCATCGCCAGCCGCGGCGGCCAGCGTCGTGCTCGGCCATATATAGTCACACAACTTCGCCGCCTTCGTCGTCGATAACTGCCAATCTCATTACTCGCAACCACAGGCGAACAATGTCGTATTCTCGGCCTATGCGCAGCACTTTGAAGCCGCGTCGGGGCGAGCAGGAGCCGAAAGTAGCTAAATGATCTGCCCTGCCTGCGGCGCTACTCCACCTGACGATGCAAAGTTCTGCAATGCGTGCGGCGGGAGCCTCAGCGCTCAACCTGATGACACTCCTAACGCCGTCACAACAGAATCACCTCCTGTTGGCGAACCCATCGATGATGAGCAGACCGGTGAGCTTCGGGGGCCTGTCGATTCAACAACTGACCAACTCGACGAGTTTGCCCTCACCCAACTGCATGATTCGATCCAAACCGAGGGACTGAAACAAACCATCCAGATCACAACGACCGAAGGACCTGCATTCGCATCTCAGGTCGTCTGGGCAGATGACGAACGTCCCTTTGATGACACTATCGACGACATGCCAGCGAGTGGCATCCCTATCGATACTGCTGCGGCGACCCAAGTGATTCCCGTCGACCACGAACCGCCCACACTTTCTGCTCGCTCTGTGACTCTCGCCGCCGCAGTCGTCGACCATGGTCCAACTAGGAGCGTCCCCGCACAGCTCACGGTCACCTCTTTCATCGGCATCATTGCAGCGGTGCTCACAGTAATTGCACTTACGGCCGACATTCTCAAGATCTCCACAACAGCGGGAGCAGATTTTGCCGACGTTGCTTCAGCCGTCGGGTTAAAAACCGGGGTTTGGCACGTTGACAATCTTGGCTCGAACCTCATCGCAGTCGGCCTCCTTGGGGCAATCGGACTTGCAGCAGGTTCTGTTGGGTCGATCCTCAATCGCCCCTGGGGGCCAGGCCTTGTCGGGGGAAGCGGACTCTCGGTTCTCGGCACCGCTGCGCTTACGATCGGTCTCATCGAGTTTCCGGTCGGCGCCGCACGAAGTTTTGCTGCGAGTGCGACTGGGGAGTTCACCATCGAGATCACGAGAGACCTTGGCTACTGGTCCTTATTCGCTGCAGGAGGTGTTGGGCTCATCGCATTCTTCGCATCAATGAACGATCTCCTGGTCGACCGCCAAGCAAGTCTCAACCCGTACGTGCACGCTCTCGGCGCGCTAATTGTCGTCGTCACCGCAATTGCTCCACTCGTACCAACGGTTGGTTCTTCCTGGTCAGCGAATTGGCTTCTCAATAGCAACGAAGGTTGGCCAAACGGACTCATGATCGCACGATTGGTTCAGCTTGGAGCCCTCGCAGTTGGAGGCCTCATTGGATTTCTCACTGTGAGACCCACCGGTCTCGCCCTTGCCTTCGGTGCGGTGTTCCCGGTGGTGATCGCGACGATGTCAACGTGGCTCGGGTTGGGAATGCTGTCGATCGCCCCGGGCTATCGAAACCCTGGTGGTACCGCCGGGGCGCCAACCAGTCTCCTGGTCGGTGCGGCGGTTGGATGCGTTCTCGTTCTCGCCATAGCTATTGCGATGGCGTGGGACTCACACCAACGAAGTTAAGTCAGTCGAGTAACGCGTTGCGATACGAGTGGGTTCCGTCGAAACGAGACAGTAGGTAGGGGCCTGCCGTGAGAGGTTCATGACGTGGCGGGTTCGATGCGTCTCGGCAGGTGGGCAAGCATTCAACTCTGGCATGAAACCCTGGCTCAACGAAGAACGGAATCGAGTACCGATCAACGTTTGGGGGACTTACCACTCGATGAGGGTTTGACACGTAACGATCATTCGACCAAATCGCCATGAGATCGCCAAGATTTACGACGGCATGACCTGCCGGAACCGAAACGTCGATCCACTTACCGCCTCGTGTCTTCACCTGCAGCCCACCATGCCCATCGTCAGTGAGGATGGTCACCGACCCATAATCGGTGTGCGAGCCGCAACCGGGTTGGCCGGGGGCTGGTGTGACGCGACTCGTCGGTGGGTAATGCAGCATCCGCAAGTGGTATAGGAACGCATCCTGTGATGGGTTTCCGAGGTCTTCGAACCATGTCGAGGCTAGGCCGAGAGCTACTGCAAGCCCTCGATGAGCGCGAAGGCTCGCTTCGGTTGCCTCATTGAAATAGCGCTGCCATGCAGCGCGGAATCGGGGTGACTCTGGAAGTTGGTTTGGGCCGTGAAGCGGCGTGCCGGCGAGCACTTCTGGGTGTTGCGGTCCATGCTCGGTTCCAGAATCGATGGTTTCTTTCAAATCTCCGAGTCGCGAAATGTCGAATTGATCATCATCGGCAAGTGCACCCTCGAGTGCTTCGGTTCCAATGCCGACGTACCCCCGGTGGCAGGAACTGTTTGCAATGGAAATTTGTTCTTTGACGTCTTGAGGCTCGGCGAAAAACTCTCGCATGACATCGAGCAGCTCTTCTTTCGTCTCCGATGCAATTCCGTGTCCGACAGCAAGTAAAAACCCGAGTTCTTGGCAGGTTGCATCAATGATTGCGGCCTGTTCACGTGCTGCCGCACTGGAGTGATCGTCACCGGTTGCAAATGGTGCAAGGTCGATGACAGGCAAACTCACTTGAACAACTGTAGTCCGGTCAATTTTGTCGAGAACAAAGGGAGCGTGGACGTGCTTCGCCAACCATTCGCTCGTAGTGAAACTACGAGGCTAGGTTCTCGACAAATTTGAAAGCGTTCGATGCGTTCGTCGTGCCCCCTTTCGACGAGACTTAAGTGGAAAGGGGGCGCTCTTCCGTTCCCATGTTGAGGAGCACGACATGTACGACACCATCATCTATGAAGTGAACGATCCGGTTGCGACGATCACGTTGAACCGACCCGAGGCAATGAATGCCTGGACCAACAGCATGGACCGTGAAATTCGTGAGGCGGTGGCAAAAGCAAGCGCTGACCCCGCAGTCGTAGGCATCATCGTCACCGGCGCTGGACGAGCGTTCTGCGCAGGTGCAGATATGAACCTTCTCTCCAATATTTCGTCGGGCGACGAGTCGAGTAATGACGCTGGGTCGGCAGTTGCTGAAGGCGAAGCAGCAGCAGACTCCAACGGAGATTTTGACGGCCGCTTCCCGTTCCTCATGACAACCCCAAAGCCGATTATCGCTGCCATCAACGGCGCAGTTGCAGGAATGGCGTTTCCGTTCAGCCTGTGCTGTGACCTTCGGGTTGGTACAGACAAATCGCTGTTCCTTACCGCATTCGCACAACGCGGTCTCATCGCTGAATGGGGCATCGGTTGGCTACTCCCGAAACTGGTTGGGCCATCGGTCGCTCTTGACCTTCTCATGTCATCTCGGCGGGTGACCGGCGTTGAAGCCAAGGAGCTTGGTCTTTTGAACCACATCGTTGACAACCCCGCCGACCTCCTGCCGTGGTGCCGCAACTACATCACCGAGCTGGCAGAAAAGTGCTCACCAACGTCGATGGCGATCATGAAACAACAGGTCTACGAGCACCTTCATCAAGGCATGGGAGAGGCCGAATCTGAAGCAGCCAAATTGATGGTCGAAAGCTTCGGACGCCCCGACTTTGCAGAGGGTGTTCAATCGTTCGTCGAGAAGCGGCCGCCCTCTTTCTCACGCATCGGTGACAACTAAGCGTTACGCCATCCCGACTGAAAAGTCGTCGATCAACCGCTCGTAACCCGCTGCGCACCTCAGCACGTCAACGTCCGCCAACGGTGCACCAACCAGTTGAATACCCGCGGGCAAACCGGCCGAGGAGAACCCTGCGGGCATCGAGATTGCGGGGAGCCCGGCATAGGTTGCGTATATCGTGCACTCCATCCACCGGTGATAGGTATCCATTGCTCGGCCGTCGACTTCGGCTGGCCACCGTTGCTCAACATCAAATGGCCACACCTGAGCGGTGGGCAACGCAAGTAGGTCGAAGTCGCCACCGGCGGTGCCGAACATCGAAACGATCTGTTCGTAGAAGGCGGTTCGGGTGGTCGCAGCACGCTGCAGATCAATCGCAGTCAAGGACAGGCCCGACTCAGCTTCCCACCGAATCTCTTCTTTGATTTGGGCGGCAATCGCTTCACGCTTCAGCAAAGGGCCGTACGTCGCTGCGTTATACGCGTGGCGGTTGTGTAACCAAGACGTCCACAGCGCATCGAGATCGACATCCAACGACGCAGGCACCACGACCGCACCATCGCCCTGCATCCGCTGTAACGCACGCTCGCAGGTCTCAAAAATTCCGGGTTCGGTCGCAAGGTGACCACCGAGATCTCCCAACCAGCCAATACGAACACCTGAAAGACTCCCTTGAAGATGCATCCGGCATGACTGAGGTGATGCCAACTCATCAAGTGTTCCTGGTAGCGCCGTCGGAACCCGAACATCCCACCCAGCTTGAATGCCGAGCAACATCGCAACGTCGATCACTCGACGCCCCATCGGGCCATCGGTTACGCAAAGTGTTGAGTACGAGTCACCGCCATAATGCAATGGCACCCGACCGAAGCTCGGCCTAAAACCGACTACGTTGCACCAGCCTGCTGGGTTTCGAAGTGACCCCATGAAATCGCTGCCATCGGCAACCGGCAGCATTCGGGTTGCGAGCGCAACTGCGGCACCACCACTGCTGCCACCCGCCACTTTTGTCGAGTCATAAGGGTTGACCGTTGCACCGAACACTGGGTTGAACGTGTTTGAACCAATGCCAAACTCAGGAACATTCGTCTTACCAATCAAGATCGCACCAGCTGACCGAATGCGCTCAACGTGGAGGGCGTCGACATCAGGAACGAACTCCTTCAACAACGGAGAACCCTTCGTAGTGAGGAGCCCTTTAGTTTCCGCAAGATCTTTCACTGCATGCGGAAAGCCGTGCATCCAACCACGTGAGATTCCTCGATCGAGTTCGTCATCGCAGACCACAGACTCGGCAAGCAATTCGTCACGATCTCTTAACGACACGATGGCGTTGAGCGCGTCATTTCGAGCATCGATCCGATCGAGATAGGCCGACATCACCTCACGGCACGACACCGACCGATCATGAATCGCACCAGATAGCTCTGTCGCATTGAATGCCGTGATATTCACGACGACAGCATGCCACGGAATGGAGTGCGCGAAACTGTCGCATGAGCTCAGTGACGTACTCTCCATGGTCAATTGAAGCCACCAACCTTCCAGTCCATGCGCGGAACCCCATTCACACCGATGAAGGCGGTCGCACCGCTGGATTTCCTTCTGCGTTGGTCGCCGGTGTCACGGTCTACGCCTATCTCTGCCACCTCCCTCTCGTCACTCACGGTCTGGCGTGGGTTCAACGTGGCGGAGGGGAGGTTCGCTTCAAGCAACCGGTGTTTGATCGCGATCATGTTGCGGTAAGTGCGCGGATGTCAGATGACGAAACGCTGATTGAGGCGTACACCGACTCACCTCGACCGCGCGCTGTCTTACGACCAACACTAAACGCCGACGCCGCGCCCGCACTGCGCCCAGGCGACGACCTCGATCAGGTCACCATCGTCGCCGATACGCCATATGGGGCCGACTATGCGGTTCCCGCAGGTGACGATCTAAATCTCTGTCGCTCGGCCGGGGTTGTACATCCGGCAGTGTGGCCAGACCTCGCGAACGACATCATGCACAAACAACTCGCTCGCGGAAGTTGGGTGCACACGAGATCGATCATTCGTCACCATCGAGCGGTAACTGTCGGAAGCGAAATCACCATCGTGTCACGGGTGATCGAACGGTTTTTTGCCCACGGAGAACGAGCAATCGTCGATATGCACTTCATGCACAACGATGACATCGTCACGTCGATTGAGCATGAGGCCATCGTCGACCTCTCGGTAACCACCTAACTCGCGCGTCGCCCCGAGCCGGTCGTGAAAGCCCCGCTCGGGTACGTTCAGCACAAGGAGGCAATTGCAGTGAACCCACCAATTCCACATGAGATTCCCGGAGAGTTACAACAACTGCTCGGCCAGCTTGATGACTTCATCGAGTCAGAAGTCCGACCGCTGGAAGAGTCGAATGACAACATCCGATTCTTTGATCATCGAAGAGAAGATGCCCGCACCGACTGGGAACGTGGTGGCCTTCCAAACGACGAGTGGGAAGACCTTCTCCACCAAACAAAGCGCATGGCTGACGCGGCCGGCTTCTACCGCTACCCCTTCCCTGCTGAATATGGCGGAAGTGAAGGAACCATTTACGGTATGGCGGTCATACGCGAACATCTTGCTCGCCGTGGCCTCGGCCTTCACAACGACCTTCAAAACGAACACTCGATCGTCGGCAACAACGTCGCGCTATTGCTGATGATCAACTACGGCACTGAAGAGCAAAAAGCCGACTGGGTAGATGACCTCGCAGAGGGTCGCCGAGGTTTCGCATTTGGCATCACCGAACCCGAACACGGGTCAGATGCCACCCATATGGATACCCATGCTGTGAGAGACGGTGATGAATGGATCATCAACGGCGAGAAAACGTGGAACACCGGCATTCACAAGGCCGACTGCGATCTTATTTTTGCGAGAACGAGTGGAGCCGCTGGCGACGGTGACGGCATCACCGCATTTCTGGTGCCAACCAACTCGCCTGGCTTTGAAATTCTCGAATATCTCTGGACTTTCAATATGCCCACCGACCACGCCCACATCGGGCTCACCGATGTTCGGGTACCCCACTCCGCAATATTCGGGGGCGAGGGCAAAGGCCTGCAGGTCGTGCAGCACTTCTTCAACGAAAACCGCATTCGCCAGGCAGCGTCAAGTCTTGGTGCCGCCCAATTCTGCATCGATGAATCGGTGAAGTACGCCCGTGAACGCAAACCGTTTGGGAAAGCCTTGTCGACCAATCAGGCGATTCAGTTCCCCCTTGTCGAACTCCAAACGCAGTGTGAAATGTTGCGAGCACTGATCCATAAAACCGCGTGGCTCATGGATGAACACGGCGCATTTAGCCAGTCAGACAAGGTTTCAATGTGCAACTACTGGGCTAACCGTTTGTGTTGCGAATCTGCCGATCGTGCCATGCAGGTACATGGCGGCATTGGCTACAGCCGCCACAAACCGTTCGAGCACATCTATCGCCACCATCGTCGCTACCGAATCACCGAAGGTGCAGAGGAAATCCAAATGCGGCGGGTTGCCGGATACATGTTTGGCTACATGAATCAGCAAGCCCCGAAGGGCGTCGCCAGCGTGAAGGGCTGAAATGCATCAGCCACCTTCCGCTGCTGATCTGCTCCGAACTGTCGCGGAAACATTGGCCCGCGACGTCGTGCCATCAACGAGTGGACCTGCTCAGCATCAGGCGCGGGTTGCAGCAAATATTGCGTCAATCGTTGCCCGAGAACTCGAGTTAGGCCCAGAGGTTCGGTCTCGTCAGCACGATCTCCTTCGCGAGATCGGCGGTGAAAAAATCAGCCATGAAGCAGACCTCGCCGCGGCTGTCGCTGCCGCACTTCGAAAAGGAGCTGCCGATAGCGATGAAGAACATGAACGGGTGAGGATGCTGCTCACTGAGATCGTTCGCGGTGACCTTTCAATATCGAAACCGGGCTATGACGACTGGAACGGCGAATGACAGGCAGTGACC
>Ga0160423_10000816_pt1 | contig 26092 bp, 50 predicted proteins | sample CRUFie14St8metaG_FD_108191 | JGI IMG/M metagenome (GOLD analysis project Ga0160423, IMG submission 108191) | Marine microbial communities from the Costa Rica Dome - CRUD Field 142mm St8 metaG | ecosystem: Environmental > Aquatic > Marine > Oceanic > Photic zone | place: Costa Rica: the Eastern...
AAAATAATGTTAGCAGTAGCTGAATCTCAGGCAGACCAATTCAAAGACAAAGCAGTTGCTTGGGTGCAGTCTGAAGAGTTTCAGGATGAACTTGCTAGTAAAATAAATGATAAAATTGACATACCTTTTGTATCTGAAGAAAAAGAACAAATATTCTTTGAGAAGTGTGTTGATTTAGTAGCTGATATAGTAGAAGGATTATTTAGGGGTAAATAATGCGTAAGCGTGACCCTAGACTAGCTAGATATGGGCTTAGTGGGTATAATAAACCCAAAAGAACGCCAAGTCATCCTACTAAGTCCCATGTAGTATTAGCTAAATCAGGTGGGAAAATAAAACTAATTAGATTTGGTCAGCAAGGTGCTAAAACTGCTGGTAAACCTAAAAAAGGTGAATCAGCTAGAATGAAAGCAAAGCGTAGGTCATTTAAAGCAAGGCATCGTAGAAACATTGCTAGAGGTAAAATGTCAGGTGCTTATTGGGCAAATAAGGTAAAGTGGTAATGAAAGTAAAAGGTGTAAGTGTAAAAGGCTTGAATAAAAGGCAGATATCTGCAATGCGTAGACATTCTAAGCATCACACTAAAAAACATTTAAGAGTAATGGTAACTGCTATGAGAAAAGGTAGTACTTTTACAAATTCACATAAAATTGCTATGAAAAAGGTTGGTGTATGAGAAAGAAAAAAAGAAAATCTACAGTAAATAAAGCTGGTAATTATACAAAACCAGCTATGCGTAAAAGATTGTTTTATAGAATTAAAGCTGGCAGTAAGGGTGGTAGAGCTGGACAATGGAGTGCAAGAAAAGCACAAATGCTTGCTAGAGCATATAAAAAAGCTGGTGGGGGATATAGATAGTGGCACTTAAACCTAGTCAAAGAAGTCTAAAAAAGTGGACTAAACAGAAGTGGGGGTATGTGACTAAAGGTGATTCAAAGAAACCTCGCTCTAAAAGAGGTAGGTATTTGCCTAAAGCAGTTAGAGCATCTTTAACTAAATCACAAAAAGCATATACCAACAGACAAAAAAGAAAAGCAAACAGAAGAGGCAAACAAAGAGCTAAATATAGCAGAAGTGTAGCCAGAAAAGTAAGGAGAGCGTAATGCCAAAAGGTATGGGTTCATATGGGTCTAAGCGTGGTAGACCATCAAAGAAAAAAAAGAAAAAATCCATGTTTAAGAAAAAGAAAAAAAAGTAATGTATAGGTTCGGTAAAAGGTCAAGAGAAAGATTAAAAGGTGTTAAACCTGAATTAGTCAATGTCCTAAACGAACTTATCAAAATAATGGATGTAACCATTATCGAAGGGGTAAGGTCGCAAGAAAGACAAAACGAATTAGTAGCACAGGGTGCAAGTAAAACAAAATATTCAAAACACATTACAGGGGATGCAGTTGACCTTGCCCCTTACCCTATTGACTGGAATGATAGAGATACATTTCATTATATGTGTGGCATGATAAGAGGTATTGCACAACAAATGAAAGTACCAGTTAGAGTTGGTTGTGATTGGGATAGTGATGGGCAAACAAAAGACAATAACTTTGATGATTTAGTCCATGTTGAGCTTGTATAGCAACAGTAATATAAAGTAAATTAGGAGAACCATGGTTTATTGTACACATAGAGATTTAAAGGATGTATTCCCATCAATAGATGAGTTTGATAGCAAAGAAGCCCTATACGGATGGGTAGAGTTATTTTCACATGGTGGATTTAAACTATATGAATCATTTAATACAGGTTTAGTAAGTGTTTTATTCCAGAATGGTGAAGACTTAACTCCATATCTTAAAACAGAAAATTATACAGATTCTACTGCAAATACAGCAGAATCAGTAGATATTATAGAAACTGCAATAGATGTATCAGATAGTAGTGTATTTGGGTATGGAGATATTATTAAAATTGATAATGAAAAAATGCTCATCACTAATATATCCTCTAATACAATTACAGTTAAACGAGGATTTTTAGGCACAACTACTGCAACACATGATACAGCAACGGATGTTTATATTGGAGTAGAGTTTTCAGAAGCTAAACAATGGTTATATAGTTCAGGTAATGACTCTGTTATTATATACGAAGCAAATTCTACAAATCCTAATGACCACTTATTAGAATCTGGTGATGACTGGTCAACAATCATTACTAGATATATATCTAATGCAACAAAGTATTTAGATTCAAGATTAGATGGTAAACTACCTAGAAAACAATTTAAAGACCACGATGGTAATTATGACTACATGATTGTTAGAACTACCGCACTAATAGCTTGTAGTTTTTTAATTCGTGCATCACAACCTACATCTGAAATAGCAGATGCATTATTTAATGAAGTAGAGCAAAATATAACTGCTCTAAATACTGGAAGTGCAAAGCTATCTTGGCAAACAAGTGGTGATTCCTCAATGGGAATTATTAGAGAAGGTTCAGTTAGTGGCAACCTTAGAATTGTAGATACTAGAGGTAATTACTATGGTGTATATGATAAGATAGGTGTAAAGATAACTACTGCTGGAGCTATAGGTACTGCTAGATATTCAGTATGGCATTCTAACTCAGATAGTTTGGGTGCAGAAAGAATGAATCGTGGAGAAGCTGAATCACATTCAGATATTATAAGTGGTGATTATCAGCAACTTAGTGGCGGACTTGAGATACGATTTGCTGGAGATACTGGTGATACTGCAACCCTAAATGACTATTGGGAAATAGAAGCACATGGTAAATTTGAGCATACAGATAATGGTATGCCAATGTCTATCAGGATGTCTCGTAGATGATAGATTTTGTAAATATATGGGATGATAAAATATTAGATACCATAAGAACTTTTTTAAATAATGAGTTTGCTGGTACTATCCCTATATATACAGGTGATTTTAAAGACATGGGTAACCAGTCAATAAGACTTAACCCTGTAGGTAGCGATTTGATTGAGCGTATGGCTACAGGTGAAACAAGGGAATATATACTTGATGTATCATATACCTTTAAAGAAAAGACAGTCAAAAAAGATACTTGGGAACATATACTTCGTCAAGTATCACACATAGAAGCTCTATTCTTTCAAAATATGAATAATACATTTTTTGATGGTAGATTTACAACTGCTCGAATCAATGAGTTAGAAGAAGATGAAGAATTGATTGAGGGTTTAAATGTTGTCAGATGGGAATGGAGAGGTAAATACTTAGGTAACATATCATAAAGTAATAAGGAATACGATATGAAAATACAACTCATAGATAAAGACTCTAGTCTTCCAAATTGTTGGAAGCAATGTGGAGCATCATTTGAAGATTGGGAAGAGCTAAAAGCTGGTAAAGAAATATCAGTTAAAAGCGTTTCTGATTCAATTAAAAATTTAATTAAAGTAAAAGAAAAGAAAAAGGAGAGTAAGTAATGGCAGTTTCACACGCATTTTCACCAAAAGAATTTCAAGTATGGATAATAGCAGAAGGAACTGCTGGTACATCAGCTATTCATAAAGATAATATGTATCAGTTAGATGTTGACTCTGCTAGTATGCCATCACTTAATGTTAATCAAGTATTAGATGTTAGAAGTGGTGTAGGTAGAACATTAAAAGATGAAGATTTCTTTCAAGATAATACACTAAGAGTTACTGAATTATCAATATCAGGTAATATGCACCTAGATGCTGGTCATCAGTTATTATTGCAAAATGTATGTAATGATGTTGCAGGTGATGCATCGATAGCAAGTGGATTTGTACCTGCATCTCAATTATATGGTAGTGCGGTAGCAAATACTGCATCTTCATTAACAGTAGTAATTAGACCTTCAGACCATACTAATCAAACATCATTAGAAATGCCAGGAATGGTTGTAACAAACTTTGCACTATCTGCTGATGCTGGAGAAGAAGGTGGTAGATATAAATTTTCTGCTACACTACAGTCAGGTGTAAAACCTGATTTAAATGAAACTGCTATTGACCCTTCAGGAAGCGGTGGAGATGATGAACCTTTAGCTGGTGCTAATGTATATGCAAATAATACAAATATATTTATGTCTTCTGCTAGTGGACTTAAAGTATATAATACAGAAGTAGTCATGCAGTCTTTTACTGCTACTATAGATAGTCCAGCAGTATTTAGTGGAGTTACTTCTTCAGGTTACGAACTTGTAACTAGAGGTGCAGAAACAGCAGTAACAGTTGATACTCAGATTAAATACGATGGTAATACAAAAGGATTTATTAATACTTTTGATACACAAACTGCTCCAAGAACTGGAACGGATGCAAATGTATTTGTAATGGTAAATGACAATGCTTATGGTATCGATGTACAGAATGGTGTATTTACTAATGTTGCATATGCAGAAGCTGATATAATGATGTTAGACTGCTCTATTAAAGCAGTTGATGATGGAACAGACCCATTAATTACTTTTGACATTACATCATAATGAAGAGCATTAAACTATCTACTGATAAAGAAGTTAAAATAAAAGAAATGTCAGTAGACGATATAGACTTCTGCAATGATGTACCTGAGATGAAATATGATGGTGATAATCTAGTAGCAATAAAATACTTATCTAAAGCTAGAACCGCATGGATTCGTAAAGGTGTTGATGGTGCAGATGATAATTTCATTAAATCTTTAACCGATGATGAAAAAAATGAATTGTCAGTTGCTATACAGGACTATCAACGCTTGGGGGAATAGAAGCCCTCACATTAGAGTACAATATTCATGTAACCAATCAATGTGGGGGTTGTATGTATCATACATACCCTTATAAGGCTCAAATTCCTATCTTAATCGATGGCAAATACGAAACTCGTATGTTTACATCAAATGATGATGTTGAAGCGATTATGGAGCTTTTAGTTGATGAGGTTAAAGAAAACAATGCAAAGGGTAGTAGTTTTAATATAGCTGAATCTGTAGTGAAACAGCTACCCTTTTTTGCTTGTCCTAATGTCCTTTTAAATTCACAAGCACAAAAAGATATTTCAAGGTATGTATATTCTCAACAATTTGGCATAAGTCCGTATAAAGGTACATATGGAGAACAACCATACAAGTGGGTAGAAAAAAGTTTTTTAATTAAAAAGGTAATAGAGCGTAAGAAAGCAGAGGCTATGAACAATGGCAAATAAAGCACAACAAACAGTAACAGTAATATTTCAGCCAAAGGGTGAAAAGCAACTTATTAATGCTATTAAATCACTTGATAAAGCATCAAAAGATTTAACTAATGCACAGAAAAAATTATCACATACTACAGAAACATTAAGCAATACGCAAAAAAAAGCTAGAAAATCTACTAGAATATTAGGTGGTAGTCTTGCAGTTATAAGGTCTAGGATGCTTTTATTTAATTTTGCAATGACTTTAGGTGTTAGGCAATTAGGTAGATTTGCAGTACAAGCATCTAAAGTAGAAAACATGGAAAGAGCTTTTAAAACCTTATCAGGTGAAGTTGACCACTCTCAAGAATCTTTAAATAAACTAAAAGATGCTACTAATGGCACTATGAGTGAGTTTGATTTGTTTCAGCAAGCTAATAACGCTATGATACTTGGAGTTAGTAAAAACTCTGATGAAATGGCTGAAATGTTTGATATTGCACAAAGACTTGGTAGAGCATTAGGTAGGGATACTGCATCATCTGTTGAATCACTTATTACTGGTATAGGTAGACAATCTCGATTGATGTTAGATAACATTGGTATTATTGTAAAAGCTGATGAGGCATATGAATCCTATGCTAAAAAACTTGGTATAAGTGTAGACCAATTAACAGACCAAGAAAAAAAACAAGCATTTCTAACTGCTACAATGGAATCTGCTAGAGCAAAAGTTAAAGACATTGGTGATGAAATTGATACTAATCAAGATGTATATGACAATTTAGGAAGAGCTACTGAAGAATTATCTGTAGCTACAGGAAAATTATTAGAACCAACATTAATAAAAACATCAAAAGCATTTACTAGTTTATTTGATGCTACAACAAAATATTTTAATTCTTTAACATTAGCAGAAACTCCAATTCAACAGTCAATGACTGATGAAAGAAAACTACAAATATTATTAGCTAGAAAGAAAAAATTAAATCACGAACTAATATTAAGTCAATTATTTACAAATGTACAAACTGAAGAAACATTAAGGAAAAAAAGAAGAGTAGTAAAAATTGAAGGATTAGTAAATGACCTTACTAATAAAATTTCAGAAGCTAATAAAAAAGCAATACAGGTACAAGATAAAAAAAATAAAACTGAAGATGATGGGAATAAAATAATTGACTATAGGGCACAGATATCACAACAAGAATTAAAAATTATTAAAGAAAAAAATGAAGCAATGCTTGGTGAGTTTTCTATAGTAGAACAATTAGCATTAATAGAAGAAAAAAGAGAATTAATTAGGCTTCAAGCATTGCAAAAAACTATTACACAACAAGATGCAGATAAAAAAGATTTAGAACTTACTGGTGAAAAAATAAAACTTGAAGAAAAATTAGGTCAGGTAAGGTTAGAAACTACATCTAGTACAATAGGAGCATTAGCACAATTAGCTCAAACCAGTAGAGCAACATTTGAACTTGGTAAAGCACTTGCGTTAGCACAAGCTATTATAGATGCTTATGGTGCTGGTAATAAAGTTCTTAATTCTAAATTACCATTCCCTACAAATGTAATCGCAATGGCTGGAGTAATAGCAACTGGTTTAACAAATGTAACTAAAATTAGGTCACAAAAATTTGAAGCAGGTGGTTTAGTAGGTGGTAGATTACATTCACAAGGTGGAACAATGATTGAAGCAGAAAAAGGTGAGTTTGTAATGTCTCGTAATGCAGTACAATCTATAGGTACTGAAACACTTAATCAAATGAATCAAACTGGTAGTATTGGAGTTACAGTTAATATACAAGGCAATATGATTGGTAATGAAGAGTTTGTAAGAGATACATTAATACCTGAAATAAATAAAACAGTTAATCAAGGGCTTGCATAATGGCTATTGATGGATTTAGTGATTTAAAGCAATCTAATATTGTAGAAAATTGGTTGTTTGATTTTTATAATCAATCTGGTGCTAATTTATATTTTTCATTTGCTGATACTACTTACAATAATAATTTTTACCATGGTGTAATTAAAAACAATCCTAATATAAGAGAATCTATAGATTTAAAAAAGTCTATATCTAAATCAAGTAATATTAGTATTACTATTGCTGACTTTCAATATAAGGGAAGTAATATATCTGAAGAGCTTTTTGGTGGCAGTAATTATTATATTAATAGAACTGTAAAAGTATATTCTAAAATTAATGATGATACTCCTGTAGTTATAGGAGTATTTAGATTAATTAATGTAGAAACAAATGGTAATGATATTAATTTATCTTTAGTTTCTCAAAGACCATGGGATTTTATTTCATTTCCACAAGTTAAACATCCTGAACATAATATATTTGAACCTGTAGTATATGGAGACTTTACTCCTTCTTCAAATGCAAATACTGCTAACAGAGCATATGCGGTACATGGCTCTGTTTTCCCTGTTCCTGTTTTATACTCATCTACAGATAAAATCTATTCACTAATGCCAAGAGCTTACTCAGCAAGTGATAATGCTTTTATACATAAATATATAGGATTTAATCAATTTTTACCACTTAGATTAGCAAAAAATGCTTTTACAGCTAGTTCTAATAGGGTAGATTCAGTTACAAAGCAAACTATTGATAATAGTGGATTAAATATATTAGGCTCTAGAATTATGTATAAAGATAGCAGTAATGCTTATGGTGCTGAATTTGAAGGCTATGTTATGACTGCACCATCTGACAAAGAAATAAGTGTTACAACTTTTAGTAACCAACAAAAAATGTTTCAATTTAATGTTGGTAATGGAATAGATTTTAATAATGGAGCTACTCATTTTTTTGATGGCGTAGATACTGCATACGCATTAATGACAACACCTAAAACAGATTTTTTTTTAGAATATATAGATGGAGCATTAATTTGGGTTAAATTAAGTAAATCAGGTGGAGGTAGTATTATTCCACCTCAATTATTTAATATAGATTTTTTATCAAATCAATTTGACAATATAACAGATGAATTAGTAAATCCTGACCAACAAAGAGCGTATGACCATAGTACATCAACTGGTAGTTCTTATGGAGGTTCATCTACTGGAGTAATAGAGTTTAATGAACCAGCAAGTAATTCTAAATTCCAATTAGATGGATGTATGGGTGCAGATGAGTTATTATTAAAAGTAACAAGTGTTTCTCATGTAGGTTCTATTGATAAAACAATGTCGATAGTTGGATTACAATTATATTATAGGCAAACTATACCACTTATTTTTGATGCTACTATTCCTGTTTCTGATAAATATATTGAAGATTCAGGGATTCTTTTTAAGAAAACTAATAATGCAGATACAGAAGAAAGAGCAAAAGAACAAGATTTAAAAAAAATAATGGAAGAAAAATATTATTATTGTGGTGCAAATGGATTACAACATGGAATTACTGCTTTATCAGGTAATAATATTACAGAAATACATGAAGCTCATTTAGATTTGTTAAATAGATTTGTAGGGTTAGATGCATCTAATATGAATACAGTTGAGGGTTGGTCTGATTTAGATTCAGCTAAAGATTGGAAAATAAGATATTGGAAACTTGAGCCTGTAGAACTTAAAAAACAATTAGAAAAATTACAATATGAAGGTGGATTTATATTTAGATATAAAAATGGAGATACATCAAAACCTCAGTATATTTTTATAAAAGACTCATATTCATCAGCAACTCATAATATAACTATAAATGATTTAAAAGATGTTAAAGTAGTTCCTGATGGTTACGATTCTTTACTATCTAAAATGAATATAAACTATCAAAAACATCCAGCAGAAAGTGGGCATATATTCAGGACAAGTGCATCAAACTCTACTACAAGAACCAATTATAATATTAATTCTAAAGAAAATATTGTAGAAGTTAATTTAGATGCATATTCATCACCTGAAATACCAACATCACCAACTGCTAATCCTAATGATAATTTTTACTCATACTATGATAATGTATATGGAGATATTAAAATTAATGTATCAGGAACAATAATTAATCCTAGTCTTTATCAAATTGATATAGGAGATACAGTTTCTTTTAGTGATATGCATCCTGAAAAAGCATTTGGTAAATCTTTTACAAATATAATATTTATGATTACTTCTTTATCTAGGTCAAGAGGAGTATTAAAATTTGAAGCTAGAGAGATAGCATAAAAAGTTAAGGACTATAAAATGGCAAATATGAATATAAGAAAACCAAGGTTTTACGTAGATAGAGTAAACTATTTATTAACAAGAGGGATTGCTAATAACCAGTTTTATTTAAATAGTGGAAGTGGTTTATTAAGTACAATAATGAATAATGGTACAGTATCAGAGTTATTTGATATGCGACCACTAAATCAAGTAAAATTTAATACTGCTAGTAACTCTACTAACCATATTCTTTTATCAGCAGACCAAAACTTTGGCTCATATAAAACAAATTTTATAGCTATACTGAATCATAATATGTTCTCAGCAAAAGCAAGAGTTAAAATTGCATCTTCTGATACGGAAGCTTATGTACAAGCAGTAGATATGGGTAGTGCTACAGCTATAACAGGAGTAACTCAAATTTTAAATTCTGATGGCATAAGTTCAAATGTAGTTACACCTGATGCTGATGGGCATACTATATTTACATTTGATGATTTTACAGATACATATATTGGAATACAATTTGAAGGAACTAATAGTAATGCTTTTGATACAAGTGTAAGTAATAATTTAGTTATAGGATGTATATTATTTGGAGAATATTATGATATGCCACACAGTCCTGATTTAAGTGTTAAGCGTAATATTGAATTTAATAAGCAAAATATACAAGAATCATTAGGTAGTCAAAGATTTTCTAATTTACCTAGTTATGGTAAAAGATACATATCATCAACTAATAAATCTCCATTTCACACATATACAGGTAATGAAGAGCGTGGATTATATGGCGGTAGGATTACTTATGATATGAAGTTTAGTTATTTAAATTCAAGTGATGTAATGCCTAGTACTCATCACATACAAAATCAATCAGATGATACAGTTGTAAGTGATATATGGAATTATACTCATGGTAGTCATATACCATTTATATTTACTCAAGATGGAACTAGTACAGGCAATAATGCTGAATCTGATTATTTATTTGCTAGGTTTGGGCAGAATAGTTTAAATATGACTCAGGTTGCACCTGATGTATTTAATGTGTCTATGAAGATTGAAGAAGAGTTTTAGTATCAGGTATAACAATACCAAGGTCAATAGCAGACCATCTAATTATACGCTCTATAAGTTTAGAAAACTCTTTTGTAGTTAGGGTTTTAGTAGATTGAATCTCAAAGTGGTCTTTAACTGCCTGATGCATTTCTCTCCTAGTATAACCCAACTCATCTGCCAACATATCCACTATCTTCCAGTAATAGTTGTTTTGTGTAGATGACCTAACACCAGTTTCAACAAGTTCTAAATAATAATCACCATTTAAATCAGCTATTACACTATCGAAACCAGTTCTGTTTAATATCTTTAGTTTACCATCTTCTATTTTGCAAGAGAATCGCATCTTGGACATACTTTTTCCTTCCAGAGTTTAATATCAGGGGAAGCCCACAGTCTCCCCTCAAACATATTCCATTTCTTTTTGCATTCAGGACACCAAGACAAATTCCTATCAGCCCTTATTTCGTCTGTTTCTCTTGGTCTTCTATGGGTTTTATCTTTTACTTCAGTATATAAGGCATCTATTACCCATTGTATAGAGCCAAATTTATCCTTCATCTAGTTTAGTATATTCCCCTCAAAAAGGTCAGTCATCTTATCTTGAGCAGTTCTATTTTCTTCAATAATACCACCTAATAATAACAAGTAGTTCCTAGCATCCTGTATTCTGCCTAATATAGATTCATCACTTGATTCCTTACCTGTATGTATATAGTTTCTAATTGAATCCATATGTTTTAGTAAGTATATCATAGCTACTTGTTCAGGTCGAAGTGACATTCTTTCAGCAATGCTTTTGAAGTTCTTAAATTTATCTTCATCAGAAACAGTATATTCTTCGCCCTTTACCAGCATCAATCTATTCTCTTCTTTTTGCATTGATTCTGCCCATTTTATAAAATCAGGTACTCTCATTTATCTCTCCAATATACCCATCTAGATTTATTAGTATCCCATTCACCATTTTCCCATTGAGTACTATTATAAACAACTAACACTAATACTAACATTAACATTATCTCTATCATTTTATACTCCTTATATTAATTTTTTGCCCCATGAACGCCAATCCATTTTATTTATCAGTCTAACAACCACTGGTTATTAAATAATTAAGGGGCAATTTTATAATCATCAATAACTTTGATTAAGCCATCATAATCAGCATCTACATACTTAATCATTGAATTTTTCCGCTCTTTCAAGTCTTCGTACCATTGGATGCCACGCTTTTCAATAGCCCATTCAACAAATTCTGCTGGTGTTTTATGAGCGGAGAACTTAGAAGAAAAGACATGACATCCAACACAGAGACAAAAACCATTCTCTATATCCCAGCGTACCACACGAATTGACCTAGAGTAGAAATGATGGGCATTAAGCGGTTTAGTTTTATGGCATTTTTCACACATACCATATTCCTTGATTTTCTTAGCCCATGCATTATCTAACTTCTTTATTAAAGGTCGTTTCACTAATAAGGCAAATCGTCTGACTGATTACCATGAAGTACACTTAACAAGCTATACATCCTATCTTCAATAGCCTCTATATCAAAAACACCATTCATACTTTGTACTGCAAGTTTTAAACATACTTGCTTATGAATATCAGCAGTTCTGTAGTCAACCTTTTGACCACCTGATGTAGTTTGTACTGTAGAAGGGGTAGCATTAGATGCATTTTTAATAGGCGTACCCTCTCTTGGAGTTACATCCCATACAATTCTACCTTGCTCAGTTTCATTCTTAGCTATCTCCACAACATCACCAGTTTTATAATACTGAAGTTTACTATGTAGTAAGTCTGTAGCAAATAAACTTACATCTTCACCATCTTTTTTAAGTCCATATAAGTTCCATTGACCATAGTTATTAGTACCAGTTTTTGGTTGGTCAAACATAAACTCTACTACCGCACTACCATTTGTTGGTATCTTTAGTTGTTTTGTTTCCATTTTATCTCCTATTGTTATTTATAAAATTGTTTTGAATATAATTCTTTTAATGGTAGTAATAACATTTTTGATGCATTATCATCACCACCATTTACTTTTTTTGCAATACCTTGGTCATACATAGTCCTCATTAACACCTTTAATCTAGGTACAGGAAAAGACACCATGCCTACCATAATATCATCTAATGTAAGAACATGAAACCACCAATCAGCTTTTGTTACTGATATGCCTGACTTCTTACCTCTGCATTCATATTCTATAGCTATATTACCTGTTGTAGCCCATATATCACGCTCAGTCTTTACTTCTATCTTACCTTTGGACTCAAGTAGGTTTTTTACCTTTTCCTCATATACCTGACCCCAAGATAAATCTATATCAAAGTTAGGGTTATACATTATAACCCCAACTCTGATTTGACCTTGGGAGTAAGGTCTTCTGCGTGAGTGGGAGATTCATAAGCACAGGTTTCTAATCTTGCCTTGCGAGGTCTATATTTTTCTATATAATGCTGAATGTCTTCTACCATATATTCGTATGTCTGCCTGTTAATCGTAATACTATAATCCTGACCATTCTCAAAATTCGACCAAGTGATGGTAGCGTAATATAAACCTTTTTTATTGTTCTCCATGCCTGAACTTACATTAACTAAATTCATAGTATCAACCTTTAATTAACTCACCCCATAAAGAAGTTTTAACATCAATGATTTGCACAATGTGAACTGTGAACAATCCATTATGATAAAAATCTACTATGGCAAATGCATGACCCCAGTTTGTATTTCTACCACCTAACCATTCATTAGCCTCTGCGGTCATATCTTTTAAACATCCTATACTCCATGCAGACTTTGCTCCATCAATATGAGTTACAGATGACTGTTGGATGTCATGGTGGTGTCCATACATTACATTACCGCCCATTCTAATTAGATGATTTCTAGTATGCTGAACTCCAGCGTAATGATGCCCATGATAAAAGTTAAGTTTACCTATTCTAAGTAGTTTACCTATCTTATGGTATTTATAACCCCTATCCTTTAATCTAACTGCCTTAGAAAATTTTAGGTCATTTAAATAAGGATTTTCATCAACAAATCTATTTAACCAATCATCATGGTTACCTTCTATGAAGTGTTTTATTTTTACATTAGCTTTATCTAAAGATTCATCAATCATATCCATACCTTTATTAACATCGATAATATCCTGATGTATAAAGGGCAGTTGATATTCTAATGGCGGTCTTTTCTTTTTCTTCCATTGCCAATGTGAGCATCCCAGCCATTCACCAACATCGCCTAAATCTATGTAACCATCAGGTTTGACAATCTCTATTGATTTACATAATACATTGATAGCCTTTTGGTCATGCAATGGAAAATGTTTATCAGGTGTTACTATGTATCTTTTTACTTTCATATACGCTCCACTTTTAACCACTTATCCAATGCATTTTGCCATTGACTATAGGTGGCTTCTTTTTTATTATACCTTACCCATATTTTATCAAATTCATCACTTAGTCTTTTTCTCATTTTTCTCAGGTGTCTTTCCTGACTTCTATTCCTGAATATCTCATTGGTAATCTCCGATGTCTTATCCAAAAAGATTTTCTGTAGGTCTTTCGATGTATGTCTCATATTTTCCTGTTTTTATGTTATAGTTTAATTTACCAATCCCTGGCTTCCCATTCTTATATTGGAATCTAATCTTATGCACATGAACTCCAACATAATCATCATCTTCACTTCTATGGCGATGTATTGTAATAGCATTATCAGCTTTATTAAACCAGTTTGCTGAACCACTAATATCATAAGGTGTGGGTACTACAGGTTTTCTATTTACATCGTTTTCCATTTTTCTTGGGTGTGCTACTACCCATATGTGAATCTCAGATACTTTAGCAAATGCAGTCAACTCAGATAAAACCCTAGATACATAATTAGTCTCATTCTCACCATCACCAAACTTATGTTCTAATGTATTCCAAGGGTCAATTACCAATCCATTCAATCCAAACCTATAGTTAAGTAATCTAGCTTGCTCCATTATTGATGCTATTGTAACTGAATTTTCTTGAGTACCTATGAATTTAATATGTTCATCTAGTATTTCCATAGAATTTCTTGCAACTTCTTTATCCATCTTTTCTTCACCATAAAAAGGTTGTCCAGCAAACTTACCTACTAATTTTAGTAAATGATGTTTTACAGGAAAATTCTCTGCTGAGAATATACCAAACTTCCAGCCATATTCTTGCACCATATTAATCATCAAGGCATCCATCCATTCTGATTTACCCATATTAGGCACACCTGTAACCACCGATACCTCACTAGGACTAACCCTATAGAATGTATCTAGGTCACTCCAGCCTGTAGATAAACCCATATGTTCAGGCTTATTTAATAAATCAATAGCCTCATCAATAACATCTTTAACTTCTACAACACCATCAATAGGGTAAGGATGTGCATCAGATATAATCTCACCAACCCTATCTTCACCATACTTAACCAGTACATCATTCATATCCTTGCAGTCTAATGGAAATGTCACTCTAAAGCATTTTTCCCTACCTATACGCCTAGATAATTCATCTCTAAGGTGTTTACCTGCATCATCAGAATCTGTGCATAATATGATTGTTTCAGCGTTCATTAAATGCTCTTCAGCAGATATAAGATAGCTAAACTTCCTATCAGATGGTTTACTATTTGGTTGTGTTGCTCCATCAGGAACAGATACCACATTATTAAAACCAGCCTCAACAAGTGCTAATGCATCCATTTCACCTTCAGTTATAATGATGGTTTGCATCCCTACCATATGGTCAAATCTATAAAAACATTTTTCTGCATTCTTTTCTTGTTTGAATCCTTTTGCTAATGTTCTTGATTTAATATTAACCACTTCACCATCTTTATAAAATGGGAACTGAATCCAACTATTATTAAAACCAATCTTTTCCTGTTGTAAGGTGCTTTCAGATATACCTCTATCACCAAACCAATCAATGATATCTTGAGGTAGTTCTGTTTTAACTTCCTGTTTTGGTTTTTGTATTATCTCCCTGATATCCATAGGTTTTTTATTTAAACTCCCTTTCCAACCACAATGATGACAAAACCAAACACCCTCATCATGGTTAATTGCAAGGCATTTATCCCTTGATTTAGTCCTCTTATGAGAACACTCAGGACATACCGCCCTTTCCTGACCATAGGTTTTCCTTGCATAGATTCCATTACTTTCTAAGGTCATACAAGAACTCCAAGTCTTCTAACTTACTCTGAGTGATGTTTAACCTAGTTTGTAAATATGCAATCCATACCGCTGAAAAACATAGATACCCTGTTATTAATATGCTATAAAATAAATCCATTTTATTTTCTCCCTTTGTATTTTAAATAGATGTTAGTGAACTTCGTTTGACCATTGTTAGATTTGTTTCTAAGACCTCTTAATGATATAAGATTACTATACCAAAATTTATCATTAGTAGCCCATTTAATTACATCCCTAACAATAGTTTCAGAATAATCATCTAATTTTATAATCATATAAAGCGTGTTTATAGAATCATTAACAAGACAATCATCCTTTTTCCAGTTGGCTTTTACTGCCTGTGGAAAATGTTTGTGTTTTTCTGTATAGAACTCATGCACTATATTACCTAAATAAGTAATTTGTTTTTCATTGAGTTCTTTTAATAGTGGTATAAATTTCTTTGATGGATTAATATAATCTCTATATATTATATTATTATAATATCTATCAAGATTCTTTGTATCACTTTGTGTATCTGATTCAACAATATCAGCATTTACAGGAATACCCCCATCAAAATAATTTGTACAGGGTACACTCGCATAATCATTTGAGGTGGTAATTTCCTTTGGTGGGGTAAGATATATACATCTACGCTTAACTGCCTTACTATTTTTCTCATGTTCATGCACACAAAAAATATAAAAACAACTTCTTAAGCTAGATAATGATGAACTAATTGTAGCAGTTGTCACATCAAATAGCTTTGCAAATTGAGTGTTAGATTTTATACAATACCCATCAACCATACTAGCAGTAATTTCTGAATAAAGTAATTTATCAAATGGTTTTAATCTTGAATCATGCCTGACATTTGATGGCAAAATTCCTATATATCCATACTTCATGTTATCTCCCTTTCGAGTGGAGGGTTGGTAAAAAGGAGGTAAAACCAACCCTTTGATATAAATCCACTCTTAATTATTTTATTTATCCTTTTTTTCATTCTTGAATATACGACCTTTATTATAATCTGTGCAACTTCTATCTGCATTATACATATACTCCACGAAATGAGCAAAGTCCACATCATATACTTTTTCTTTTCTAATCATTTTACAAAACAGATTTATAAGTTTTTTTTCATTCTTAGTAAACCATTTTGAAAATCTTTTAAATTGAGGATTATTTACACTCATTACAAGTTTCCTTTGGTAGTGGTATTCCTTTAAATAAACCTGTATTTAAATAAGTAATGTTAGGATGATATTTATCAACCCTGATTGACTTTTGATAAACCCTACTGCATTTATCGCATCTTTTGGGTTGAATTACTTTACCTGATATTCTATGTCCTTCGCTAACATTTTCACCCCTCATCAAACCACTATCAAACCATTCAGGGTCTTTAAAGTAGTGTTTCATAGTTAATATACTTGCAGTATCTAGTTTTTCATATTCTGCGTTACGCATTGCTCTTTTTATAGCCATTTGTTTTTCTCCTTTATTGCCCAATTTTCTGCTTTTATCTCCCACTTATTATGGTCATGGGCATTTAAACCATAATGAGTGGCTACTTCTGATGCCTGATTATACTTCTTTAAATACTTTTTTCCTAATCTTTTATTATCTAAAGCGTGCCTAATCTCATGCAACAATGTTAATAAAAATTCGTCATAGGAATTATAATGCTCATTAAGAAATATACAGTCTGTAAGAACATTATAACTCCCATAATCTAAACCATCAACAATATAAACTTTTGTCTCAAGTTCATATTCCTGAACTAGTCTTCTAGCGGTATCAATATTGGTTTTTATTTTGCTCATATGCATCTAATTTAGTTATCATTGCATTTACTTTATCTGATAGCTGATTAACTTCATTCCTGAGAATGTTATAATCTCCCATATCTTCGCCTTCAGTATGCACCCAAATTGACCTGATAAACTCACTACATTCATGTAGCATTCTATTTAGTTCAACAAAATTAGTCTTTATCATTATAAACATCCTTAAATATAAGGTTTACCGCCTGTTTCCAATCTCCATGGTCTTTTATCATGCCTTCGTTTACATTCTTAACAACATTTAATTCCTGCAAGATATTATAAACTCTAAGACCTTTTTTATCTATTTTAACTTTCATTTTTATTCTCCTTTATTATAACCCTACCATCATCAAAAAGCCATGTACCTAATTCTAAATATCTTTGATAATTATAAGGATGACCGCCATGAACCATACATAATTCATGGTATTGTTGTTGTGTTATCATTTTTACTCCTTTATTGCTGGTGCAACAATGTAATCAAAATAATCACATTCTTTACCGCTTGATATTAAGCATTTTTTACCACATAAGTCAACATCAACCCATTGTCGTAATTTTGAGTCAATCATTATTCCTGAACAGGTATATCCTGTATTATAATTAGCACAATGATTTTTGACCTTAATATTAGGGTTGCTTGCATTTTCTCGATTCATTCTCATTTATAAGCCTCTATTTATAAGACTTCTGCAAGGGAGGTCGAAGTAATTTTCTAGTGTCCCTTGCATCAATCTCTATTTATAGTCGTGTATTGTATCAGTATAAAAATAATTTAATCTACTAAATACATTCTCTAAATTATACATAACCTTTTTTAAAATTACAGGATGTCCATCACCATTTTTAACAGACTCTGCAAGTTTATAACTTTCGCCTAAAATTTCTTTTAATTGATTGTCCATTTTATTTTCCTTTTTTTTGTTGGTCGATATTATAACATAAAAATAATACAAGTCAAGTTATTTTTTAAATTATAATTATAAATTATAAATATAAATTATAAATCCATATCAAATATTTTTCAAATTTATTTTTCAAATTTATTTTTTTCTTATTGTTATTGAGACTCATTCTCATTAAGTATTCATTTTCAAATTTGTTCTAAATTTTTCGGATTAATTCCGATTTATTTTCCTATTTCGTATTTATTTCGGATTTATTCCAAATTTGTTCCAAATTTACCCTTTAAAGCTCGTTTTATTTGTTAGGCTTAGTTAGGTATGTCTCAATGCAAAAAATCTCGAATTTGAGCCATTTAGGGCGTGTTTTTTTACTAACTAGATACAAAAAAGCCCCTAATTAAAGGGGCTTCATTGACTAACTAAACAAACAAAATTAATTATTTATAATATATGAATCTCTTTCTTTTATACATTCTTTTTTAAATAGACTTCTAGCTGTTGAAATATCATAATCATAATAAGTCATTTTAAATAAATCTGTATCATATATTGTTGCATACATTGTTAAAGAACCATTTTTATTAACTTGCACGCCTCCATGAAAGTCTATATTTTTATAATTGTCTTTTTTCATTGTTAACCCTTTTTTTTAGTGAAAAATTAAACCTACTTTTTTAGTATCATTAAACCATTTTGTAGAATATAAATCATATTCAGAAGCGTTTTTGTATCCAGCTTTTTCCAAGTCTTCTAATGATTTAAATATTTTAGTATGTCTATCTGTTTTTTTGTTTATTAAATGTGATTGCTTGCCACTATCTGAAAAAATAAAATCATAATTTTCAGGGATATTTTTTAGCTTTTTAATCATATTAATATTATTAGTGTATGAGTAAAATTTAATATCAGGCAATTTTTCAGCAATTTCAAACCATTTTAAAAGATATTCTTTAGAATAGTAATCCCCTGAATCATGTACCCGCACAAATTCCGCCTTTTTTTCTTTAATGTCTTTTATCATATCATTAATAAAAGAATCTTTTTTTGTAGCATCAAATTTTAATTCAGCCCACTTTTGCGAAAGTTTATAAAAACCTTTTTGAGCATAACAAAATTTGACACAATCACCAGCAAGTGGACAAGTTATTTCACCGCTTTTGCTTTTATATGCTGGTATTGAAAAATTAAATACGTTCACCCCAAAGTATTTAGATGTCTTTTTTATTTTTGAGTTTTGAGTAAGTAAGTTCATTTGTTTAGTTCCTTTTTTTATATTGTTATGTTTAAATTATCGATTTTTTTCCATTGATACCAAATATTATTTAATATGTCTTTTGTACCTGTATTATGAATTTTATACAATTCAATAATATATAAATTTTCATGTTCATGTATCTTACTATTTTTGTATTTGGTTTTTATCTCTTGTAATGCATCTTTTTTATTTGTTTTATGCGACCCACTAAACCAGCAAGCATTTAAACCTGATGCAACTTTAACCATATATTTAGACTTTGTTTTAGTGTCTTCAGGGTATGGAATTTTAAAATCATACGTTAAACCGCTGAATTGTTTTCTTATTTTATTAAAATCTACCATTTTTAACCCCTTAATTCTTTTATAGTTTCATTAATGTAATCTCTAAATTCTTTTAATTCAACAATGTTTAATTCGTCCCTGATTACAAATTTAAAATATAATTTTAAAGCCTTTTTATGTTCGTATGTCATTTTAAACCCCTTTTTTAAATTGATTAATTAATAAATAAATTAACATAGCCCAAATTGAAAAGCTAGTAATTAATGTTAATACTTGAAACATTAGAGCAATCCCAAAAAACGAACCGCCTAAAATCAAACCAGTAATAATTCCTAAAAATACAGATAAATGGTTCATTTTATCCCCTTTCAAACTTTAGCGGTGGTAGTTCGCCTTCTAAGATACCGCCATTTTTAAAAATTACTTTTAATATTGCTTTTGCTGGTATATACTCATAAACATAACCCTCTATACCTTCACAATAATCTGGCTTATAGCCTACGCATTTATTAAAAGCCTTTATTCTTTTTTTACCTATTACAGCAACTTCACAATGTGAATAAGAAAAAGAATTACTTTTCTTTGGTAGTGAATAATGACTTTTACTAGCCTGAATACTAAGCCTTAACCCACTTTTACAGATTATATGTTCCCTAAAAAAACCGCCTGAATACTTACAAAATTTACCCATATTAAACCCCCCGCCCTTTTTTAATTTCATGTTGTGCGTTTTTTAAATCTATAAGTAATGAACCCACTTCATTACTATTATATGGTTCTATTTCATAGCTATAACATCTATCTAACATATCAATAGCTTTTTCTAATAGATTGTTGTAGGTATGGTTTAAGACTTCATTATTTTCTAAATCTAATAATCTTATGTTTTCTGTTCTCATTTTATTTTCCTTTTTTTAAAGCCCCCTAATTAAAGGGGGCTATTTGTTATTTATTTTCTATTAAACTCTTTTAATTCAAATCTAAAGCCTGATGCTTTTTCAGTTTCATTCCTAAAAAAACTAGTGTAATTAGTTGAAACAATAGAATCTGTTTTGCATGAATACCCTTTTTCTGAATTAGTATATTCAGTATTCTTTACTTCTGTTTCAAATTTACCACTATTATCAATACCTATATGATTATATACGCTCATTGAACAATATTCGCCGTTATCATCTGAAGATAGTGACAAACTCATACCATTAGGTAATTTAATTTCAATCATAGCATTTTTTTGTAATTCATATTCAGGATATTTTTTAGAAGTACTAATGCTTTTAATGGTTTTATTTAGTGAGTAATTTGGTTTGTTATTCATTTTATTTTCCTTTTTTGTGAGCGTTTTAAGCGTTTTACCCTCGATAACCATTATAGGGGCTTGTCTTTTTTCGCTCTGTTTGTTTGTTGTCATGGTCAATACTACCTATTCTAAATGAAAGTTGCAACAATTATTTAATATTTTTTTAAAATTAATTCCGCCTGAATCCGTAAAAGGTATTCTAAAAAACAACATATATATGATAATGTCAAGAACTATTTTAATTATTTGTAAATTATTTGTGTCTAGTCTCAATAAGAAAATATTTTTAATTGCATTTGTCGAGAGTAAATTGCGTATTTCGAAGGAACTCGACCTAAAGCATACCTACATAGCATTAGTTAACTATCCAAGCATATAGGCTATAATATGAGCGTTTAAACACTATACCAATTCACTAAGGGGCTTATTGAGTCTCAATCTCATTAAAGCATAAATATTTTACTTGCATCTTAAATTATTTGGTTGTATTACAACAGATTTATTTAAATGTCAAGAACTTTATTTGTTAATGAAAAAACTTTATTTGTATACGACCACCCCTTATATAAAGTCAAGCAAAAAAGTTATTTATTTTTATTTTACTTGACTCTTTCAATTAGTCTTCGTAATTTCCGCAATCCAAGCCTTATTGAGACTGAGTCTCATTATCACCCCTAGGGGCGTATGAGCGTTTTGAGCGGTTTGTTAATCCCCTTTCCTCATCAAAATGCCAAATGAATGTTCCGAAAAAGATTTGAAAAGAAAGTCTTTCATTGCCCTACTAAAGTCTATTAAATTAACTAGAAAGTTTTGGAGATAGTTTATGAGTGTTAATTTGCCTACACATTGGAAACCTTCTAAGGTTAGGGCTATAGAATTACTAGTAAATGAGCCTAATGCTCGTATTAAAGATGTTGCAGAGGAATCAGGCGTTTCTTCTGTTACTATACACAAATGGTTAAAAGACCCTGAGTTTGTAGAAGTATTCTATCAGAAGTATATGATATCATTTGGTTCTAGGTTGCCCTCTGTATTAAATAGTATGATTCGTGAGGCGGAGGCAGGCAATGTTCAGGCTGGCAGGCTGGTTTTGGAGCATTCAGGCAAGCTAATTAAGCGTGTGGAGGTAGCCAATCACCAGAGTCCATTTGAAAAATTCCTTAATGCTGAAGTTACTGGCGAGGTAGAAATAGAGCCTGATGAAGCTGAGTATGTGGATATTGAACCAGAGATAGAAGTTTTGCCCAGAAAACCACAACCAGTTATAGATTCTATAAAAGTCCAACATCAATCAAAACAAGATAAACGCAAAGTAGCTAAAGAATGGCGAGAAAGAGCCAAAGCTGTGGGTATTCCTATACTTCCTAGAGGCAGAAAGACTCCTGCTCAGAAAAAAGAGTGGCAAAAACTGGTAATTGAGAGAGAAAAACAACTTTTAAACTAAATCTTCTTGTTTTATTACTCGTTGCGTGTAGTGAGAACCACATTCTGGACATTGGTCTTCTGTTTCAAACTTAGAACTAAGTGTTTGCCAAGACCAAGAACACGATTTACAATACCACAAAGCTATATTATAGCCTTTCATTAATTTTTTTCCCAGTTACTCATTTCTGCTGAAGCCATTGCAAGTTCTTCCATGAGTTCTTCATTGGTTGGGATTCTAACACCCTCTGTTATTTTGTTAGATGCTTGTATAAGTGATGCCAATAGTTGATTATTAGCTAATTCTATCTCTGATAAATCAGTTAATCGTCTATCTAAGTCTCTTATTAGCCCTTCAAGTGTCATTAAGTAACCTAAAAGGTCTTCTATCTGTTCCATACTAACTTTCCTTATATTCGTTAGTATAAACTAGTTAGAATTATGTTTGTAATACAAACTTTCTTTTTACAGAGAGTGCTTCTTTTGTCTTTTTTCTAAAATCTGCGTTGATTTTATTGCGAGTTTTATCATCGGTTGATATGAATGGTCTAGCTTGAGTAGTTGGTACTTCTCCATTGTTATGCCAAACACCATATCTAAGAATATCCATTGTATTTTTGTTAGATTTTATACTATTATACATTTTACCACTAGCTTTTAGCGGTGGGGTTTCTGGGTATCCTTTACTTCTTCTCCACGCTTTCGTACTTCTTTTGATTTCAGGTAAGCCTTTATCAATGTTCTGTTTAGAGCCCATCTCTGTTCCTTGAGCGTATTCATTTAAGTACTCCTTAATAATTTTGGGCATTGCTTTACCCATTTTACCAAAACTATAATTAACCTCTATCCTGAGTTTCATCTGGAGTCTCCTGTATTCCATTAACTGATTTATTATCATCAATGATTGATTGTGCTTGTTCAATCGTGAGGTCTTTATTATCTCTAATCATTATCTTTGCATGAGTAGTTAGATTATTTTGTAGGTCGAATTGGTCTTTCATTATCTGGTCTTGTATTGTCTTTGGATACTCAACTTCTTGAAAATCTATACCAAACTCTTCTGGAAGTGATATTCCATTATATTCTGCAATAACACGCTCTACATCATACCATTCTTTTTCATACATTCTCCAAAGTGCAATATCATCAAAGTAATCTTCTTTTCTATCCAAATCTTTAATCATCAAAGATATACCGCTAGGCACTTCACCACCTGATTCTGCAAACTGAATAAATAAATGATTATTTAATGCAACAAGTTCCATTTGGAATTTAATATTCTCTATAGCATCCATTACATTGCCTTGTGGACTTGTAATATTGTATGCACCATCTTCACCCATATCAAGTATAGTATCAGAACCAGTCCTTACAAGACTTTGGTCTGCATTTAATCCTGTTACCCATGGTTGCCCAAACATATTAAATCTCATACCAAGATTCATCTCAGTAAGTGCAATATTGACTTGCTCATTGCAATTGATGATATCAGATGCACCTTCTACAAAGAAAGAATCAATCTGGTCTTCTCTATGCGTAAACACAAAGGGAATAATACCATAAGGATTTTCTTCCTTCATTAGAATCTTGCCCTCTTCATTCATAATAGCATATATCTCAGAATCCCAGTATTCCCATTGTAGGTTTTCTGTATCTGATAGGTCATATGAATTGTTTAGTAGAGGATATATGATAGATTCAGGTTTGAATGGGTTTTCACCAAAATATGCTTCAAAATAATACAATGGTCTGTAATCAAATACACCATCTACCCAAAATACACGATTTGCAATTGTACCTAACAATCTAGTCATTCTTTCAGAATGTTTCATGCGAACATCTTTTGTAGAAGTTAATTCTTGATATCTTTCATCATCTACATTTCTTTTTGCACCTAGTGTATATATTCTACTAATCTTATTTATGAATTTTCTAGTAAAATTACTAACTGTAGGTGGAATTTCAGAAAAAGCATCCGCATTAAAGTAGTGCGATATGTAATCTTCTGTAGATGTACCTGAATAATAGTCTAAATACTTTCGTATCTCCTTCCTTCTGGAATGAGCCATCATTAGTTTTGTTTCTAGTAATTTCTCTTTTAATACTTTGTCTATCATCGCTGTATCCTTTTCATTTCTCTGTTTTTAATTGGAAATCGATTAATAATGAAATATCTAAACGCATCATTTCCATGGTCGTGATATCCATCCTTGATTGGTTCTTCTTTTATTGGTTTGCCATCCTCAGATTCTGGATATCTATATTCCTCAAAATCCTCTATGACCTCTTTACAATTTCTGTGTACATGAACTCTTCTAGTTCCATCTGCACTTTCAAAAAATCCTCTAGTATAGGAAACACTATTAACAATGTTTCTACTCATTCTATCTCTAGTGTATAGGACTCGTATTCCACTCTTTCTAAATATCTCCATATCTCCAGCACCTGTTTGCCCCTGAACATTTGCACCAGCAGGGTCACCATAGTAAGATAGAATAGGATATCCTTTGACTTTAATCATTTTAATTAAGTCTTCTGTTTTAATGTTCTGTTTGTGTAAGATGCAGTCAAATATCCTGATATGTTCATCTCTACCATCATATTTAGTTTGTATAAATAAAACAGCAGGCATCCTATATCCAAAGTCTATTGTGCAGTATGTAGGTAAGTTAGGGTCGTATGGGTAGTCACCAACATCTAATTCTCTATTAAAATCCCAAACTTTACCCTGAAATACAGAAAACTCTGCACCAAACTCCTGCCCAAACAATTCTCTGGACATATTTCTTTTACGCTCAAGTATAGCTGGGTCATTAATTCCAAGAGGAAATTCATGTTGGTTTTTCCAAGATGGAGAGGAATAACTATTCCATTCACTATCTGATTGTCCTAATTTATACAAGTCATATATCCAGTTTCTACCTTCTGGTGTTGTGATAAAGATTACTTTACCTTTTCTACCAGCTACAGTTGGAGAAAGATACATATCCCATATCTTTTTATTCATCTTGGCAACCTCATCAATTACGAGTAGGTCAAGTCCTTCTCCCACCAATGAATCCGCATTGTCCGCTGACATTCCCTCAACAGTAGTTCCCCACTTAAAACGAATGTACATATCTTTTTCAGATGCCTTATCAACATCCTCTCCATGTCCTATAACCATTCTTTGCCAAATCTCACGAAATATAAGTCTAGCTTTTTTATAAGACATTCCAACAACCCATATTCGTTTATTAGGTTGTGATGCCACATAAGTAGCTTCCATTGCACTAGCCCAAGTCTTACCAAATCGTCTTCCACATACAATCACATGGAATCTGGCATCCTTCTTTTCAGGATAGTGTAATGCTAATTGTCCGTCATGTGGTTTATAATTAAGATATTGAAACCACTTTTTCTTAAATTCGTAATTTTTTTCTTGCATTAGAATAGTGTTTTAAGTTAGTTTATCATGTATATCTTATGCAAGGAAATTTTGCATAAATTAACTACTC
>Ga0160423_10000817_pt1 | contig 26053 bp, 35 predicted proteins | sample CRUFie14St8metaG_FD_108191 | JGI IMG/M metagenome (GOLD analysis project Ga0160423, IMG submission 108191) | Marine microbial communities from the Costa Rica Dome - CRUD Field 142mm St8 metaG | ecosystem: Environmental > Aquatic > Marine > Oceanic > Photic zone | place: Costa Rica: the Eastern...
ATTACACATGATAATGCAAATCCTACAGGAGCTGGGACAGATTTCTTTAGAGCATATGATGGTAGTAATTCAAGCAGTAATGCTTCTGGATTCTGGTTTAACTTAGATTCATTCAATCAATCTCTCCAAATAACAGATGGGGCTGCTAGTCCTACAGTCTTAGTAACAATAGACAAAACTGGTGTAGAATTTACGGGGGGTACTTTAGGAAGTGATAATAGCGGTGAAAGGGCTATAACAAGCACTGCTGCCACATTTACTGATGGAAGTAATGATAGACTTAGAATAGGTGTATCAACAACATCTGGACACAACGCTAAACTATTTATGCCACAGTCTGGTGACTCCATGACTATTGGAGGGGCGGGGACTGCTTCTGTTTTACCTCACAATTTGACAAATAAATTCGGAAGTTCAAGTTTACCTTGGGATGAAATATATGCTGATAATATACTTTTAGATAGTGGTGGAAGTGCTGCCCCTGCTTATACATTTTTTGATGATACAGATACAGGAATGTTTAGAGATTCAGTAAATGGAGTAGGATTAGTAGCCCACGGAGGCTCTGGAGTTGTTGTTGCTAATAATAGTGATAGTAGTAATGTATTTAGAACTTGTATATTTCCTGACAACACTACTCAAGATGGCTCTGCGGCAACTAGTTCTATTCATTTTATTGGTGCTAAACACTCATCTGCTTCTGATGCGACAGGTAGTTTTGATAGTAGGGCTTTTGCAGGCGTTGTTACATCCACAATATTTCTAGCTGCTGGTTCTGCAAGTGCTCCTTCAGTAATATTCAATGATGGTAACGGTGACACAGGATTATTCTTTGATACTGATGAAGTAAGTATCTCAACTAATGATACACATAGACTTCAAGTTGATAATGATGGTACTACATTTAAAACAATCGCCACCGGGACTGTGGCATTTGAGACGTTTGTAAATAGTGCAGGATTGTTGAAAAGAGTAACCTCATCTGAAAAACGGAAAAAAGATATAGTTAAATTAACCACCCCCTCTGAAAAAATATATGATTTAGAACCAGTTAATTTTACATATAAACAAAATAATGAAAAAGATTTCGGGCTTATTGCAGAAAGAGTATATGAAACATTACCGGAACTAGCAGTATTAGATGAAGAAGGAAAACCTGATGGAGTTAAATACTCTAGGTTATCTGTATTATTATTAAATGAAGTACAAAAATTAAAAAAAGAAATAGAAGAATTAAAGGAGAACAAGTAATGCCAGATATAACAGTATCATTTACAGATGCACAATGGACTAGAATAGTAGCAGCATCATCTCATATAAAAGACGTTTTTGATGGGAGTGGTGATGTTGACGAAGCTTTTTTAGCAACTAAATATAAAAGATGGACTGAAAGCATAGTTAAAAGTTATGAGAAAAAGCAAGCATCAGTAGATGACTTCTAATGAAAGCTAAAAACAAGATAGTAAGGTTACGAAATAAGTATCCTTTAATGTCTTCATCGGAGATTAGTAGAAAAGTAGGAGTCAGTCGTGTCTATGTTCATAACATTTTAAAACAAAATGACCTACAAACTAAGGTTCCAAAACCCCAAAAGGTGGTATACTGTAAAGAGTGTGGGGATATAACCACCGATAAAGGTAGAATACACAAGGGAGAATGTACTTTTAACTCAAGATTCATGAGATTAACATGTTCTTGGTGCAAAATACCTTTTTATAGAAGAAAAACTATAGTAAAAGTAAGGATAAAGAATAAATTAAAGAATATTTATTGTTCATACAAGTGTTATGCCGAATATAGACGATACAATGCAAATAAACGATGAGTTAATCGAAAAATGGGAGCCAAAAATCTATAAAATGTTGCAAAATGCTTACATTGAGGGGTGGGAGAAGGAAGATTTAGTGCAAGAGCTTAGATTAACAGTAATTAGAGCGGCAAAAAAGTATAATCCAAATAAAAATGCGTCATTTCACACTTATTTACACACTGCAATGGTAAATACCTTAAGAACTTTACATACAAAGTCCACTAAAAAGGTACAGACAGTTAGCATGGATAGGAATAACTCATCCGGTCACGCAGATAACGATGATTTTACATTAAAAGATTTATTACCTAGTGAAGACAATCATATAGATGAAATTAGGTTAGACCATTTTTTAAATTCTTTAGGCTTAGAAAAAAGTGAAAAAGAGTTCTTGACAATGAAGTATAAAAATTATACTATGGAACGCATACAAGATAATTTGACTGATACTTCGATATATAAAGTCAAGAAATCTTTAAGAAATAAGTATAAAGAAGGAGAATAGTTGGAAAATTTTAATTTCATAGAGTCGGGACTCATATTTGGATTATGTGAGTCAAACAATTACAAAGCTTTTACGCATCCTGTAAAAGACTTTGCTAATCATGGAGAAGCATACAAATTTATTCAAGAGCATTTAGATGAATACAAAGAGTTTCCTAAGTGTGAAGTATTATTAGAAAAGTTTCCTCAGTTATCAAAGGATGCAAAAGACATAAACTTTCAATATGCATTAGGTGAATTTAAGAAACATGTAATGTACAGGAATATTATCTCTGCCTTTTCTGAACAAAAGCCTATACTAAGGGAAGACCCGAAGAAAGCTTTATCATTAATTATGGATGGCTTACATGATGTAGAGATATTACATGATGCTGATGTAGTTCAGTATGATTCAGGTGAGTTGGATAGATTTGAAGAGTGGAAAGAGAAGAATGCTAAAAGAGAACTAGGTGACGGCATGATAGGCATACCTACACCATTTAATGTTATAAATTCAACAGGTATGGGATGGCAACCGGGAGATTTAATTACTGCTTATGCTAGACCTACTGTAGGTAAGACTTGGTTATGTTGTAAGATAGCAGCAATAGCAGTAGAAAAAGGATTTAAGACATTATTAGTATCTACAGAAATGACTAGAGCTTCTATAAATCTAAGGATGGATGTGATATTGGGTCAAATGAGGGGTTTTAATTTATCTCACTCTGCAATACGAAACGGTAATGAGATAGATGAGAGTGAGTATAAAAGGTTTCTAACCGAGACTGACTCTAAGAATCTATTAATATGCGACCATATTAGTGGGGAGGATAGTATATCTCTACCTAGTATAAACAACCTAGTTAGGAAATACTCTCCTGACTTATTAGTAATAGATGGTGTATACTTAATATCTCAAGATAGTAATAAAGCTGCATGGGAGCAATCACATTCATTGTTTTATGGACTAAAGAACTTAGCACTATCTACTAATACGGCGATAATGGCATCAACTCAAGCCACTCGAGATGCAGCTGACATGTATGTGCCACCTGCTCCTAGTCAGGTAGCGTTTGGTGATGCATTGATTAGGGCATCAGATGTGGCAGTATCTATGTCAATGATGAAAGATGATTTAGATATGCCTATATCAGATAAAAGACAAATACAATTTCAAAAATATAGAGATGGAGATTTAGCATTTAATGACTTTGAATTTATATGGAGGGTTAACAATGGACACATTGAGCAAGCTAATGCATAAATATAAAGACCAAACTTTTTTACAACTAAGGTGTGGTAAATGTAGTGCTAATGGTAAACTTAAAACTGGATTGACAGTGAGAGTGCCTATACTAAAAGCAGACGGAAGTGCAAAAGTTAAAATATTAGGAATAATAAAAGACGACCCCTCATGTATAAAATGTGGAACTACATTTCCAGAGGGATATAGACAAGTAAAAGATGACATCATATACAGGATTAGACCGACAAAAACAAGATATGATAGACTGGACTGAAATCTTACACAAGATTGGTGTAGATGTACCATTAGGTGCAGAACAGTTTAATATAGAATGTCCTTTTCATAAGGATGATAAACCTTCATTAGCTATAAATACTAATAAGGGTGTATGGATATGCTTTGCTGGCTGTGGTCAAGGTAGTTTAAAAAGTTTTATAAGGAAACGGATGGGATGGAGTGCTCGCAAAATACTAGACTTTTTAGTAGAGAACTCAGAGGGTTACGACCCTGTAAAAATGTTTGAGATAGATACTCCTGCTCCTCTTGGATTAACAGCACTTGAAGAAAAAGAGTTCCCTTTTAAACAATATGTGGTGCCTAAATGGATATTTGACAGAGGGTTTGATAAGTTTACATTGAATAGATGGGGGTGTGGCATAACATCTAGTAACGGATTAGTAATTCCTGCTCATGATAAAGATGCGAAACTAGTCGGGTGGATAATTAGAAGAGAGTTTGGAGTACCAAAGTATGTTTATGCTAAAGGATTTAAGAAATCACATATATTATTTGGGCAACCGTTAGTGGATACATCTAATGCAGTGTGTATAACTGAAGGTGCACTAGATGCAATGTGGTTAAATCAGCTTGGATATCAGGCAGTTGCTTTACTTGGTATGCAAATGTCTAAGGTTCAAGAGGAGTTAATATTAGAATTACCATCTAAAGAAATTATATTATGTTTAGATAATGATGAAGCAGGTGAAAAAGGTAGAGATTACATATTGACAAGATTAAGAGGTCGTGTTAATATATCTTATCTGAAACTTCCTATAGGATATAAAGATGTGCAGGAAGTTAAAAATTATGATACAATAAAAGAAACAATAGAAAACCGGAGAATCTGGTGAAGGAGAAAAGATGGCAGGAATAGCCGACATACAAAACAGATATGAGAGTTATCAAAAGAATAGAAACTCTGTATCAAACAATAGCTTAGGCAGGGAACTGTTCTTGAAACAAGATGGTGACCAAGCCTTCATAAAATCAATAGCAACAGGAACACCTGAAGACCCTTATCTAGCAGAGATTAGATTACATACTTTCAGAGAAGATGGAAGATGGCAGTCTGTTCTACATACTGAAGAAGGACCTGCAGATGAAGTTCCAGAAGGAAGTGTACCTTCAAGAAAGTTTGCTTTATGGGCATATGTATCAGAGGTAGTACACCCTGAGAAACCAAACTTAGGACTCGCAGGAGACTTAGATTGGGAAGAACGCACATTACCATCAGGTAAAGTAGTGTTCGTAGAGCCTATAAATGATTTTAGAATTATTACTCTAAGCTTCGGAAGAGGCAGATACCTATGGAATGAACTTGTCGACATATATAATGATTGGCAAGGACTAGATAAAGGTGTCCTTAGAATAAAAAGAAATGGTTTGAGTACTGATACTACTTATACCATTACAACTGTTTCTGATAAGAGTATTGAGATACCAGAAGATAGAATTAAGGAGACATCTGAATTGACTCCTCTTGATGAATATTTTGCCAATAGATATGGTAAAAAATTCGTACCATCTTCTAACAACAATACACCTATGGAAACACCTAAAGACGCAGTATCTACAATGTCTGATGATTCAGATGATGTAGAGATGCCTTTTTAGTAACCTCCTCTCAATTTCCTCCCCAAGTTTGACTCATCTTGGGGAGGATGAATAATTATGAACTCATTAATAGTAAATACAGATAATTTTAAAGATACACTTAGTTCACTTAAGAATGACTACAGTGCTGTGAATACTTGGATAATAGACGTAGAAACTAATGGTTTAGATGTTTATAATCCTGATATTAAATTATGTGGTATAGGACTTACCCCTGTAACGAATCATGAAATATTAGATGTTGCACCTATTTATTACTTTCCTGTAAGACACGAGGAAGGGAACAATTTAGAAATGTCTGACGTAAATGATTTGATACAGTTTCTAAATGATACATGTCATATACTTATTGGATACAATATTAAATTTGATGCTAAGTTTTTAGAAAAACAAGGGATGGATATATCTAATATGCAGATGATTGATGTGTTGGTTATGGTTAGAATGACAGAGGCTACTACGGTAAATAAATTAAGTCTATTAGATATAACTATAAAAGACTATGGAGAAGTTGCTGGTCAGTATGATTTAGATACAGACAAAATTCTAAAGTCAAACCGAACTGATGGAGTGAGATGGAAAGATAATTACTCATTAGCCCCTGTTGATGTATTAGGTCCATATTGTATAGAAGATGTTAAATGCACTAAAAGACTATACGTTGATAGATTATCTAAGATAAAACAAGCAGGTATGACTGACTTACTAAAGTTACAATGTAAATTAAGTAAGGCTTTATATGATATGGAAAGTAGGGGCGTTGCTATAGATAATAAATATGCTCAAACCGCCAATAAAAGAATCCTTACAAGATTAAATAAGTTAGAGCATCGTATATACGATTTAGCCAAAAATGAATTAGGTTTTGATAAAATAGACTTTAAATTTAATATTAGTAGTCCATCTCAGATAGGTGAGATATTTAATAAAATGAATATACATTCTCCTGTTCAGACTAGCACAGGAGCTGAGGCATGGAATGAGGCAGTCTTAGTTCAAGTTAATCACCCACTTGCAGGATTGATAAGACAATATAGAACACTCAATAAATTTAACTCTACTTACATAGAGCCTTATTTAGAGATGCCCGTATTACATACAGGATTTAAAAACTGGGGTACTGTCACGGGTAGGTTATCATCTAGTAACCCTAATTTACAGAACATACCTAGAGACACGATATACATTGCAGACAGAGAACTTGATGAAGAACAACGTGATGAAGTTAAGGGTAGGATATCTGCTTTGATATCTAGCAAAGGTGGCGATTCTACAGTAACACTTACAGATGATGTCATAGATACATGGAGTTTTTTAGGTGGTGATAAGTTTGATGTCAAAGATAAAACACAGATTGCTATCCGACATCTATTCGTACCTCGTAAGGATTACACGCTTATGGCGTATGATTACTCACAGATGGAAGTTAGAGTGTTCATGTATTATGTTGATAACGCTGAAATGAATGAACTCATGAAACAAGATGATGTAGACTTTCATGGAGAAGCAGCTAAGATAGCTTTTAATATGGATGAGGATAACCCTGAATTTAAGTTCTATAGACAATTAGCTAAGTCAATTACTTTTGGAGTTATATATGGTATTGGTAAAGATAAGCTGGCAATGCAATTAAATACAAGTGCTAATGAAGCTTTCAGATATAAAAAGACATATTTAGAAAACATGAAAGGGTCAAAAGAATTTTTTAACTCTGTGGTTAAGACTATTGAAACTAAGGGCTGGGTTAGAAATAAGTATGGAAGAATATACAAAGTTCCAAAAGATTATGCATATAGAGGTGTAAATTACTTGATTCAGGGCACAAGTGCTGATATTATGAGTGAAAGAATAGTAGAAATACACGATTACCTAAAAGATAAGAAGAGTAATCTACTACTTCAAGTGCACGATGAAGTTATATGTGAGATACATAAGTCGGAGTTGGATGAAGTAGCACCTAAAATTAAAGAACTAATGAAAGAAAACACATTGAATATCCCACTTGGTGTAGATATGGAAGTATGTAAGCCATCGTGGGCAGTGAAGGAAGATTATAAATTATGAAAGTAACAGCAAAGAAAAACGAAACTTTTGAAAAATTATTACGAAGGTTTAAAAAGTCTATTGAAAAAGATGATATAATTAAGACATATAGAAAAAAGTCAGAGTTTACACCGAAAAGTGTAGAAAGACAACAGAAAATTAAAGACAAGTTACGAAAGAGTAGAGAAAATGGCAAAGGCTAAAAAGAAAACATTAAAAGATAAATTAGATATATATTTACAAGCTTTTGAGGAAGAAGTTATGCTCTATGATGAGTACGAAGATGCCTTTGTAGGATTAGGATATCAACAATACAAAGGTCCAATTGCTATATACGATGCAAGAAAGTGTGTAGAAATACTAACTGACAATTTTATGGATGACCCTGACTGCGAAAGTAGAGAAGCAGCTGAAGAAATGGCGATAGAATGGTTTGACTATAACTCTGTTGGAGCATGGTATGGAGAAAAAACACCAATATTTATATCAACTACATTGGAGGATTTAGAATAATGACAGCAGGATGGAAAAACCCGAAAGCTCCTTATGATTTTACACAAGGAGAGTGGGATGATTATCAAGAAAAGTACCCAAATTTATCTTGGGGAGAATATAAACAAATGAAACAATGGAATGTGGAGGAAAGAATGGCAAACAAAAAGTATAGTTTTATAGAAGCCTATAACAGACCTGTAAAAGAAGCTACCGACCCTGTACACTATCATTTTGATATAGAACCTTTTGATTACATACATGACAATCAGATGGGTTTTGCAGAGGGAAATGTGGTAAAATATATAACAAGGTGGAGATACAAAGAGAATGGTATTGAAGACCTTTATAAAGCGAAACAATATATAGATATGCTGATTGCAAAGGAGATAACAGACGAGCAAAGAAACTGAATATACAATTGAATATTAAATGAATTAAAAATGATAAGGAAGACTTATGAACAACAAAATTAGACACAATGAGATAGACGTGCCTTACAAAGGCAGAATTGCTAAACTATGGTTTGAAGAGGGTAACTTTGACTCTTATAAAGCTACAGTTTTGGTGCCGGGTAGTAAAAAACCTATAGCACCTTTAGATGAAGGTTACTTTAATTACTTTCAAGAACTAAGAACAGAAGAAGAGAAAGAACAAATATATCAAGATTTTACAAAGATATACGATGTTACTACTACTGAAGTAGAAACTTCTGTCATTAAACTAATTAATCAGTTATCAAGCAAATATGATGACTCAGATGATATTAACTTAAGATTTGTTATCGTGTACTATGGCATGGTAGCAGAAGAAAATAAAGAATTTGCAAAATTAAAAAAACGAATTAAACGTCTAGGTATGTACCAAACTTTGATTGAGGGTATGAAACCTAGAGACGCTGCTAATTTTAGTAAAGGTAAAGATTGGACAGAGCTAGACGTTATTATGAAAGAAAGAGGATTTTGATATGGCAAAAGTCGGAGTAAAATTAGGATTTACATTTAGAGTAGGTCCACTCGACACAAATCAATATGCAAGAATGGACATGGAAATACATGACATTAATACTGAGCTTCCGTTAGACGAACAACTAACGGAGGCTGGGTTAACAATTGACAAAGCATACACTGCAATACATGATAAGGTGGATGAAGAAATCAAGAACATCCTAACGAAGGGAAAGAAGAAGGATGCAAGCTGAACATGTTAGAGCTATAATTACTGAACAGTTTTTATCTGAACGAGAATCACAAGAAGAAAAATGGGGTGAACAAATACATCACTCAGATGAATATTGGACTGTAATTCTAGCTGAAGAGTTTGGGGAGGTAGCTAGAGAAGTATACGAAAAGAATACACCTAAGTTATATAACGAACTTATTCAGTGTGGTGCTGTATGTATGGCTTGGGCGGAAGCAATACAAAAAAGAAACATGGAAAGACGAATAGAAAAAGGAGATGATTTACTTTGAAAGAAAATGCAGAATCAATATTTAATGATTTATTAAATGATAAAAAACTTGCTACAAAGCGTGGAGATGATGAAAGTTTTGCTTATGGCAGAATACCTTTTAACATCCCACAGTTAGATAAGATTACAAATGGTGGTATCCCAAGAAAAAGATTTACTCTTTTATTTGGTGGATGGTCATCTGGTAAGTCTTATATAGCATCACAGTTGTGTAAGTCGGTGCAAGAAGAAGGTGGAGTACCTATGTGGATAGACTTAGAAAAGTCTTGGGACCCAGCATGGATGGAAAAAGTTGGCGTAGATATAACTAAAATACTAGTTGCTGACCCCGCCACTGCAGAAGAATCATTCACAGTTGCACAAAAAGGACTACGAAGTGGTGTAGATTTAATCGTGTTAGATAGTGCTGCAGGTATAATACCAGCAGATATATTTAACAATGATAAAGGAATCGACTATAGTCCCATTGCATGGCAATCAAGAACATGGAATCAAATGTTAATTAGGTTACTCCCAGACCTAACATATGGTAGTTCTTTAGTTGCTATCAACCAGACTAGGGGAGCAATGGGACCAGTCACTGCTATGGAAACTATGCCGGGTGGAGAGGGTCAGAAGTTCTTTTCACACTGTTGCATGCAGGTATCTAAAGGCGGATGGATAAATGAACCAGCTTCATCTACCAATAGAGTAGGGTTTGAAATCAAAGTAAAACTATTGAAAGATAAGTTTGGTGGAGAGAAGTGGGAAGAAGTAGTAGTGCCATTCCGTGTTGAAGGTGGAGTAGACATAGTGGAAACTTATGTAAGATTAGGGCTAGAATATGGTTTAATAAAACAAACAGGAGCTTGGTATACTTATGAAAAGATGCCTAGTAAAGTAGCAGGTATCAATAAAGTAGTAGATTGGTTCAAAGCTAACCCTGATGACTACGAGGTATTTAAGAGTGAGACCGAAAAGTTTTACACCACAGGAGAATCTGATAGCAAAAGTTCTTGATGAAACAGGACTTCGTTATGCTAGGCAAGTGCCCATAGGAAACTATACTGTAGACTTCCTTATAACTGAAATGGATGTTATAATAGAAGCAGATGGTCCTTTTGGGCATCTAGCAAAACGTGATGCAAAGAGAGATGCTGATTTAATTGAGATGGGGTTTGAAGAAGTTTGGCATCTTGAAGAAAAGACATACAAAGATATAAAGGATAGATTATGGCAGGAATTGAAGCTATAAACAATGCGATAAGTAACGAGCCTAAAGCTAAAAAGTCTAGTGGTAGAACCAAGAATCAAGATAGGTGGTTACTTAAATCTATTGATAATGCTATCTCATATAAGAATAGACCTCCGAGCAAAGGTAAATTTTACCCATCTTTATTTGGTAATCCTTGTGATAGATACTTATATATGGCTTATAACGGTCTATTAGATTGGGATGAAATAGACGGTAGAATAAAACGAATATTTGACCATGGTGGAACTTTTGAAGACCGCATGAAAAAGTATTTGAAGAAAGCTGATATTTATATAGATGATGAAGTATCTGTAAAAAACGAAGACCCCCCTATATCAGGCAGGATTGACTTCATAATAAAACATGATAAGCATGAAGAAGCATTGTTAGAGTTAAAAACTATAAAAGATGAAGACTTCAAAGATTTAAAAGAAGCTCCAAAACACGAACACACGATACAGTTACAGATATATCTTAACTTAACTGATAGAGAGTATGGTGTAGTTATGTATGAAAACAAAAATGACCAAAAATTAAAAGCTTTTAAAGTAGATGTTGACAAACAAATTTGGACTGATATACTTGATAGATGCAAAAGCATAATGAATATGTCAGAAGCACCTGTGCAATGCACGGGTATGTGGTATTGTAAATGTAAAGGAGAAAAATAGTGGAAAAAAAATGGAGTTATAAAAGAGCATTACAATTAGCCCAAGAGGTTATGAAAGAGACAGGCATACCTAATATTACTATGGACGCAAATGCAGATGCTAATTTAGATTTCATAGATGTAATTCATGCATCTAATAAAAAACTAGAAGAGTATTTAGTAATCTATGGTGGATTCAAAGGGCAACTAGAACAACGTGTCGCAGACATTGAAACTAAAAGAGCTGCAATAGAAGCACAGGTTACTGAAAATTACAACATAGCTTTTGCTGACTTACTAGCATCACATGAAGGTAGGAAACCTACTAAGGATGAGTGTCGTGGTATTATAATGAAATCTAATGAAGGTATAGCACAACTTCAGAGAGATTTGATAGATGTTACTACAATTAAAAATAAATTAGATGCTCAACTTAGATTGTATACACAATGTTGGGCAACTGTTTCAAGAATTGTAGCCCTAAGAACTCAGGGAAATGATTAATTTGAGTATAATAATAATAGGAGGAAATTAACATGATGGGTAAATTAAGACCACAAATATTTTTAGCTATTATAGTGCTTGGACTTCTAAGTGCAGTTGGAGTATATTTTGGATATACAGAAATAGCCACAGGATGTACAGGTGGAATTATAGCATTAGGTATGAAAGTATTAGAATCAGAGTAAATAAAAGGAGACATAATGACAAGTAAAGATGTAGTAAAAAGTATAGCAAAGACATTACCGGTAGTAGGAGCACTTGCAGTCGGTGTAGGGGCAACTATGGCTGTATTTAAAAGAGATGCACTAGAAGATAAAGTGTATGACAAATTAACTGCTAGACAGATTATAAAAGAAGATATCCCTTTACAATAGATGGAAAAATATATAGGGATAGATTGCTCGTCTAAAGCTGTACACATTGTAGTTTTAGATGGCAAAGAACAATTAATAGATAAATACAAATGGAGCTCAAATCTAAAAACAGCTGATGCAAGATTTTTAGATATAGTAGACCAGATACACAGTAACTTACCTGACTTCAAAGATGCTAAATTAGTATGTGTTGAGGATTCTTTATATATACAGAACCCATTGACAACACGCACTATAACTGCTATAGTGTATTCAATTATTTACTTTTTACATCATTATGATATTAATTGTTTGACAACTAAACCTCAACAATGGAAAAAAGTTTTAGACAACAAAGAAGTATTTAAAAAGGGTAAGGCGAAAGAAACTATAATGAATTATGTAAAAAATAAATGGCATCACGATGATTTTGATGAACAAGACTATGCTGATGCAGCTTGTGTAGCACTTTATGGTTTAAGACAAGAAAAGGAGAAAGATAATGGCAGCACCTAAAGGTTATAAAAAAACAACAGGTCAAAAGAATAAAACATATTTTTATGATACACCTGAACTCAAAGATACCAAGATAGAGGATAAGTTACCCAAAGGCATGACTGCTGAAGAGTTCAAAGCAAAATATGCTAAGGTTGTGTGGTGTGACTATTATAAATGTATACACAATGTGCAAACTGAAGGAGCTAAACGAACTATAGCAACTTTATTAGAAAATCCTCAATATAAACCTCTCGGTCCAAAAGATGCAATGATAAGAGGTGTATGTAGTAGAGCAGAGATAGGTATTAAATTTAAAGAGATAAGCACAACAGGTGGCGTAAAGCACAAAGTTCCAGAGTGTTTTAATGCTGCTGGTAATAAAAACAAGGGTGGTATGGATTTTAGTAAATTATTACAATCTAATGGAACCCCACATGGAGGAAGCATTGAATCAGGAAACGCTGATACAGGATGGTCTAATGCTGCATATATGTAATGCCTAAGAAATTTTCACGCCAAGTAAGAGACAGAGCATTTAAACTATACTTAGATGATACATATTCTGCACGCGAGATTGCTGAACAAGTATCTCAAGAATTTAGAGTAGCAGTGACTACTCCTACAATTTATAGTTGGATAAGAACTTTAGATTGGGATACTAAGAAAAAAGAAACGGAAGCAAAAGCTATGCAGAAAATGCAGGAAGATGAATCAACTAAGATAGCTAGAATGCAAGAAGAACACCAAGAACTATATAAGACTGTGAGAGACAAAGCTGGTATAGAATTAAATTCATTAACTTTTGAAAGAGCTTTTGATGCAGTAAAAGCTTTAGACATAGGTATACAAGGAGAAAGACAAGTTGCAGAGGGATTAATTAATGTGCAGTTTATACAAGATGTAGTTAATATCCTAGTAGATGAAATAGAAGATGTAGAACTTATTAAACGTATAGCAACTAAATTGAAAGTATTGATGGCATCAAAAGACAATGAGTGACGATTTAACAACATATAACAAAGCCTTTGAAATACTTGCAGAAAAACTAGAAAAAAGTAACAAGTATCAAATAGGTAGTTTCTGGGAATTTACTAGAGATATCTGGGCAGAGGGTTTTGAACACCCTGAATATTTTAGAGCTTGGCATGTAGGTAGGTTAACTGAAGAAGTTGAAAAATGCATTGAAGATAACTTAAATTATTTAGCTATATTGCCTAGAGCACATTTTAAATCTACTATATTAGGACACGCATTTAGTATTTGGAGGAGTTTAAAAGTAGCTGGCAGTACAAATATATTATACTTATCTTATAGTGATACAATGGCTAAATACCACATCTCAGAAATAAATAAAGAAGTCAATAGAAATCCTATTTTAAAAGAAATGATGACTAATAAAGCACCTAAAGCTGACTTTACGTTTAGATATGATACAGGCAGCGGGGGTAGTGCTGAGATATTACATGGTGGATTGTTCTCTTTCAAAAGAGGTATGCACGTTAATGGAGCTTTGATTGCTGATGACATACTAAAAGACCCAGAGAGTCCACTAGCTATTGGACAAATGTCTAAGATTGAAGACCATTTTTTAACAGAGTCTTTATTCATACCTAATCAAGGTGTTCCTGTTGTTATAGTGGGTACTCCAATGATGCCCGGAGATTTGTTGACAGTGTTAGAAAAAGATGATAGATTTGTTACTAGAAAGTTACCAGCACTTGACCCAGAACCGGGTAGAAGAGTGCTTATGCCTGAGTTATATAGTGAGGAATGGTTGTTAGAACAACAAAAAGCAAAACCTAAATCATTTGCTTCAGAGTTCTTACTCCAGCCACACTTTAATACTGAGGCATACTTTGATTCAGAAGACATAGAAAAATGTGAGGATGCTAATTTGAGGTCGCTACCGACTACAATTAAACATACGTTTGCAGAAGATGAAGACATCTTTGCTGGATTTGATGTGGGTAAAAAAAGACACCCATCACATTTAGTTATCTTCAGAAGAAAGGGTGAAAGGATAGAACAAATTCATCAGTCGTGGTTAGATGGTTGGGATTATTCTGAACAGATAGTTTATCTTAATGAAGTAGCTGAGAACTTCGGACTTAGCAAAGGATACATAGATAATACTAGAGGTGAGTTAGAAGATAGAGGATTACATAGAACATGGTATCCTTTAGCATTTACTCTAAAGTCTAAGAATAATATGGCACATATCTTTGAAGAGTATGTACATTCTGGGAACTTATTCTTAATTCAAGACCACAGGCAACGTCAACAAATATTGTCTGTAAACAATGAATTGAAAGCTCCAGAAACTCCTATGGGACACGGTGATGCATTTTTTTCTATCGCTATGGCTTTACAAGCGGCTTATGAAACTGGTATATTTAGGATGCAAACTATTGGAAGTATGCAAGACTTTGCGAATGAATTGGAACCACCAGTCGGTAAACCGAAAGATAGCCAAAAATCATTATTGGATTTTCCAAAAAATGAGTATAATAATAACAGTAATTCTTCTTCGGAATCAGGTGCTCCCAATCCCTTGTGTACAGAAGATGTATGCAATCCAGCATTTTGGATTCCAAAAAGAAAATTATGTTTACATTGCAATTACAGAGGACAATTATAGGAGGAACTTACATTGGTCACGTTAACACAACAAGCAGAAACAGTCGCATCAAAAAGATATTACTTAAAAGACGAATCAGGTGAACCTGAAGAAAACGCAAACACGTTATTGAAACGAGTAGCTAAAGCTATAGCTTCCTCTGAAAAGTTGTATGGAAAGACAGATGCTGACACACAACTAACTGAAAAAGAATTTTATGACATGATGTCATCATTAAACTTTATCCCTAACTCACCTACGTTAATGAATGCGGGCACTGAACAAGGTACTTTGTCTGCGTGTTTCGTACTACCTTTAGAAGATAGTATGGAAGATATTATGAAGGCAGCTCATGACATAGCCATGGTGCAAAAATTTGGTGGGGGTACAGGATTTGCATTAAGTAAACTCCGACCAAAAGGAGATAAGATTAAGACTACACATGGTATTGCATGTGGTCCGATACAAGTATTACAAACACTGTCTAGAGTATCATCTATGATTACACAGGGTGGTAAGAGAGATGGTGCAAACATGGCAGTGATGTCAGTATACCATCCAGATATATTAGAGTTTATTGATTGTAAAAAAGTAGAGGGAGATATACACAACTTTAACATATCAGTAGGTGTGGATTCTAACTTTATGAAAGCAGTAGAAGCTAATCTTAATTACCCTTTAATTAATCCAAAGAGTAAACAAGTAGTTGGTGAACTAAATGCAAAAGAAGTATTTGACAAAATGGTATATGGGGCATGGAGAAATGGTGAACCGGGTATGATTTTCTTAGACGAAGTAAATAAAGATAATCACGTTACAGAAGAATACGGAGAAATGATTGCAACTAATCCATGTGGTGAACAACCATTATTAGGAAATGAATCATGTAACTTAGGGTCAATTAATTTAGCCAACTTTGTAGAATCTAGAGAAGTACGACCTTACATTAAGTGGGATGAATTAAGAACCACTATTAAAACAGCTACACGATTCTTAGACAATGTGATTGACGCAAACAAATATGCAACTCCAGAAATAGAAAAAATGACTAAAGCTACAAGAAAAATAGGTTTAGGTATTATGGGATTTGCAGATATGCTTACACAACTTAGAGTATCATATGGTTCTAAAGAAGGCAGAAAGATAGGGTCTGATATAATGAGGTTCTTAAAGACTCATGCAGATAAAGCATCAATTGAATTAGCAGAAGAAAGAGGTGCTTTCCCCGCATGGGATAACAGTGATTATGGTGAGGATGAAAAATATAGGAACGCTTGCCGACTAACTGTAGCACCTACAGGAACTATCTCTATGTTTGCTGACGCATCTAGTGGAGTAGAACCGTTGTTCTCCTTAGCATATAGAAAGATGAACATATTAGAAGGGGAGACTCTTTACTATGTGAATAAATACTTTGAACAAGATGCAAAGGAAATGGGTTTTTATTCAGAAGACCTTATGGAATATTTATCTGATGGTGGCTCTCTTAAAGATAGAAGTGAAGTGCCTGATGAAATAAAAGATATTTACACGACTGCACCTGAAATATCCCCTGAAGCACATGTAGGAATGCAAGCAGCTTTTCAACAACACTGTGATTCTGGGATATCTAAGACCATAAACTTTGCAAATGATGCTACAATAGAAGATGTATACACAACTTATATGCTGGCTTGGAAGACAAAATGTAAAGGAATTACAGTCTACAGAGCTGGTAGCAGAGATAAAGAAGTATTAGTAACAGCACATAAGTCAGAAGAGACTACTGCTACCAATATGGAAGAACAACTTAATTTCTTTCAAGAAATAGAAGATGCAGAATGTTGTGCAGAACCTAACATAGTAATGGAATCTGGTTGTAAGACATGTAAAGTTTGTGGATGGAGTGCTTGTCATATAGCATAAATTCATAAATTTATAAAAAAACAGTATAATAATAGTAGGAGAAAAGATATGCCGATAGGTAATATGTTAAGAGATAGACAAGAACAGTATGTCGCACAAAAAGATAATACTGGTACTTGGAGAATACTCGATACTTGGCACGAAGATTTAACTAAATTAAGTCCAGAAGATGAAATAGATGACTCTAGTGAAGCAGTCACAGTGTTGTCAGAAGGTGCTTTTTTAGCTTTAATTAGAGAGTCAACTAGATTAGGAGTGTTGCAAAACGCTGCTGTGATGGAAAACGAAGCTTTGGCTGACCAAGTAACAGAGTTAAAAGAAGAAAACAGTAGACTACAATTACAAATTGAAACTACCCCTGCAGTTGAAGTTACACACGAAGAAAAAGCAGGGTTAAAACAACATGCAATAGACACCATAGCCAAGATAGTAGCTATAGATAGTGTTGAAATAACTAAGGAATAAGTATGAAATTAGGAGATTATCTTCCAGAAGTTCCTGAAATGGCGAAACAAATGGGTCAACTCGGCTCACAAATGGAGATATTCAACGACTTAATGTTGAGTAAGTCAGCAGGAGAAACAGGTAGCGGACCTACATTTGGTGTAGACTACATAGTTAACTCATATATCAGAAACCAATTAGCTTATCGTAAGCAACTTGTACAAGATTTACAGACTATTGCATATACCTGTGAAGAATTACGAGCTCCTATTATGCACATTACTGGGGAAGTATTTAGAAGAGGTATAAAAGTAGAACCTACTAAAGTAGACCCAGACAGTTCTCAAATAAAACGTCTAGTTAAATTTATGAAGAACTGTAATTTATTTGAGCAAGGTTTAGAAGAAGTTCTAAGACAGTTCCATTGGGACTTAAACACAGTAGATGATGCTTTTCTATATTTTGCAAAAGAATATTATGATGCGGGTGATGGTAAATTAAATTCTAGAGTAACAGAAATTAGAAGAATTAATCCAGCATTAATAGAATACGACTTAGATGAGACAGGATTACCTAAGAACTCTCATTTCTTCTGCCCCCTACACAGACAGAATATATCAGAATCACCAGAAGAATGTTCTGAAGAAGGTTGTGAACAAGAGAAACAACCTGCAATGTATAGATACTTATATAGGACTGAGGTTCACTACTTCTTAGATACAGAGGTGGTGCATTTATCTAAATTTAATCCAACAGAAACTTATGGTTGGTCTCCTGTATTAACAATATTTGAAAAAGCTCTCACGCTTATAGGTATGGATAGAAACTTATATAGGTATTTCTTTGAAAGAAAGATGCCTGCATCTATGGTTATGGTAACTACAGATGACCCTGAAAGTTTAAAACGTGAAAGGGAAGCTATCGCCGCAAAAGTAAGACAAGACCCTAACTATATACCAATGGTTGCTGTATCTTCTAGAACTAATAGAGGTAGAGTAGATATGGTTAGAATGTTCCACACATTACAGGAGATGGATTACTTACCTGTGAGAGCTGAAATAAGAGAAAGAGTGTCTGCAATATATGGTGTATCACCAGTATTCCAAGGTGCTCCTGATTCTTTTGGTGGATTATCTCAACAGACTACACAATTAACTGTGATGAGTAGAGTGGTAGAAAGAGACCAGAGACAAATCATGGAAAAAGTATTTAGTGCTATCTTGGACAACTTTGGTGTAACTGATTATAAATTAGTATTACCTAATCCAGAGGAAAAAGCAGAGGCTACTAGAATCGCTCAAGCACAACAAAGAACTGTAATAGCTAATCAATTATTACAAATGGGCTTTGATGTTGAACTTAAAGATGATAAAGTAGACTTAATGGATATAGACTTTATGATTAGTGGAGAGCCGGTGCCTAGTGCTCAAATGCAGGGTCAAATGACTGCCATACAATTAGACCAACAGCAACAACAAGCAGCTGAACAAGAGGCTCAAAGAGCTGAACAATTTGATGCAGCAGCAGACATTGCTGAAAGTGAAACAGGCGGTGAAGATGAAGAAGTTGAAAATAGTTTAGAGAAAAATGTTTTAACTAATGATTCAAGAAGTCAATCTTTACAACAACCCTTTGCTAATATGAATACTGCAATCCCAAAAGGAAAAGGTAAGTTTGAAGGAAGAACTGCAGGAAGAACCCCAGACCATAATGATAAAACTCCTTTAGAAGAAAGAGATATTGAAGAATACGCAGAAGCTAGAGAGAAAAAGTTTGAAGATAGAGTGTATGGTCTAGCTAAAGCTACATCTACATGGACTGATAGTTTAGCTGACCAAGGGTATGATTTCCCTATAATTAAAGAAGTTTCTTTAGATGGTAGTCAATTATGGTTTATTAGTAATGGAGTTGACTACATAGGTAACCTAGAAGCAAATGGAGTATCAAATATATCAAAAGCATCCTTTTCAGGTATGGAAGGTAAAAAATATTATGGAGACCAGTACCAAACTGAAAGAGGTGATGGTTCGTCTAAAAATAAACCAGTCAACGTAGAAGAGGAGAAAGACGATGACTAAGAAGTTTTCAAAAAAAGACGCAGAGTATTCAGAAACACCAAAAGCTGCGTTACCTAAGAAACCGGGAGAACCCGACCAGTATTCTAATCACAACTATGAAAATAGAGAAGTAAGACCTGATGGTTCCACAGTATACTATTATGAAAACGGAGTAAAAGCAATACACCACCCACCACAAAAAACATCTTCAGGTTATCATAAGACTGCGGCAAAACATCATTTAGATGAAACTAAATCTTCAATTGATAGTGCTAAATATAAAAAAGCACTGTCACACTTAAGAGCTTTATCAGGACACAGCCAAGCCTTAGATAAGTTTAAGGAGCAGTCTGGCACTAACGTAGAAAAACTTGCAAAAGAATTTGCAGGCACTGTGGCAGTAGCCAGTGACCCCGCTGTATTCACTCGGACTTATGGTGGTAATAATAAAAAAGGTAAAAGTGGAGTAAAAAAACTAGACGACTATTTAAAAAAAGAACTTGAACATAAAAAAGCAATGGTTAATTTAGTAAAAGATGTACAAAAAGAATTAAAAAATGATGATACAATAGATATAATAAAAGCTGAAGATGAAGATTTTTACCAATTCCAAAAAGAATTAGATGAGGAATTTGCATCTAATGACTAATTTAAATAAATTTTTAGAATTTATGGAAACTGACTTGACCCGAAAGAAAAAAGGTGTTAAGGTAAAATTAAATAATATGCCTTTTTTAAATCACTATAAAAAATCTAAAGAAGGTAGAGTGGAAAATCCACCTAACAGAAAAAAAACAATTGCATATGGTTCTAGGAGAACTCCTCGACCAGACCCGCAAGGATATAGAAATCCACCTAATAGGAGGACCCCTAATCCAGAAGATTAACAATAGTAAAGGATAGATAACATGACAACATTCGTCATACCAGAAGAGGCAAAAGAAGAGATAGTAAAGAGAAAAATGGCAGGAGCAACATGGAGTGCTCTATCAAGATGGGTAGAAGATAGATGGGGCGTAGCAGTTCATAGAACTACACTACAGAAGTGGTACGATAGAGAAGTAGAGCTACTCGATGAACAACAGTCACAAGACATGGAAGATATGCAGACAGACTTTACACCTGAAGCACATGTTAAACTGGCTAAAAAAGTAGAAACTTATAAAGCGGAATCTAGATATTGGAAAAAAGTTGCAGAAGCAGCTATCAAAAAAGACGCTAAAGAAAATCTTCTAATAGAATCAATTAAAAAATTTACCCCTTCATATAAAGAAGTAAAGAAATATAAACGCCGAAAGCCTACAGGTAAGATAAAAGGGGACAGCACACAGTCTATGATAGCCCCACTCACGGATACCCACATTGGTGATAATGTAGAATCTGACCAGATGTTAGGCTTAAATGAATATAATATTGATGTATTTAACAAAAGATTATATGGATGGGCAAATCAAATTATTACATTAGCAGAACTTAGGCGTAATTCTGCAGACGTTGGAGAGCTTATAGTTCCAATGTTAGGTGACATGATTAGTGGGGATATCCACGAAGAGTTAGCACGAACTAACAATGACCACTGCATGGGACAAATGATTAGAGGAGCTAATCTTATATCACAAGCACTTATGCTTATAGCCCCACACTTTGATAAAGTAAGAGTTGCATGTGTAGTAGGTAATCATGGTCGTATGACTAGGAAGCCTCCTATGAAAGATAAGTACATGGACTGGGATTACATGTTATATCAATGGATATCTGTGTTCTGTCAAGACCAGAAAAACATAGAGTTTCATATTCCAAAGTCTTTCATGACTACAATCAAAGTATGCAATAGAGATATCTTATTAGCACACGGGGACTTTATTAATGGTGGTGGAAGTGGCACTGCAATCAGTAGGGGTGTAAATAATATGCGAAATGTTATGGCATTTAGAAAAGGATTAGTAGATGAGATGCAGCAACTACAAGACAATGCTTTAGAAAATGTGCCTGATAAATTTGAAACAGCACTACTCGGACACTTTCATAGAGTAGACGAAGTTGATATAGGAACGGGAGCTGTGCATATCTGTGGTTGCATGAAGGGTGGAGACGAATATGCTATGCAAAGAGTGCAATCTATCAACAAACCAAGACAAATAGTTCTATACTATCACCCTAAATATGGTGAGATTGGTAAAGAAATTGTTTACCTAAACAGATATGACTCTCGTAAGGGTCAATTCAATGACATACTACCTGATGTATGGTCTAAAACTTTTAAGTAAACAGGTTTAAAGTAGTATAATAAGTACAAAGGAGATTTATTATGGCTACAGCTGAACAAAATGATGCTTTTAGAGCTTTTATAAAAGAATTAATAGAAAGATTTGCTACTAATGTGTATGAAAACTCACAAGCGTCAGTCCCTGTAGTTACTGGTGAATTAAAAGCTTCTGGAAGTCTTAGAAAAATAAATAACGGTTATGAAATTAAATACTCAGCTCCTTATGCATCGTTAATTGATGGTATGGGGGAGGATTTTACCATGATTTTTAGACGAGGTGATAAACCTTTTAGATTTCCAAAATCTCCTCAGACCGCTAGTGGTTTTGTTTCAAATAGTGTTAAAAATACTGCTGAAGAGGGCATGCGTTCTTTGATTTATGCGGCTAATGGTGGTCCAGCTTCAGCTCAATATAATTTTTATATACAATAGAAAAGGATAACAGAAATGGTAGACATCGAAAACGTAACAGATGAACAGGAATGGCTAATAGCTAGACATTCTAGGATGGTAGGTAAGATTTTAGACCTAGTAGAGACTGCAATGCCCGAAGGTAAACAGTGTGAAAAGCTTAAGAAACTACTACAAGTTCCACTATACGACTTTAGAAATGATATGCTGCGTTTACAAAGCGGTGACGCAGACATAAGTATCGTTGAGTAAGCGTATATTTTTTTATATTTCTATATAAATTAGTATAATATAAGTGTACATAAATTATATTATGTTTTAAGAAGGTCGGGGGTGGCTTAGACCAACCTTTTTAGGTCGAAGATTAATTTATAGTTAAAAAAACATCAAGAAAAAGGAGGACATAATATGTCTGACGAAATTCTAAATAGAATTGAAAAGCACATGGAAGGTACGCAGTTAGGATTAGCTGCACTATCAGAAGTGTTGCAAAAAATGGATGCAAGAATCGAAAACGAAGCAGAAGCTTCATACGAACTTGCAAAAGCAGAAGAAGAAGCTTTGGAAAAAGAAGCTTTGGTGAGAGATATTGCTAAGGCAGTATTAATCGAACTATCGGACCAAGGTATGGATGTTGACGGTACTGACATCGAAAACGTAGGAAAGCCTGACCCGACCAAAGGTGCAACTGCTACACCTAACTACATTGGTGACGCTGATGACTCATCTGAAACTATAACGCCAAGAACTGATATCTCTGAACAACAGGCATCAATCATGGCTGAAAAGAAAGAAGATGAAGAAGAAGAAAAAGCGTACACTAAAATGGGTATGAACAAAGCAGAAGGTGAAGAAAACAAAGACAAAGAAGAAGGTGATGAAGAAGAAAAAGCTATGGGTTTCCCTAAGAAAGAGAAAGCCATGCACGAAGAGGATGAAGGAGACAAAGAAGATGACGAAGACAAAGATGACGATGACGTAAAGAAATTATTCAAACAAATGAGTTCTTTACAGAAACAAATCGAATCATTAGACATCTCTAAGTCAGTCAAAGAAGAATCCGAGAACAGACTACGAAAAATGGGATTCAAGGAAGAGAATGGATTACAGAAACCACAATTGACTAACGTGTTTGGAGCAGATGAAACTCCAATCAAGAAAGCTCAAACTGTGAATGATGTAGTCGACCAACTTACTACACTCTCTTACAAAGAACTGCGAAAAATGCAGGAATTAAAGAGACAAGGTATGGTAGACGGTTTGCCAGATGAAATTGCAAACCTCTAAACTTTTAATAAACAATAAGAAAACGAGGAGATAATAATTATGCCTTCACTAAGTGAATACATAGCTCAATCGAATAGAGGACTAAACCAGTCTGTATTCGGTCCTGAGTACTTATCCAAAGCGTTTAATGCTGCTAGCTCAGGCACTGCTGATGCAATCTTTACGACTACATCTGCAGATAACGTCTTTACTTCTACTTTCGGTAGAAAAGTATGGCAGTCATTGAACAACCAAACTCGTTTTTTCAACGCAATCCCAAGAACAGTTTTCGGTAACACCGTTGGTTGGAGGGTGAGAACAGATAGAGGTAGCCAAAGGTCTCGACCAATAACAGAGACTGGTAGCCTACCAGATATCGATGTTTCAAACCTAGAAACAATCTCTAGCTTGCCTAAGATTATTTCTACTTCATTCGGTGCTTCTGTGAAAGCAATGTACACTGCCCAATTAGAAGGTGGTGTCGGTGACGTATTAGCGTTGGAAAACGAAAACGCACAACTTGACCACATCAAGGAAATGAACCAAGAACTATTACTACCAAACACAGTTTCAAACTCTGGAGATATTGGTGGTTCAACTACAGATGCTAACGTAACAAACGGTGCCGACCTAAGAATCGGTGACCAAGTGATGTTAGTAGATGCTGGGTCTGCTACAGATAACAACGCAGCTCCTATATCAGCGATATCAGGAAATGATATTACTTTTAGCTCTGCTTTAAGTGGTACTCCAGCAGCTGGAAACTCTGGGTCAATCGCAGACAACCTTTCAGTTACATCAAGAGCTGGTTTGACATCAATTGATGACATCGTAATGATTAACGGTGTAGCAGCTAGCGGTAACGCAGGTGTGGCTACTGGTGGTTCAGCTTACGACTTAACTAAGTCAACTAACTCTGGTGGATTCCAAAGAGGCTCAGGTGCATTCAGTGCTGCTGCTACTGTAAAAGGTAACAGTGGTGTTGGAAGAGACCTGTCTCTAAACCTACTAGATGATTGTATACAAACAATCAGAACTAATGGTGGAGAACCTAAGTTAATTCTTATGGGTCACGACCAATACTTCAAACTAGAGAGATTACTTAACTCTCAACAGAGATACATGGGACAGGAAGAGTACCAAGTAGGAGTAGGGTCTGAAAAGACTTTCCCGGGTACAAGAACTGGACTAGTTCTCGCAACTTACCAAGGTATTCCAATTCTACCAGATGCAGACACTACTAAATCAGAGGCTGCTTCTGATGGTTCAAAACTAGGTTCAAACATCTACGTTTTGGATACAGATTACCTAGAAATCGCTGTAGCTCAACCTACTCAGTATATTGAGAACAGAGATTACTTCGCAGCTGACGCACTTGTAGTCAGAGGTTTGCTATACACAATGGCAGAGTTCAGAGCTTACAGGTTTGACGTTCAAGCTAAGATTACAGACTTAAACGCGTAGTCGGTTTAAAGTCATAGAAACTAAAAGACTATTATGAAAAGCTGGGGGTAGTTATTAAATTAATTACCCCCGCTTTATGAATGTAAATGAAATGTAATGTAAGGATGAATAATGCAGATTGTATATGCTAACGGAGTATTACAAAGTCTAGATGTACAAACGAAGAGGATGGTTGGAGAAGTGATGACCCTAATAGAAGGTTCATTAACAGATGCTCCAACAACCACTGCGTTAAAAAAATCGATTAAGCAAGCCATGTGGCGAACTAATCGCAATATTCAAGATGACGTGACTAGTATGGCATTTAATACGGAGGAAATAAAAGATGGCTAAACATACTTTTAAACTATCAGACGTAACACCAGACGCTAGGATTATAGCAAGGTCTGCATTAGGTTACGATTTTAACTATTACGCTGACGCTGAAACATTATTGTTCGGTAGTACAGACGAAACTGCATTTAGAATGCAGAACATGTCAGCAGGAAGTGGGATATTCCCAACTCATGCTGAATCTTATGCTGCTAACGTAACAGTAGCCGGTGACTTAATAAAAACTGAAATTTTTATTGACCTCACTGGTTTGAACTCATCTGCAGCAGGAGACATTATTGGTAAAGATGGCGGAACTGCTAATTGCCACATAGGACAGATTACAGCTGCTCTAAATGGTACAATAATTGGGGGTTCAATTGCTTGTCTAGAAACACCAGCAGGTGGAGAACCAGACATTGATGTGTTCTCAGCTACTGTTGGAACTGGTGCAGAAGACACTGCTGTTACTGATTTAACAGAAACTAAGTTGTTTGATGCGGGACAAGACTTTATTGCAGGTCTGTCTGCAAACCAATTCAACTTTGGTGGATTTATTGCAGTGCCAGCAGCTGACGAGTTCTTATACTTAGTCGGTTCTGGTGGTGGAACTAGTGCCACTTACACAGCAGGAA
>Ga0160423_10000819_pt1 | contig 26023 bp, 39 predicted proteins | sample CRUFie14St8metaG_FD_108191 | JGI IMG/M metagenome (GOLD analysis project Ga0160423, IMG submission 108191) | Marine microbial communities from the Costa Rica Dome - CRUD Field 142mm St8 metaG | ecosystem: Environmental > Aquatic > Marine > Oceanic > Photic zone | place: Costa Rica: the Eastern...
AATGCACATAATCAATATGCGTATGCGTACAGCGAGCCTTTACAGTAAGGTTTTCAATAGCCAGATACCCAGTGTTATACTCAATCCGAACAGCATTACACATACACTCAGATAGGTGGCATACACACTCAACATCAATAATCTTTTAATCATACAATCCAACTCAATACCAATATTATTATAAACACCCAGAACATCAATCCAATCAGCCAGCCCAATCCTGTTAATAGTATAGCCACTATGTTATCCAGTATTTCTCCTATCAGTTTAAACATCGTTTCCTTGGGGCGCCGCGGGTTTCACATCGCTCGGCAGGGTCGATGCCGATAACCATACTGTGACTCCCAATGCTATGGGAGTAAAACTGAAGGCTATTATTACTAATACGGTTTCAATCATTACTGCTCCTGTGTTTGTTAATACTACGATTTTCAGTCGCCGCGGGTTCAAGCCCGACGTTTTGCACGTTGCTCCTGATGTCCCCCATGGCTATGTTCTCTGGTTCCAGGTATCGTTTCCAGGTTTCCCAGGTTGTGTTATCTGTTATTGCTTCACGTTGGCATCTGTTTATGGTGTTTTGTTCTTCAGTACTCCACAAACTGCCTGGTGCTATGTGGTATCCACGGTTATTATTACTGTTTAGGTGTACTTTTGGGTATCCTTTCTGCGTTAAAAAACTGTCTAGATCAGCAATATCCAGGTATCCAGTCAGTCTGCTGATGTCCACATAAGTCAAATAGTTGCCCATGTGGTATCTTTCTTCTGATAATTTCTGTGTGAATATGTCCTGCCAGTTGCCAAACTCTGTGGTTTTCCTGTCCATGCCCTGATTATGACAGAATCTTTTAAAGTCTTCACTGGTGTAATCTGGTCTGTGTATCCATTGTTGCATACCAGTATCTGCTCCAAACAGTTCATTCCTGAATAAATCAAATATACTGGGTATCTGATATTGCCAAAACTCCTTATTACTCCATAATTCTTTAAGTGTTCTCAAAAAATGACCCTGATATGGATTGGGTTCTGCCTGCATTTTTGCCCATTTTAAATTGACCTCTGGGCTCACTATCTGGTTGTCACAATATCTGACCTGTAAAAACATCTGGATACCTGATATCAGTCTGCGTTCTGGTGCTCTGGTCACAATGTAGCAGGGTTTATTGTCAGGTATTCTGTTCCAATCTGCACCCAACACTGGCTCCCATTCTATGTTGTTGGGCATCAGTTTCTTGGCTTCTGGTGTTTGTGACACCAGTTCGTTTAGGCTGGTGCTACCTGTTTTGCCGTATGCAATCAGTGTAAACTCTGGAAAAACAAAGGCTGGCATTCTACGTCTCCTTGTTCTCCGTGTGATAAACACTTTCCACTCTGATGTGTTTGCCTCTGTGAATGGTTTTGTAAGTGTCTGTTTCTGATTTCAGATACTGCTTAAACAGTTGCCATATTTCAGTGTTCTGCATTCCTGTACGGTATGCCTGTTTGATGTCACGGTTTAGTTGATGTGGATCATCTATGTTGATGGTTCTGTTGTTGACTAAAAATCCCCAGGAAGGTCTGTCACTCTGATTGTTATGCTTGGGCTCCAGTTGTTCTGACTGTAACCAATCTGATAAGTCTGTTAAATCCACTGCTAAATCTATGTGTTTGTGTAACTTCTGTGTGGCATGTATCAGATAGTTTCCCATGTGATAGTGTTCTTGTATGTGATACAGGTCTGTTTCTATCACTGATATCAGTGGATCATTAAATGCATTCCCCATTAATTTTTCACTACGAGATTCAAAACAGTTAGGCATGGCTACTGCCAACATCACATTAATAGTCTGGCTCCACCATTCTGGATTCTGTAAATTCTCCAGGTATTGCTGAGTCTCTGTTTTGCTCATGGTGTTTGTAAAGTCCTGCCAGTTTCTGTCGTTAGGAAAGCCTCGAGTACCTTCCATTATCACATCTATTGTGCTGGATTTGTCTGTGTCAAATGTACCTTTGTACAGCAGACTGCTCAGTATTCTGCTCTTGAAAAACTGTAACATACCACTGTGGAATCTTTCCACTGGGTCTCTCATCAACAATACTAATTTTTTGTCTGCATTGTGTTTAATCCAGTTGTAGGCATTGGTAATACGAACTAAATTTGTGTCCTGATTTATACTGCCTATGTTCCTGATAAGACCCTGAGGCATTCTGTCGTCCAGCCAATATTTGTTAGGTTCTATAATAGCATGAGTATTACTTACACCAAAATCTTGAAAGTTTTCTTTTATGGAACCAAATTTGGGTCTGGATCTAACAAAACCCTGTGTGATTCCTGCATCGTTTCCTGTGCAAACACGATCTGGTTCAAGAGTTTGCATTAAATCATACAGACTGGTGGTGCCCACTTTGCCGTAGGTTACTATAAGTTTATCGTCAACCTGTAGGAATGGCATGTATGTTTACAAACTGATCTTTGTATCGTCTTGTAATTCTTCTACTTCGCCAGTGATGTCTATGTTTTCCTGCACAGGCATATCAACAGGAGTAAATGGTTCATCTAACTGAATACCACCTGGATAATAGTTCTGTCTGTGCTTTCTCCACATTTCTTTTTGCATGAATTTAATGCGTTTGTTCCTAGCATTTCGTTTGGCTTTTTTAATGCCTGACTTACGAGCTAATCTGATTTGAGTTTGTCTCTGTTTTTCTGATTGTTTTTTCATAATTCTATTTATTGAGTTTTGCGTTGATACCGTTTATTACCTGAAGAAGTATTAACAAAATTACAAATATTATGAATAATGATAACACAGGGTCTATATCATAATTTATTGTTAGTAATCCTGCAAAATACATAGGTACAAATAGTGAAAAGAAAGTAAAAAATGCTCTAAGCAGACCTACTGAGTAATGGTATGCTAAAAATAAAAATGCTATAATTCCAACTAATGTTCCCATATTCTTATTATAGCAAAAACCACTGATTTGTCAAGTAAATAACTGCTATTAGTTAAAACATCTGTTAATGTATAGTGAGTATTAACAGGCTTTCTGACGCTCTGACATGCTCTGTCTTGCATGTTTTGTATGTAAAAAGGTGTTATACTTGCCTCTACCTAGAATACTTTCAAATGGTTAGAAGAAGCTCATACGCAATAATGCTAGATCTGTGCCATTTTCAAAGCGAAATACCAATGTATTTGTGTAATCGTATTTGTCATACTTAAACAGGAAGTTGCCAGGCTGTATGCCTAGCTCATACAACCAGTTTCTAACGTCCATTTTGGTATGTAAATTAAACTCGTTCTTTTGTCTTGAGTTTAATACTAATTCAAACTGATTCCAACTATCCCAGGCTTCTTGTTCCTGCTCGTTAAAGTGTTTGAATTGTGTCATTTATCATATAATAACAAAAGATAAATTTTTGTCAAGTCATAAAAAAAGGGCCTAATAAGACCCTTTCCTTATATAGAACTTTTCCTTAGACAGAAACAGTTCCAGTAGCCATTGCTCTGTAACCAGCGGCAATAACTGCTCTTGAAGGTGTACCTAAACGGTAAACGTTTCTTGATCTACCTTTTGTGTCAGTCACAGTATTAAGATAGATTGGGAACCCTTCAAATCTTAGTGATTGAATCACTGATTGTGGGTTACCTAAGCCAAATTGGCTTCTCAATTGAGCTGAACTTAAAGTTCTGCCTGATTGTAGTGCTGATAGCACCTTCGCTTTTTTAGTAGTAGTTGTTGTCATAACTTCCTCTCTTACTATATTAAAATTCGTTGCCATAATTGGCAACTTGTAAACTATTATACACAACTTATACACATTGTCAAGCCTTTTTAGACAGAAAAGGCCCAAAAAATGGGCCTAATCTAAACAAAACAGTTATTTCTGTTGTGCTTTTGCTTCTTTCTGGAATGCTTTGATCATATCGTCTTTCTTGAGTCTAGCATCTAACTTGATATCCCATTCTGCTTTCGCAAAATTATCAAGTTCCTTTTTGCTCATTTTGTTAAGAACAGTCTTTGTAGGTACTTTCTTAACTTCTGCTTCAACAACTGGTGCTGGTGCAGGAGCAGGTGCTTTTGCAGGAGAAGGTTTTGAAACAGACTCTTCTTTAAAGAAACTGTTATAAACAACAAATCCTACTATTGCAAAGACGATGATACCAATTACTAGATTTTCCATGGTTATCTCCTTAAGTTATCATCTAATTTACTAAGATTAGAATATCTTTTCCAATCTAATGGGTGGTCTAAATTAAAAGGATTTAGTCTTTTGTAAACTGTAGAGCCTATTCTCTGCTTTACATTGTCAACAATGGCTTCATCCTTTGCATCATCTAGTTCAATATCAAAGTTTTCAAACAACGAAAACATAGCAATATCAAACTCTAGGTAACTGAAACCAAACTGGTCTTCGTCACCATTCGCTACACCTAACCCATCAGTAGGTTTTGCAGAAATGATCGATTCTGGAACTCCCAAATGCTCTGCTAGAGCTGGAACTTCCCAACTTTTCGTGAGACTCTGTATTGGAGCAACGTCACCTACGTCGCCATGTAGAGTCCAAAACCCTGCGGCTAATTCACTAAAGTTGTCTGTACTTGCAACTATTCCTTTATGCAAACTTGCCTGATTGTAAAGAGTAATCATTCTGAGTCTTGCTCTAATGTTTCCTCCTCTTACTCTGGCGTCTTTGCTGTCGTAGAAGTCTCTGCCGTGTAAATTGGCATCTGCTACTTCAGTTGCGTGTTCTAAATATGATTCGAATGCTTGAGTTAGATCTACTTGTAAATGTTCTATTCCCAAACTTTCACAAGCCTCTATTCCTCTTTCTGTTTCTGATGGTTCTTGATGGATAGGAAGTGTTAGTCCTGTAACATTCCATCCTGCGTTTTTAAATAATGCGGCAGTTAAGGCACTATCAATGCCTCCGCTCATGCCTAAAAAGACATTTTCCACATTCCATTTTGTTCTGTATTCTGATAACCCTTTAATAAGTTCTTCTCCTAACGTAGGAATATCGTCATGATATACGTCAGAATTCTTAAGGTCTTCTAATCTGTCTAAAAACCAAGAGCTTAACTCAGGGTTTCTGTTTAATTCTAGTATCTTGTTTGTGTCCATGTGTAGTATTTATTTTCAAATTATTTTAGAGTCTAAATTTTTGAACGTTAATTTAATCATTGCTAAGTCTTCTTTGTTTTTAAACCTAACTGTATTCCTTCTTCTAATAACATCTGTAATGCCTAATTCCTCACAATGGTTATCAAATATTAAACCAGTGCCTTTAACTGGTGTAATACTTGTTGCTGGTGGTGAGCTTTTGGCAGTTAATAGTTTTAATATATTGAGCTCGTTATCTTTCCAACTCATCCAGTTGCTAAATTGTTTTTTATGATCCATTAATTTATTATACTACTTAGAATACCTGTAATTAATGCAAATACTATAACAGCATTTAAAATAATTAGAGCTCTATCTTTCCATAACAAACCAACCCAGGTCCAACCAGCACAGCCAATTAAACTTAGTACCTGATCTGCTAGTCTTAAATTGGCAATCATTTCTGGACTGTCTCCTTGAGCACTTCTCATCATTACTGCGGACAAAACAAAAAAACTGCTTACCCACTTTACATACCAACTTAAATCTTGTTTGGGTGTTGCACTCTTTACAATTCTGTTTGAGTGTTTTATTTCTCCAACAGTAAACTCTTGTCCTGTGTCTGTTTCTATAACAACATTATCTAGTTTTACACTATCACTTTTAACTGTTCTGGTCATTTGTACATTTCCTGTATTACTGGTTTGTTTGGAAATTTTTCTTCTAAAAAGGCTTCATAGTCAAGTTCTGATTTGGTTTTAAAATCAAAGTAGTATGGTGAAGTAGGGTCTAACGAACTTTCCATTTGTCTGTGATGTAAAAACAATAAAGCATCTGCATACTCTTGTGAATTTATTTTATCGTCTACCCACTCTTGCCACTCTTCATACATAGACCATTTAGCATCTTCCATAGCATAAAGCCATAAAAGTCCAAATGTTACAATTATCCAAAATGGATATAATATAAAAGGAGTTACAGCAGTTGGTAAATGATAGAAAAGAAATCCAACAGTACCAGCAAAGACAACTGAGCCTAAGATTTTAACAGACAAAATATATCTTGCCTGCCAAAGTTTTAAGTTATTTTTTCTCTGTTTCACCTGGGAGGCCTAATTCATTTATAAGTTCTTCTTTAAACTGAGCGCCGTGCCAATAACTGTCTAAACTGATATCTATAACAAGTGCAATTAATACTAATGTTAATATTAAACTGAGATAGATGTTAATGGCGGCTGATATCTTTAACCATTTAATCATATGCTTCATTATGCAACTCCTAAGAATATTATTAACACATAAGTCATCATATGTAAAAATTGATCTGTACCATGTATTGCCCAATACATTTGATCGCTAGGACCTAAGTTTTTGCTTTTCCAAATATTACTTTTTACATAATCTATATGATAATGTAATGCTGTATCTAAAACTCCCATAAGCAATGACCAAAAGAAGCCAAAACCTGAAAACCATAACACTAACCATGTTAAAAATCCATGTAACTCACTATGTGCTAAACCTTTCCAATGACCATATATTGATTTGTGTTTAATCATCCAACTGAATTGCAGATAGTAATCTGCTATTAGATGTTTTAGAGCGAATAATGTAAAGAGTCCCAGGATTTCCATGTTTATGTCCAGCTCTGAGTTTGGTCTACAGTGGTAATTCTGTCTGAACCTGTATCTGCTATACTTTTGTATTGATTCCTATCTAATACATACATAAATGCTTTGCCTTCTGTAGTATGCACAATAGTTCTACTGTAAAAATTTGTGGCAGGATCTCCTGTGTATCCTTCTATACCATCTAACAAGGACAAAGTTTCTGAATCCACTTCCCAAACTTCTCCCTGTATATAGTGCTCACCGTTTTCAAATACTCCAGGAAATGCTCCTAAATCAACCATTTCATAATCGGGATATACTGTTTCTGCTTTGCCCACAATACTTGCACCATCGCCAAACTGATGTAACCCTCTTACTTCACCACCACTTTTTAGTGTGCCATATACAAAAACTTTATAGATGTCATCATTATCTATAAAATAATCAACTTTGTTGTCTTTACTATCCTCAGGCATCTAACCTTTCCTCAAGTGCTTTTATTCTAGCATTCATTGTGCTTATTAGTCTGCTAGTGTCCGCATCTAACGGTTTGGCTGTACTAGCCACTGCCATTGCTTCAAGGTCGTCTATTTTAGCATTTAAATCACCAATTACTCTGTTTTTTTCATTGATGACTTCTATTAATTCTGCTTTTGTCATCTGTGTTGTGCTTTTAACTGCCATATCTATTCCTATAATATTTTTGTATTTTAACTTAAATTTGTAAAATGTCAACCTCTTTTTCGGATTCCTGGACCAATTTATTATGTGCTTCTTGCAATATTATTTGTTTTAATGTTTCTTTACAGGAGCCACATTGTGAAGTTGCACCTGTTTCTTTAATAAATTTTTCTAAACTTTTACTTTTTATTTCAGTTCTAAATTTACTTTCAGATATGTTTTTACAAATACACAATATCATTTTTTATTTCCTACTTCTGCCCAAAGTCTTTCATGTAAAAAGTATATAAACATTTTAACAAAAAATTCTACTCCGCCTATTGCCATTGCTGTAGATACGTTGCCTGTTATAAAATAGGCCACAACAATAGTCGTTATTGTAGCAGTAATTCTCCATGTAAAACTTTTTGCTATGCTTCGCGATATACTGTCTGCCATATTCTCTTACTTACATCATATAATACTAACACACTAAGACCACTTACAAATAATCTCATATCAAATAACAATGCTTCTGGACTAAATGGAGGGAACCATTGTCCTGCGTTTGCCATAATGTGCCATACTAACCAACTGGATAGTAGTGAAGTATATTTGTTCTTGTATAATTTACTAATGAACGGAGCAACTGCTAGTGCTGAGTATGTCATAATCATACTGTTATGAAATCCTATAATGGCATCTGATACAAACATTACTGCCAAAGGAAATAGGAATGCTAGATTGTTTTTGCTTAGATAGGGTGTAAGAACTGCTAGTCCTAATAGTGGTTCACTGTTTGCTGGTAACGGTAATAGTCTGCTTATTACTAATGCACCAAATAATATTAGTCCTGCTTTTAATGTGTTCATTTTAATTTATTTTTTACCTGTTTTAATGTTTTAAAATAATATGAGGTATGTTGTACACCATTCCATACACCGCCCTTTTGTGTTGCGTTGCTTGTATCTTCTACAACATAATAAGGTATAAACAATAATTTGCCTTTAAATATTCTATAGTCCTTTCCTTTCTCAACTATTGTTAGCATTTTCTATCTCAAAAACTCTTTTCCTAAGGCTTGTACTACTAAAACTATGGTCTCTGCCATTGTAAACCATTTTTATACCTCTGTCTTTACAAATGCTTTTACCTGTAAAAGACTTGGATTTGTATTCCTCTCCAATTATTCTTATATTTATAGGAAGTGTTAGTAACAAGTCCTCTAAGTCTCTTTCTGTGGCATACATAACAATTTCATTTACATACTTCACAGCCGCCAGTTGTATCTGTCTTTCAACTACACTTTGAATTGGAGTATTTTTGCCTGGTCTATCTATTGTAGGATCTGTCTGTAGACCCACAATCAGATAATCACAATGTCGTTTTGCTTCTTCCAGCATAACAACATGTCCTGCGTGTAATAAGTCAAAAGTACTACAGGTGAATCCTATAGTGCCACAATCTTTATAGTCTAATCTCAATGTTTTGGCCTATTGTTTCTGTCATTCCAGATCACATAGGCCATCATAACTATTACAACAATTAAAACGTAATCAAAAACCATCTGTAAAATCCAAATACTGCTCTATTTCACTAGTATCCGTATTTACAATTACACCAAATAATTTACCACCTTTTCCGGCACCACAATCTAAGAAGGTAGTAGTTCCTCCCTTCTCACTTTCATATGTTGAAGGGTGGTCTTGAAAATTATCAAAATCAGGAACACCAACCATAGGTCTTGGATCATGACCTACAAATAAACTTACATCTTTTGGAATATATTTTGTCCAGTCGTATGTTCTAATAGGATAATCTTGTCCTCTATAACTATATTTTTTACCTGAGTTATCGCTGGTGCCCCATCTAAATACATCTCTTCTTTTCTTGTGCATGTCATCGCCTAACTCCCAAAAGTCAGGATGAACACCTGCATGAGCAATATAAATTTTATTATCTATGTTTATATAATCTTCACAATAAGTACAAATTTCCATAAAGTTTTTAGCAAACTCTGGATTTCCTATCATTTGGTCTATTGTTATTTGATTAGGGGGACCTAATACTACATTATTACCAATTAAATGTCTGTATATTTTCCATTCGTGGTTACCCCAGACGATTCTGGCATGTCCTTTTTTGAGTAGGTATAAAAATTGAGAACATACTTCAGCACCGTCTGGACCATTGTCTATAAGGTCGCCAACACAAATAATGGGGATATCATTTTGTATAGAATAGTTTACAGCCTTGGTAAATGGAACACCATCTGCGTGAACATCTCCTATAATTAATTGTTTCATACCTACCTACTAATGTAAATTATGTTATATTATAGCAAAATCCTATAATTTGTCAACTAAGAAAGGCTGTTGACCAGCACATCATAGTAATAATCTAAGTAACTTGAGGGCATTTCTTTGAATTTAGATCTAGAAAATCTAGTGTAAATACCTTCTATTGTGGTTATCATTATTTTACAATGGTCTTTTGTAAAGCCATAACTGCCAAACTCATTTTCTATGTTCATGAACAGCAGATTAATTTTATCAGATATTTCTTTTTCGTCTATAGACAAACACTCTCTGTTTAAAAACCTAGCAAATCCTGGATTGCTCTCTACAAATAATACTAAAAAGTAATACAATGTCTTTGCTTTTTCCAAATTGTTTACAGGCTTGTTACGAACTTCGTATATTTTGTCTATAATAGTCTGCTCTATAAACTTAAACAATGCCTGAAATATCTCATTTTTACCTTTGTAATGTTTATAGATAGCAGGTTCTGTGATGTCACTTTTTACTGCTAACACTTTGGTTGTAATGTTTGGTAAGTCATCTTCTTGCAACAAGCTCACAAGAGATTCAAGTATCATATGTTTTCTATTTACAGTTGCCATGTTTCCTAAGATTCAGATAAATAACTATATTGTTTAGGAGTATTTAGTGGCACAAGTCAAGAATTACGGATTAATTGGTGTAGGAAATAACCTTCAGTTAGGCAAAAACGGCCCTAAATTATTAGGTAATGCAACTACAGATACTATTCAGGTCACTAACGAGGGTGGCATATCTTTATCTGAAATCCAAGCCGCAAATGCCACAACATCAACTGCATTAGTCACAAAGGCACAATTAGATGCAGTAAGCGAAAATGCCGCCACAGATGGTTTTAGTCTAACACTAGGTAATATAGATGCTAGTGGAGACGGAGATTGGCACATAACTCCTAATCAGGGAGACTACGCAGGTAATACATCAGTTACTAGACAAGGTGCTGTTACTAGTTTTTCAAATACAGAAAAAGTATCAGATGCTATTGACAAATTAAATGAAGCAGTATTGAATGTATATAACGATACATTTGTAAGAGATTTAGACTTTACTGTTGATAATGACACGGGTGGTAGTCCACTCGTTAGTACATTGACAATCACTGCTACAGGTAATGCAAATAGATATACAATCGATTGGGGAGATGGAACCTCAACAACTGCAACAACAGATAGTACTCCTACTCATACATATACTGATAACACTAACTCTCCTTTTGATGTGGTAGTTACAGCATTTAATAATGCTGGTGCAGGAGAAGGTAGTTCATCAAGTTTAACAAAGAACAATTTTATTACATTATATACAGCAGACCCAGTTGCTGACTTTAAATTTTATGCGGCATCAAGTGGTGGTAGTAATGTAAGTATAGTTGATGACGGTACAGCATTGTACTTTGATAACGACACTACAAATATTGGTAGTGCAGATGCCACATACAGAATAGAATGGGGCGATGGCAGTTCAAATGCTAGTATTTCTGCAGATACTGATGCTGGTGGTACACAAGGTGCCAGACTAGCTCATACATTTACAACATCAACGGAAACAGATCAATTAAGAACAGTAAAATTAACACTTTTAACTCATAGTACAGCAGATCCTAGCACAGTTCCTAACAACACATCTGCAATAGTTAAAGTTTATGATACTCATACACCAGATATATCAGCAAACACCACTAACGTGATTAATGAAGAAGGAACAAGTGGTGGTGTTGTTCAGTTTACAAATGGTACAGAAGCAACAATAGGAAGTTATGCTGATTTTGGAATAATTTACAGATATAATTGGGGAGATGGCACAAGTGACGATGTAAACGTAGGTGCTGGAGGCTCAGGTGATACAGGCGGAACAATTAATCACACTTATGCTTTAAGTGGCAGTGATCAAAGTAGTGGTGCTAATGCAGACTATACTGGTAACTTGCAGGTTATCTCAAGTCATACAGGCTCACCATTTACAAGTGCTAACTTTACAATTCATGTAGAGCCAGATGTTAGAGCAAGTATCACAGGTTCATCTACTTCATTAGGTTTAAGATCTTCTAATGACAGTATTTTAACATTATACAATGGCACAGACCTTAGTGGTACTGACAGAGCAGAAGTAACAATAGACAACAACTCTGTAAACGGTAACGTCTATTCATATGCTTGGGGCGATGGAGATACTGACAACAATATTACATCTGGTGCAGGTGATTTAAGTTCAAATATTACACACTCTTATAATGGTGAGAGTGCAGGTTCATACAATGCAGTAATAACAGTTACAGGTACTCCAGATATCACAGCACAAAGTGATACTGATACAGTAACATTTGTTTTAGAAAATGTACCAGCCGCACCTACAAGTGTGTCAGGAAAAAGTTTAACATTAAGTACATCAGCTCAAGATACAAGTAGATTGGCCGTTAATGCCTCAGATAATACCAATGGCAGTTTAGCCGCAGGTACAAGTTTAAATAGTACAACTGCTAGAAGATATGATACAACAACAAGTGTAAGTACAAACACAATAAGTGATGCTTACAGAAGTGACAGTGGTACAGCAAGTGCTCTTATAAATGGTTCTGCAGATGGTGCCAAAGCATTTAGCACATCAACAGGTGAAACAGGAACATTTACCTCACTTGTTATAACAGCAGAAGGCGATGCATACGACGAAATAAGTTCAACAACTTATCCTAAAAACTTCTATCAAGTGTTTAGTGGAAGAATAACAAAAGATATAAGCAGTTTAACTCATGGCATACATAGTTTTGCTATAAGCCATGACAGTACAGGTGCAACAAATAATGTTTATGTTGTTAAAGATAACGTAACAAATACACCTACAGTTAATATAGGTAGTGCAACTTTAGAAGAAGAAACAGCAGGTACAAAAAGATATGTATCTGGTGTACCATATTATAATGCTGGTTCACCACAAGTTAAACTAGTAGGTGCCACAGTTGATAACTTAACAGGTCAAGCATATTTAGACAGTAGCAGTATATTTGATATTGCTAGTGGTACTAATGCTGAAGGCACAAGTAGTTCAGCAGTACAACAAGAAAGCAGAACTTATGCTCAAATAGATGGAGCAAGTAGTTTATTATCAAGTGGTACACCAATTGCTAATGTTGGTGTAGCAAGTGCTTATGCTTTAGGTAATGTTACATGTGACATTACAAGCAGTTCAGTTGCAACTGTAGAAGGTATTAAGTTTAGAGCTCAAAACATGAATGGTTATAGTAGTTATACAGCAGACCATGGTACTAAATTACAAGTTTGGTCAGCAACACCAACTTTTGATGAGACAAGTATAAGTGTTAGTGCCTCTTTAGGTGCTGGTTTTGATGACGGTGGAGTTAGAATTACAGGACATGGTAGTAGTTCAGACACACCAGCATTTGATAATAGTGTAAACAACTATACAGCAAATGCCTGGAGTGGTGCAGAAACAGTAGCAGGTACTTCAGAAGCAATAAACAGATTTAATACTGTACAACATTTTGATACAGATTTAAGTTCAGGTTATTTACCCGCAGGTCCAGACTTGAACACAGGCAGAAGTGGAGCTCAGTACTTCACTTTTGCATTTAGAAGAACCACAATGAGTAACTTTACTGTAACACTTACAGGTACAGTTAGTGGATTCTTTATAGCCGCACCAGGTACAAGTATAGATAGTGCCTCAGGCTTAAATGGCTGGTTAGATGCTGGTAGCACATACGCAGGTAGTGGTACTCCAGGATCTGACACAGGCAATGGTGGTAATGGCTCAAATGGTTGTGCGTTTACATCAGGTGATAGAATTATAGATGGAACAGCATACTCAGGAGATACATTTACACTAACATTAGGTGACCAAAATGCCACAGATGCTACAGGCAACAACATATTGGTTAGAATTAAACTAGAAGATGGAGACTCCTTTACTGGATTGAGTATAGCATAATGGCAATATCAGATAGTCAAAAGGTAGATTTACTTTGGAAAAAGGTCGGCTTCGGCAAAATGAAGACCGACACCAATGCGAATAAAAAAGCACCTAACGAAGCCATAGTCTCAGATCCTATAATAAAAACTTCTAGTATTTGGTCACAATCAGGCAGTATTCCAGGTACAATACCATCAGCAAACAGCAGTATAATTCATGTATATTCAGATGCTATTAGTGGTAGTTTAGAAACCACAGAAGATGGTACAGCATCAGATAACAGAACATGGAAAACAGGTTCCACAAATTGGGTACCACCAGGTTTTGGTGCTACATATCAATTAAAGGTTTATGCAGGTGCTTCAGGATTAAGTAACGTACAATCAAGTGGAACACAATTATTTGAAACAGGTTCAGGTAATGATGACCAATGGTACTTTGATTACCAATCTGGTGTATTACACTTTATAGGTACTAACTTACCTACAGATATTGGTACAGGAACCAGTAATGTAATTTATGTAAGTGGTGCTAGATACGTAGGCAGTACAGGTATTAGTGCGGCGGCAAGTGGTGCCAGTGCTACTTTATTTAAAGCAGATTTAAATGCTGTCTATTCTGACAACACAATTAATACTGGTGATATTATTGTTGTAACAGACAACGGTGATGGTGAATATGCTGTTTATGTTTCCAATCAAGATGCTCCTACACAGGCAAGCCACTTAACAACACTTACAACTAGAGATAGTGCCACAGTTGATGCTGGTACATTAAAAACAGAAGTTATACATACTAGTGGTAATGTAACATTAGGTAATGTAAGTAATGGAAGTAAAGTTGTTGAGGTTACCATTACTGTTGATACAGTATTTGATAGTGCTAGTGCTGGAATAACAGTAGGTGATGATACAGATCCTGACAGACTGTTTACTAATGATTATGTTGACTTAACATCATTAGGCTCTTACGTTGTAAACCCAAATTACATTTACACAGGCACATTAGATAGTGCTAACACTATAAAGGCTTATGTAACTCAGGGTACTGCTACGCAGGGTAATGCAACTGTTACTGTTGTTTATCAGTAAATTTCTTTAATATAATTTCGCTTAATTGACCTATATCCTCTCGTTCTAAATCATATAAATCGCTCATATTATCTACGGCACTCTTTATGCTTACTAAGGAATCTGACTTTGCCTCTTGTATGTGTTTGTACACAAAGCCTCCTGGTCTAAACTCAGGCTCAGTCATTATTGCTTCTGCTAATGCTTGATAGTCTTTCATGTTTCGTATTTGTCAAACACATGATTAATCACATTGTTTACTCTAACAAAGTGAGCACACTTGGGCATGTCTTTGATGCGTGTAGCACCAATATAAGTACAAGTGCTTCTTACACCGCCTAGTATTTGCTCTACAGTATCTTTTACAGGTCCTTTGTCATAAAGTATAACTGTTTTACCTTCTGTGCCTCTGTATCCATCCTTTCTGGAACCATGTGTATCTAATGCTGTTTGTGAACTCATGCCATAAAAAATTCTTCTGCCCATGTCATCTAGTTCTGCTTCGCTTTCCTGATGTCCTGCTAACATACCTCCTAACATAACAAAGTGAGCACCACCGCCTAATGCTTTGGCTACATCACCTGGTTGTGTGCAACCACCATCAGCAATTATATGACCGCCTACTCCATTGGCCGCATCAGCACATTCCACAATGGCACTAAACTGAGGTACACCTACACCTGTTTGTGTTCTAGTAGTACATACACTACCTGGTCCTATACCAACTTTAACAATGTCTGCTCCGCTCAGTATAAGTTCTTCTGTCATGTTTGGTGTAACGACATTACCTGCTATAATTATTTTGTCTGGATATTCTGCTCTTATTCTTTCTACAAAGTCTAAAAATGATTGATGATATCCATTTGCTACATCTATTGTAATTGCTGGAATGTCTGGATATGCTGACATAACCTGTTTAAGTGTAACATAATCTAAACTGTTTTCGTCCCACAAGGCTCCTGTTCCTACACATGCTGAAATATATTTTAATTGTAGTCCATTACCTACAGCAGATTTCCATTCATCAATGCTGTAATGTTTTCTAATCACAGTCATCATTTTAAATTCTTGTAGTGCTTTAGCCATACTAAATGTGCCTACGCCGTCCATGTTACTAGCCATTATAGGTACATAAGTTAAAGTTTTACCACAATTTTTAAAATGAAACTCTCTGAGTATATCTACTTCTTTTCTAGAACTAAGTGTGGATCTTTTTGGTTGTAATAATACATCTGAATAATCTAAATGAATGTTGTAGTCAATTCTCATTTTAAATTCCTATTGAATGTGTGTATATCCGTGTTGCTCTTTAAGTACATCATAAAACAAAGGTTCTCCCTTTGCTACGTTTTCGTGCCAATCATCTGCCGCATTTTCGTCTGCTGTATCTGAAACAAATTTGTAGCAAATAAAGTCTTTAGCCATCATGGCACAAACTTTTGCTAAAGCATAGGCTTCCATGTCCACTATATTAAATGTTTCGTCATTTACTAAGTGTTGAAATATTTCCAGTGCTTCAAAATCTTCTACGAATTGGTCTTGTGTTCTGCATATTACACCATCAGTACCAAAATCTATTCTACCTGATACTGCTACATCGTCTCCAAATGTAATACCTGGTCCTTGTGCTAATTTATTACCACAATTCATATCCCCTTGCAGGAATGTTGTTGCTTTTACAAGTGTACCTGGTTTAACATTGTATGCTCCGCCACAAGTTCCATAATTAATTACCCTTTTAATTTCAGGATGTGATGTAAGATATCTTGTTAGGACATAGGTAGCATTTACTTTTCCTACTCCTGTAAATAGTACTTTTTCTGGTAATGCTTCTGGTAATTCACCTGCTAATGCTGTAACAATTATTGTGTCTTCTGTAGGTGCTCTTAAATGAGTAAAGAGTTGTCTTTGTATCATAAATCTAAATACCTTTGTATGTTAGTTGTCATTTCTTGTTTAAGTTTACGCCATAAAGTACTAGCTCTGTTATTTAACAAATATTGATTATGTCTTGCCTTTTGTCTGGTGACAGAATCGTAAGGGTTTATTTTGTGTTGTATATCTATATTCATGCCTTTTATCTGCTCAGTAATAAAAATACTTCTTGCTATAGGATCTGGTTCACTATCAAAGTCATAGTTAAAGAGCTCATCATGTATTGCAAACCCATAACTTGTTAAATATTTGTAGTAATCCTTTTCTCCAAATACAATGAGAGGGTGCCCATTTATAAACGGATAAAGACTTTTTTCTGTTACATAAGGCCCTGCTTGTATTTCTGTACCAGAAAAACTTTCACATATTAAACTAAAAACTGACTGATCAAATATCCTTTTAGGCCATGCTCTAAAAGTTTGATCAAATACTCTTTTGTTTGGTTGTAAAACGACATCATCAAATGGTAAATTACTATCATCAAACCAAGTAAGTGCTTCGCTTTTAAATCTTTCGTTGTCTGAATGTTGTACAAACTGTTTAATTTGGTCTATTTTGTCCTCACAGTTTTCATGTCTAAAAGTAATAAGATTGTCTTCTATATTACTATACCTTAATGCTGTTCTTAATATATGTTTGTCTGGTCTCCAATTAAACATCAAACAATTAAACAAATATACATGCTCTTTGTAATCTATATCAGGATATTTTATTACTATGTTTTGTTCTATATTAGATATAAATGTAAAGTAATATTGAAAAGGAATATATCTGTCATGATAAATGTTTGCATTTGCTAAAGGATAGTGACAATCAGATAACATTATGTTAGGATATAAACCTAAAATTTTGTCTATTGTATCCTTTTGCCAAGGTTCTTGTGTGCTTAATATAATTGCTTTTTTATATGTATTAGCAACATTCTCTATTACTTTATCAAACTCAGGTGTTCTGTGATGTAAACTACCAACATCTGCTATAACTATACTGTTATCTGGATTATCTGACCATTGATACTCTATACCCAAACTGTTTAATACTTTATAAAAACTACTATCTTGAGGATTGTTTGGTAAATCGTTCCATACATCTACGCCATCTTGTTCTCTATTAACAATATTTTTGTAAGGATATTTGTTATAGTAGAGTTTTATCATTGTCGTCAGTTAAAATTGTGCCTAGTATTTTAGGTGTATCATTTATAATTTGTTCTATAAAATCATTTGGAGTATCTATATTGTGACTTACACACTCTCCTAGTATATGTCTGCCTGGAGTGTATTGTGGGTCATTTAAATCAATGTAATCTCCTACATTATTATCATCTATCCATTTGTTATATTTGTCTGTTAAATTATTTTGATGATGGACATCTCCTATGTGATGTAACCAACCAAATGCTACCCAAGGATGTCTGAATGTTTGCTGAGATAGTTTTCCTTTTTGTACTAATTCTATATCGTCTGTCCAGGCACAACTCCATAAATCTTTCCCAACTGTTCCAAAGTCTAATTCTAACCAGCCTTTGGGTTTTATGTAAGTAAAGTCTGCATAGTCTTCTGGTTCCATTTTTATATCATAAATTGTATCATTGTCTAATCCTGGTTGGTAATTTACTTTTAATGATGTAAAGTATTTTGGAAATGCCTCTGCTAAAAGTTGTCTGCAATGGTCATTATCAACTCCAACATATTGTGTCAAAACTTCGTTGTAATGAACCATCATGTTTATTGTTTGAAAATTATTATACCAAGTATCAAAGTCTACATTTTCTGGTAACTCTTGTGCTTTATTTTTTTCTATTAATATAGGTAAATTGTCCTCAAATAAATCGTGTAATGTGTTTAAGGCTTTTATTTTTGCATTATTGATATTGCTAGGGTCTAGTCTTAAATCGTCTGATATTTTAAACCAACCCCATTCAACATTATTAAATTCGTCTATAATATCGTTCATTACTTGTCTTGATTTTAGTATAGGTTCCTCTAAAGGATTACTATAAACATCATAGGCAAAATTAAATGAATTGTTTTGGTTATCTATAAAATGATTTAGTGTGTTTATATGACTAGTAGCAAACTTTTTTGTTAAAGGTAAGTCGTTTAGTTGCCATGTAACAACCTGTGTGCCAGGTTGATTTAGCATAAATTCGCTGTCTAATAAGTGTATAGGTGTAGGTACTTCTGTAAAGTTTGTGGTGTAGTAAGTTACATCACCAGGCTGATAAACTACATGGTACTTCATACATAGCCTAATGTTTCATTAGGTGGTGTGTTCTCATTTACAAATTTAAATATATGTTGGATATGCTCTATGTCTTTTTCTTCTCTAACACTACATAGTTCATTTGCAAAATGTATTTCAATATTATTATCTACTGCTAATTTTAAAAGCTCGTGCCTTCTAAAAGGATTATCTGGTAGTCCATAAATGCTACACATAATTATACCATCTACATTGTATCCTGTAATAAACTTTTCTAAACCAGGTAGCCAATCTACATATTCGTTCTCAAATTGATAATCGTTTATAACTATGCTATGCTTGTCACAATACTGATTTATAATATTACGTTGCATTGGTAAAGGTATAGGACTACTAAACTTACTATTCCAACCAACATAACTAACCCATTTTTTATTTGGATCTATTTGTCTTACATCATCTTTCTCGCCTAAGAATCTAAAATATCCTCCAGGAAGTTTTCTATGGTAATGTCCACCTTTTGGAAGAATTCTACCATCCATACTCCAACGTGTAATGTCTGTATCATTATTAAAGTTTCCATGTATATGATGTTGTTGGAAACAATGTGCTTGTCCTGGTTTAAGTGTTACAGGCCAACAATGCTTACTGCACTCTTCCTGTAATTTATCGTAAGTCCATTTTTCTTCGTAACATTTTTTTGTTATATCATCTGATATATCCCAACCCATTATCTGCATACTGTTATTACCATAACACTCTGTAAAAGGTGTCCAAATAGTTCTTAAACCTAAGCCATTGCCAACCCAAATGCCTTGATGAAATTGCAATAGCCTACCAACTTTTGCTTGATTAGGAATAACCATTCTGATTGTAAAGAATCTCTGTAACATCCATTCATCATCGTATAAAAGCTCTGGTGCTACATCTTGGTAGTATGCGTCTACTCTTTCAATAAAATCAGCATCGCCTGTTCTTTGTTGTAAGTAGGCACCTAATTGGCTTACCTCTTTTACATCTAATGTCTTGTGTACAGTCTCCAAACTCTCAATGTTAGGAAACTTTTCTTTTGCTACTGCTAACCAAAACTCAGGCCAATTGTGCTTTTCTAAATTATATTCTATTGTTTGATTATCCCATCTTGGGTCTAGATCTTGTAAACTCATATTCTATTATTCCAAAATAAGTATTTATATTCAATAAATATAAGTATGAAAATTATCCGGCTGTCATTTGAACAAATTTCCAGTGTATGGCAAAACCATTTATGGCCAGACAGAGAGAGTCCTATAGAAAGTCATAGTGCTATGACATGGCCTTTTGAAGGAAATCCTGAACAATATGATATGAATGTGTTTAATTACCCTGCAACCTTTTGGGGAGTTTATATTGATAACAAACTTGTAGGAGTAAACTCAGGGCATAAGACTGCAGATACACAATATAGAAGTAGAGGTATTTGGGTACACCCTGAATACAGAAAACAAGGTATTGCACAAAATTTATTTAATATGACAAAACATCAAGCAGTACTGGAAAAAACAGATATGATTTGGAGCCTACCAAGAAAAACCGCCCTGCCAGCCTATGAGAGATTCGGGTTCTCGACTGTGGGCGATTTTCTTAAAACTGAAACTTCAGACGCAAATATTTACGTTAAATTAACCTTTTAGATAGTTAAGAATAGTATCAGCATCACTTACTTCAAATGGATCTCCATCAGTATTATCGCCTAATCCTGGTTCTACCCAAAGATTTTCAACTTTGTAGTTGTCAACAATCATACTGTATCTCCAACTTCTTAATCCAAAACCTATATTAGTTTTATCAACTAAAAATCCTAATGTTCTAGAAAATTGTCCAGCACCGTCAGGAATCGGTTTTACATTTTGTATGTCTAAATTTTTAAACCAAGCATTCATAACAAATGTATCGTTTACACTGATACAATAGACGTCATCTATTCCATACTTACAAATTTCATCATAGTAAGCATCATATGTAGGTAAATGTGTGCTTGAACAAGTAGGTGTAAATGCTCCTGGTAGTCCAAATAATACTACACGTCTATTAGCAAAAATTTCTTCTGTAGTCAAATCATGCCATTTAAAGCCTGGTGCTTCGTCTGTTTCAACTCTAGTTTTAAATGTTACGTTAGGTACAAATAAATCTATTGCCATTTTTTATCTCCTTTACTTAGGTAAGTTCTTTTTAGTTTCTTTTAACTCTGCTTCAAGTGGATTAATTCCCCACTTGTTGTTTTTTTCTTTAGCCGGCATTAGTGTCCAATATACAATTACAAATGTACCTATAATAGTAAGGTACAATAATTGCCACCAACCACTATGTCCTCTATCCTGAATACGTCTTGATGTTACGGATATACTTTGGATTATAGTAAGAAGTTGTAATGCTATAATTAGAGGACCACCCATTGGGTATGCGTTTATGCCCCATATAGCCATTTCAACTATTGCAGTAACAAATGCTATTCCAAATAGTCCTGCACAGAACCACCAAAATTCGCTTCTACTTGCTCTTCCTTTAAAGTCAAATGCTTTATCCCATAAGACCGTTTTCATTGCTGTTTTAAAATTCATAAATTCCTTTTGTTATTTAATAATGTTATATTTATAAGTATCTAAAGTAACCCCATTTGGTATTTGGCTTCATCAGATACATGAGTATCTGGGTTCCATGGTGGATCAAATGTTAAATTTACTTTTACTAAATTTGTGTCTTTTACACTTCTACATGCAAACTCAGTTTCCATCATGATCATCTCACCAAATGGACAATTAGGTGCTGTTAAAGTCATAAGCACCTGTACGTCGTTTTCTTCGTTGACGTCAATTTTATATATAAGTCCTAAGTCAACTATGTTAATACCAATCTCAGGATCAACAACTCGTTTAAGATTGCTTCTAACTTTATCTTCTATACTAATTTCGTTATCGCTTTGCATAATGACTCTGATAGTTTATGTATATCTTCTTTGCTTGTATAAATTCCAGGACTTACTCGTAAGACACCTTTACCACCACTTACTTTATTTACTATTGGATGGGCACAAAGTTTACCCACTCTTACTGCTACGTTTTCTAATCCTAAAAAGGCACTTACATCACTAGGATGATACCCCTCACAGGTAAATGTATAAACATATCTACCGTTTTGTCTGTAACTTGGGTATATTAGATTTAAACCTTTTATGTTAAAAATGTCTGATTCGCTCATTGCAAAGTCTATGTCTGTAAAATGTTTTTCAAAGTTTTCATAAGACAAATAATTCATCCACTCTGCGGCTCTGCCAAGTCCTAAAACACCTGCTATGTTAGGTGTGCCAACTTCGTGTTTTGTAGGACCATCGTAAAATTCTATATTGCCTTTAAAATCATAATGTACTACAGAACCTCCTCCAAGTCTTACAGCACGATGTTGCTCAAAGGGTAATCTACTATATAAAACTCCTACACCTGTTGGACCATACATTTTATGTCCACTAAAAACAGCATAGTCATATGTGTAACTATCAAACTCATGTGTACCTATTGTTTGACAAGCATCAATAACTACCTTAATGCCTTGGTCGTGTGCCATTTTACATAACCTTTTATAGCCTGAATCTATACCAGTTACATTACTATGACTGTGGATACTTAATAGAGCATAAGGATATTTTTCTAAAACTTTATTTGCTTCTTCTAAATTTATTTTGCCTGTATCTGTAACAGGAAGTACAACTAGTCTACCGTTTTCAGTTGTTCTGTTTTGTGCTATCCATGGTAAAATATTTGCAGTATGCTCTGCTTCAGTAGTAATGACCACAGGTGCATCTTTATACCACTCTGCTACAATGTTAAGACCTTCTGTGGCACCTGCTGTAAACATAATTTGCTCTGGCTTTGCTTTTATTAGTTTAGCAAATTCATCTCTAGCATGTTCTATATCAGCACTTACCTTTTGGCTTATAGGAAAATCTCCTCTGTTGGCATTACATCTTTCATGCTCATAATATTCATTCATACGGTCCAATACACTTTGATGTGTCTGCGTACTCGCGGCACTATCTAAATAAACCAATTCTGGGTTATTCTTTAATGTTGGAAACTCCTCTTTTATGTTGTTATAAAGCATCTTTTTAATAATTCCTCAGACTCAATGTCACCTATTCCTCTACTTTGTAAATAGTAGAGCATTTGTTTATCTATATTACTTACCGTACAGCCGTGTGAACAAACGACTTCTTTGGTGTTTATGTCTAATTGAGGTTCTGTTATCATGGTTGCTTTTTTACTAACCATTAAATTTTTATTTTCTAAATGAGCCCAAGTGTCTTCTGCTTCTTTTATAATATTAATTTTTCCTATAAAACTAGAATGAGAACTATCATCGCCTATAGTTCTTACATCAACTATACTTTTACTCTTGGGTCTTAAATGATTTATATTTACTAACATGTTGTTTACATAATTATCAAATAAGTTAAAGTTACCTATTACTGTGGTGTCACATTTATCGTAAATATCAAATTCCAATATATCTTGGTTGTGTTTTGAACCTTCTCCAAATACTTCAAAGGATACTTTACTGCCTGGAAACTGTATAAATTTACTATCTATTACATTACAAGAGGTATCTTTATTTTCGTAATCATGCTTTCTGTTTATTTTAAGTGTGGCATTATCTCGTACAACATATAAAATTTTATATAATTTTACTCCTGATTTATTCTCAAAAAATTCATCTAAATTTATAGTGGAGTTTTTTCCTATATCTATTATAGCAAAAACACAATTAACATCTTTATCCTTATAATGATCTGCATAGCAAATACTTTGAGAATATTTTTTATTAGCATAAAATTTTATACCTACAGGGCCTGTACTGTTTAAAACTGCATAATCAGATAGCCTGTTTGTGGGAGTAAAGTATGGCTGGTATAATGATATCTTACTATACTTGGAAAACATATCAAATGTTCTAAAATAATCATACATATAAGGTCTGAATTTTTGACTGCCTGTTACATCTGATATAAATCCATCATCAATAACAATGTCAAAGTCTTCTCCATAAGTGCTGAGCCAATCTTCTTTTCTATTTTGTTTGTTTGCTCCTGCAATCAGTTCCGCATCTGCAACTGATTTAATATTCATATTTTTATATAAATTGTTTTTTAAAGGAGATCCTTTTTGTAATAAATCGTCATAAAAACTGTTTACTAATTCAGGAAGTTTTTGGTTTGCTAAAGGATTTGTAATCATATTACTTCTCAAACCAAAGTTTACAAGGTTGTGTAATTGGTCTAAGTTGTAAGTTACCTCAGACATAATCACTAAATCCATTTGTTAAAACATCATTTGCAAGAGTTAAGTCTCCACTTACTGTTTTATCTTTACCTAAAATTGTAACAGTATCTACATTTAATGAATTAATTAGTTGAGCATAATGACTTATTACGATAACTATTTTGTCTTCTTTTTGTGAGAATACATTTAAAAATTTTATTAGTTGTTTTATAGCATCAACATCTAATCCACTATCAGGTTCATCTAATATTACACATTTAGGATCTAATAGTTCCATTTGTATAAGCTCATTCTTTTTCTTTTCACCACCACTTGCTTCTACATTTAATTGCTTCTTGTCCCAATCTTCAGATAATTTAAATTCAGTTGCTAAGTTTTTAAATGTAGATAAATTCTCTGTTAGTCTTTTTGCATTGTCTTTTTTAGATAATACCTGATGTAATAATTGAAAATTACTTAAACCCTCAATAGGTGTTGGTTGTTGAAATCCTAAAAACAAACCTGCTTGAGCTCTTTCGTATGTGGGCATAGCCAATAAGTCCTTACCATAAAACTCTACAGCACCTTCAGTTTGGTATTGGGGATTACCCATTAAAGCATGAGCAAATGTGCTTTTGCCTACACCATTAGGTCCCATAATTACATGCACACCAGGACCAAAATCCAAATGCATATCATTCAGTATAGTTTGTCCATCTACTTTTATACTAAACTCTTGTGTGACTAACATTAGTGATTCCTTCCTCCATCAAATACACATACAAAATATAATCCTAAATGCCCTGTATTGTGTACTCTATGAAATTCTCCATCTTCTATACATACAATGTCTCCTTCTTGTACATCAAATCTATTACCATCTATTTCCATTTCACCTTTACCTTTTACAAAGTGGTAAACTTCCTCCTGGCCTTCATGCTTATGTCCATTTGTACTTTGATTTGCTCTTAACATTGTACTACTTAAAATTAAATTCTTTCCAAACTTGTTGTCTTTTAACAAATATTGTTCGTTGTCCTTTATAACTTCTCCGCCAACATCAATTATATTTACCTTGATCATCCTACTGCTCCTTCTAATGTTACACTTAATAATTTATTTGCCTCTGCGGCAAACTCAAGTGGTAACTTTTGGAACACATCTTTACAAAATCCATTTACAACACAATTGACTGCATTTTCTTCATCAAGCCCTCTGCTTTGTAAATAATATAATGCCTCTTCAGACAGTTTGCCTGTACTGGCTTCATGTTCTACAATACTGCTATTATTATACTGCATAACTATGGGTAATGTCAATGCCTTACTGTTATCTAACATTAAACTATCACATTGTGTATAATTTCTACTATTGTCTGCATTTTTTCCTATACGAACTTGTCCTCTATATGTATTGCTACTGTCTCCAAAACTAATACCTTTACTAATAATTGTGCTCTTAGTATTCTTACCTACATGTAGCATCTTTGTGCCTGTGTCTGCTTGTTGCTTTCCTTTTGTTACTGCGACAGAATAAAACTCACCAATACTGTTATCGCCACGTAATATACACGAAGGATATTTCCAAGTAACAGCAGAGCCTGTCTCGACCTGGGTCCAAGATATTTTAGAATGTTCGCCTTTACATAGTCCTCTTTTGGTTACAAAATTAAGTACACCACCTACCCCATTCTCATCTCCAGGATACCAGTTTTGTACAGTTGAGTATTTAATTTCCGCTCTGTCATGTGCTACAAGTTCTACAACGGCGGCATGTAATGTATTCTCATCATATGCTGGTGCTGTACAACCTTCCAAGTAACTAACATAACTGTCCGCATCTGCTATAATCAGTGTTCTTTCGAATTGGCCTGTATTACGAGCATTGATGCGGAAGTATGTGTTA
>Ga0160423_10000821_pt1 | contig 26009 bp, 18 predicted proteins | sample CRUFie14St8metaG_FD_108191 | JGI IMG/M metagenome (GOLD analysis project Ga0160423, IMG submission 108191) | Marine microbial communities from the Costa Rica Dome - CRUD Field 142mm St8 metaG | ecosystem: Environmental > Aquatic > Marine > Oceanic > Photic zone | place: Costa Rica: the Eastern...
TTAGCGGTGCAAAAAACGGAGCAATTTTTAGTTTGAAAGCTTGCTGTAATTATGTAAATAGGTAGTAGATTGTAATCCTGCTACCCCGACTTTTTTCTCTTTTATCTTTTCCTTAATTTTTTTGTATCATTGTATTATGAAAAAATATTAAGTTTTCTTGCGTATTCCAGTATTTATTTATGAAGTTCTATGTAATTTCCTTCAGAACCTTGACAGGAACTCCATTTAGAAAACTTTTTATATATTCCATTACCAAATAAGAATGAACCATCTTGAGTGACTGCTACAACAACATTATTAACAGTATACTCGCCTATTGTAATATTATCAATTTTAACATATCTTCCAGAGGCTGATCCTGCTGATGTTCTAAAATTAACATCTTTTATAGGTAGGTTTGTAATCTTAACCTTATTCTTTTTTAATTTTTTTAAAAATTTTTCGGTAATTTTAAGTTCACTTGCTCCAGTATCAAATAAAAAGTCTTCTATTATTTGATTTTCATTACCAAAAGAAACAGAAACTACAAAGTGATCTGGCATTTCTTCACGTGTCTCTAAATCGATCGTTATATACTTTTTATTTCCAACAACATCTTCTGGATTATAACAGTTTTCATTATTGTAACAACCCTCTAATTGTTTACCATCTTTAAATGTTCCTGTCCATGTTTTTCCATTATGAAAAGATATAATTCCATTACCTTCACGCCTTCCATTAACCCACTCTCCATCATACTTAGTTACATAGATTATTCCTTTTTCCTTTTCTTTAGGAACAGTATTTGTATAAATTCCATTACCTTCTTGTCTTCCATCAACCCAGTCTCCTACATATTTACTTCCGTCACTAAAGATATACGTTCCTGTCCCATTTTTACAATCACCTTTTTTACATTGTCCAAATCCAAATATTGAGAAGCATAAAATCAATAAGGTTAATATTATCTTTTGTTTATTCATATTATTTTTTCTTATTTTATAATGCAATACTAAATAATTCTAAGAATTCTCTTTTAATAGTTTATAAATTATTTTTAAAAGTATTTTCAAATCAGAAAATCCAATTATTTTTTTAAAGTTGTTTTTGTAGATTGATTAGCGGTGCAAAAGTGGTGCAAATTTTAGTTCGAAAGTTTGCTGTACTCTAGTGAAATAAGCGTAGGTTGTAGTCCTGCTACTCCAACTTTTTTCTTACTACAACTCTTGAAATGTTTTTGCTGTATTAAATAATTTTTGTAGATTTTCTCTCTCACTTTCCCCCTCAAGAGTCCAGTAAATTATTTGGTACATAGATAGTTCCGTCTCAATGCAAATAGTATGCCATACTGCTGGTACACCATCAATTGATCCTCTAAGAGTAATTTTTTTTGCATTGTAATTCTTAAATGGTAATTCAGAGATAAGTCCTTTACCATTAAGTGCTTCTTCGTAGGTTTCCTTTAGGAGATTTGTATAATCTGAAAGTAATGATTTTTCACTTGAACCTAAAGCTTTTTTAAAATCCAATCTTGATTCATGAAAAACCTGAAGATATTGTTCTTTAATATAATTAGCGATTTCAAAAATAGCGTCCGGATTTGCATCAATTAAATACATATCATTTGGTATTTCAATTTGATAAATATTTTCACAATTTACAGTTTGTGAAAAAATTGAAATAGATAATAGAGATGTAAAAAGAAATAAAAGTATTTTTTTCATTTTTAAATTTTATTTAAATAATTACTCTTGCTATATTACGAAATATTTAACTATAAAATAACTATCTATTCAATTAAGTTCGGTTTATTAGATTGATAAGCGGTGCAAAAAGTGGAGCAATTTTTAGTTAAAAAGCTTAATACTCTATTGAAAAAGGCTAGTGGTTTTAATTCTACCTACTAAAATTGTATCTTCTTTTTTCTTTTATTTTTTACCATAAATTTTCTTTATGTTTGTTCTCAAAACACATTATCTATGTCATTTATAATGAAAGAATTTATTTTCACGATGTTATCTTTATTTGTTGTTGAATCATCAATACATATTTATCACATTGATGAAACAACGGGTTTTTCTGAAGACAAAGACATTACTTATTTAAAATCAACTATGACTCCTGTAAATGGGATTGTATATTTTAATAGTGAGGAGGGTACTAATAGAGATAGCGTTATTTGGACTTTTGTAAATGGACAACGAAATGGATTAAGTAGAGGGTGGGATATTAATGGGAATCTTGATGAAGAATTTAATTATATGAATGGAAAAATTAACGGTTTGTTTAAAGGGTTTTATGAGGATGGGACTTTAAAATATAAGAAATATTATATAGATGGAATATTGAATGGGGTTTCAGAAGATTATTATGAGAATAGTGAATTAAAAGTAAAAGGAAATTATAAGGATGGTTACATGGATGGTCTTTGGAAATTCTATTATGAAAGTGGCAGATTACGATCAATATCAAATTGGCAAAATGATACTATTCATGGAAACCTTACACTATTTGATAAAGATTCTAATATAACATACAAGACAGAATTTAAAAATGGTGATGGTATTTGGAAAGAATATTGGCAGAATGGAAAATTAAGAAAAGAGGGAAATATTAAATCAAATTTTAAAGATGGATTATGGAAATATTATTATAAAAATAGTCAATTAAAATCAAAAAAAAATTATAAAAATGGTAAGTCAGAGGGTCTTTGTGAATATTATTATGAAAATGATCAATTAAAAGCGGAAGGAAATTATGTAGATGGCGACAAGGATGGTCTTTGGAAATACTATTACGAAAATGGTCAATTAAAAGCGGAAGGAAATTATAAACATCGAAAACTTATATACTCAAAATGTTGGGATAAAGATGGAAATGAAAAAAAATGCGAATAATTGTCTATAAAGAAATTAATAAAATTATTTTAAAAACTTTTCTAATTAGAAATTTCAATAATTTTTTAAGTTTGTATTAGTATTTTGTTATTCTTGTATGAAAAAACTATTTCTATTATTACTTTTTGTGCCTTTGATCGGACTTGGACAAGACTATTTTTCAAAAGGAAATGATAAAAAGAAAATTAAAAGAAAGAAGTATAATATAGATGGATGTATAGTTGATCCTGATATAGAGAAAAAATTTCAAAAGGAAAACTTACCAATTAAGATAGGAGGACTGTCTAATGCAGTGTCTTTAAAGAAATATTGTCCTCCTGCAGGAGATCAAGGTAAAGTAGGGTCATGTACTGGCTGGGCTACTACATATACAGCATTTACTATTGTTAGAAGAATAGAATGTGAGAATGAAATGGGGCCCTTTTCTCCATTAAGTACCTTTAATAAGTTAAAGGCAAATCAAAATTTATTTAGTATCGATTGTCAATCCGGAACAAACCCAAGAAATGCATTGAATTTACTTAAAAGAAACGGAGCTCCAAAATTTGAAAATTATCCAAACTATTGTGATTTAGATAAACAAAACAACAAATACAAAGATAAATTATATGATTTTAGAACATTAAACTGCTCTGGAGAATTAGGTGTTAACAATATTAAAGCAGCGTTACATAATAATGAACCTGTAGTTATTGCTATGTCCGTTTACAAATCTTTTGGGAAAGAAATGTCGTTATCTCCAAAATATATTTCAAAATCAGGAGAATGGAAATTTATCACACCTCAAAGAAAAGTTCATCAAAGTAATAGAATTAGTGGTCACGCAATGTGTATCATTGGATATGATGACAGTAAATTTGGAGGAGCTTTTGAGGTCATGAATAGTTGGGGGGATAAGTGGGGTGATGATGGTTATTTCTGGGTTAAGTACTCCGATATTAATACTATTGATTATGCGTACAGTCTTATTCCTGGAAATTATAATTGTGAAGAAAAGCTAGTAATTGAACCCATTTCAAAACCTTTTCCAAATCCTCTTCCAAAAACAAAGAGTTTATATGAGTGTTATAAGGATTTTTATAAAAAACATCAGAATGATTGGTGGATAAATAATTTTAGATTTAGTTACTCTATAGTTGGTGGTTGGAATGCAGATTATGTTAGAACAGGAAACCCAAACAAGATATTATTTCCCAATGATTATGAATATACTAATCGTTTATCTTCTTATGCTCAATACGGTTATCAGTATAGAAAAGAATGGCTGACTTATCCAGAATTTGCTATTGTTTCTAAATTAGACGCGAACTTAGGAGCAATATTTAAAAAAGGTCCAATATTGTTCGAATCTTCTTTAGCATTGGGCTTAACAAAAGATGATTTTGAATTAGGATATGGGGTCATGTGGTCATTTGGTGAATTGACAAGCGCTTATTCTTTCTCATTAATTAAATCACAAAATATTAATTATATATTAACATTCATTCCATCTAAATATGGTAATCGACTGATGATTGGCATTAGTAATAAGTAATATTATTTTAAAAATATTTTGCGACTTAGAAAATCCTAATAATTTTAAGAGGATTATTTATTTTCTTTAGATTAGCTCTATGAAAAAATTATTATTTTTTGCTTGTGTTTTACCTTTCTTTATTTATGGACAGAATATAAGTTTAAATGATAGAATTGCGGCGATTAATGAGTTTAATACTTATTTATATGAAAACAATCAAGCCTCACAATGCATAGATATATCAAAAAAAGCGAAGTATTGTAGTTTCGATAATCATGAATATTCATATTTAGATTTTATGATATTTGATAATGATGGATATTTTATTCATGGAAGATATAATTATGAAATAAATATTTTTGATGATGGCAGTGAATTTGAAATTGACACTAAGAACATATATTACATCTCTTTAAAAATATACGGAATGGCTAAAGGTTATATTCTTAAAGAAATATATTTTGATAAAATAGGTAATCCAATACAACTTATACGAATAAATAAAATCCCTACTCATGTGAATGAGGGAGAAAAAGAAGTAATTTTAGATGAATTAAACTTACTTAAGGAAAGTAACAAAGCATTTAGATATTTAAGTTTAATTTTTTAAGTTTGTAATATTAATAAATTAAAAACAAAAATGAAAAAATTACTTTTATTATGCATGATTATGCCTTTGATTGGCATTAGCCAGTCGATAGATGAATTAATGAAGGTTTATGGTAACGCAGCGTGTGCGTATTGGTCTATGGACGAAGAAACATACCTTCCTGATGAAATGTTATTTAATGGCGGAGATATCGATATAAGGTCATCAGATGTTTCAAAAGTGAAGTTTTACAAATGTGATTGTTTTGAGGGAGAAATGTTTGAGTCATCCGCAATGATACTTCTTTTTCATGTTTATAATGATGGATCTAAACAATTATCATCAATTGAGTTCAGAGCATCAATGGATGGAACAATGCCAAAGATTTATTTTGATCTCAATCGTTACTTAGGAGGAGATGATTAATTTTAAAAAGTTATTTTTAAAATAATTTTCATTCACAAAATCTAATTATTCTAATTGTGTATTATGCCTAGCATATAATTTTATTTTATCTTGATTTTCTTTGCTGTATTAACAATTAAATTATTTATTAAAAATGCAGTAATTATGAAATATATTTTTTATTCAATTTTTATTTTAATTATTTTACAATCTTGTTCTCCTAGTCTTACACAATATCAAACTGCTTCAACTCTAGGTGAAAATAAGAGTTCACATACACTTGCAACAGAAATTGCTACAAACCCTGAAGAAGCTATTTTCTCTTATCGTTATCAGAAAGGTGTTTCCGAAATCACAGATATTGGTTTTGGTTTTGGTATTAGTCATCATAGCCATGTAGGTGTTGGTTTAAATTTAAAAACAGCTCTAATTAAAGACAAAGTAGCTATAAATTTTCCAGTTGTTGTAAAAGGAATAGGAGAAACACGCTATGATTTTACACCAACAATACTTTATACTTACAACCCAAATAATAAGAAAGTTAAAAACACTTTTAGCTTACAATTTATATCTTATTACAGTGATGTATTAGAGACAGGTGAGCTATATTTGTCTCATAATTGGCAAATAAGTTTTAAAAATATATATATATGTCCTGAGATTGGACTTGACTATCAGGGGTCATTTGCTCCTAAATTCGGGATTGCGTTCTCACGTAAGAAATAGATTATTTTAAGACTATATAATAGGTTTTTGTATTCTTAATTTTTTTCTTTAATCTTATATTTTTCTATATGTTTGCGACATGAAAAAAATATACTTACTGTCGACATGAAAAAAATATACTTACTGTTACTTTTTTTTCCAATTTTAATGTTTTCCCAATCTAATTATTATGTTGCTTTGGAAATTAATGGAGGTAATGATTCTTTAAACAATGGTTCAATAAATTCTCCATTTAGAACAGTAAATAAAGCATTGACTTTGATGAACTCTGGTGATACTTGCTTTATAAGATCTGGTAATTATCATCAAGAAGTTCTTATTGATGGTAAAAATGATATCGTCATTACTTCTTTTAATGATGAGTTTGTTTGTTTTGAAGGAACTTCTCAGATAACATCAAACTGGGTTCCATATGACAGTAATGTATATAAAACAACATTAAATAGACATATTTGGCAACTTTTTGTTGATAATAATCAAATGGTCATGGCAAGATGGCCTAATGCTAATTTCAAAGATACATCAATTTATAGTTTAGATACTTGGGCATCTGGAATTGTTGATTCAACTATAGGATATCCAAATGGTTCATACAACGGTTTTGAATTGGTCGACACCACTAAATTTAATTTAGGATCAACAGGGATAGATATTACTGGAGCTATTGGTATAATGAATGTTGGCTCATTTAAGACTTTTAATCGAGAGATTACTTCTCATAACGTAAATGAGAACTTTTTTTACTATAACTCTGTGCCAAATAACGCGTATAGAGATAAACATCATAATTTCTTTTTAGAAGGTAAATTAGAATTATTAGATCAAGCAAACGAATGGTTTTATGATACAACATCAAAGACACTTTATTTATATCCAGAAGATGGACAAAATCCAAATGGAAAAATAATTAAAGGAAAGATTCAAGATTACGCCATCAACATTAATAACTCAAGTAATATTACGATAAATAATCTGTCTTTTTTCGCAACAACATTCATCGCAAAATCATCAAGCGGTATTATAATAAGTAGTTGTAATTTTTCATACCCTAATTGTTCTAAAAGAATGATTAAGGATTTTTTAACAGCTCCAAAAGTTTCAAGTCTAGGTGAATCTGGTAATGTTAACAAAGTAAATAATAGTGTTATCGAAAAATGTTTATTTGAATTTACTGACGGTGAAGCTTTAAGAGTTTACGGAGATAATAATCGAATTGAAAATTGTTACATGCGATTCATTGATTACTCTGTGTCTGAACTTCCTTTCCTTATGGTTGGAGTTTATATAAATGGTGATTCTAATAAATTTCTACATAATACAGTTCACCATTCATCAGCTTCGGCATTTATTGCACCTGGAACAAGTCCTGAATTTGCGTACAATGAAGTTTTTGCTACAGGTTCATTACAATCTGATGGATCTGTTTATCAAGGGACAGCTGCTACAGTTCAAAATTCAAATATACATCATAACTATATACATGATACTCCTAAATATGCACTGCGTTTTGACGCACCTGGTGGTTCCCCTGGTCTAGCAGGTCAATATGGAAAAATGCATCATAATATAGTTGTCAGAACAAATGGAATTATGGTTAAGGGAAATCATCATTATATTTGTCATAATACTACATTCTCTAGTCGCAAAAATGGACTCATAATTCTTGACGAAGATAATTCTAATGACAGTAGTTACATTTTTAATAATTTTAGTGAGAAGATGAGCGCTCACAGATCAAATCAATCCTCAATTCCAGGGATTAGCTCTAATAACTGGAATGGCTATGACAATCCAAATACTAATTTTTATACATTAATTGATACTATAAATTATTTACCATTAATTAATTCGTCTTTAATAGATTCAGGTATAATAATTCCTAATATCCCCCATCAAATTTATAATACATTTCCTGATATTGGAGCTCTTGAATTTGGAGTAATGCCTTGGGCAACAGGCGTCGACTGGAGTCCTACTCATTATCCTTGGATTCAAGGATGTAGTGATTCTAATGCGTGTAATTATGATTCTACGGTAAATATTAACGATCCTAATTTATGTATTTATCCAGATTCATCATTCAGTATTGTAACTTCATGCGATAATTTTTTTTGGGATGGAGTTACATATACACAAAGTGGTATTTATACAAACACATATACAAACCTCAACGGATGTGATAGTTTACATACTTTGAATTTAACTATAAATAACTCAGATACCAATTCAACTATTGTTGTTCAGTGTGATAGTTACACCTGGCCTGTAAACGGAGTTACCTACACCTCATCAATAAATGATACTATAATAGGTACTAACTCTTCAGGATGTGTTGAAGTCAATATTTTGGATTTAACTATAAACTATTCAAATATATTAACTTTAATTGATACTGCGTGTGATAGTTATACATGGCCTGTAAATGGAGTTACTTATAGTTCATCAACAATTGATACAGTCTTAGGCATAAACTCTTTAGGCTGTGTTGAAACCAATATTTTAGATTTAACTATAAACTATTCAAATATATTAACTTTAATTGATACTTCTTGTGATAATTATACTTGGCCTGTAAATGGAGTTACTTATAGTTCATCAACAATTGATACAGTCATAACTGTTAACGCTTTTGGTTGTTTTGATACTTCTATTTTAAATCTTACAGTAAATAGCTCAACATCATCAATAATAAATATCTCCGCATGTGATAGTTATTATTGGAATGGGCAAATTTATAACTCTAGTGGTAGTTATAATAATACTTCAATAAATTCAAATGGATGTGATTCAAATTCCACTCTCAATTTAACAATTAATGTAAGTTATAATATTTACAATAATGAAAGTATATGTTTTGGAGAAAGTATAAACGTTGGTAATAATAATTACGATCAAAACGGTACTTATACTGATACATTAAGTTCAGATTTCGGATGTGACAGTATTATTGTTACCCAATTAAATATTTATACAGAATTTGTGTCAACTTTATCACAAAATGCAAATGATATTCAAACAAATATAGTAGGTGGAACTGGTCCCTTTACATATCATTGGAGCTCTGGACAAGACTCGGAGATAATAACACCAATAATAAATGGAGTATATTGGGTTATTGTTACTGATGCTAATGGATGCGTCTCAGATACTTCTTTTATAAATGTAGAATGGATAAGTACCACCACAGAAGATTTAAATTTAAATAATATTATAGTCTATCCCAATCCAACCAAAGATATATTTCATATAGAGTTTTCAAGTTTACAAAGACAAGACTTTGAGCTTAGAATAATTAACTTAATTGGAGAGGTAATTTATTTAGAAAACATTAATAATTTTATTGGACAGTATCATAACTCTGTAAGTTTATCAACACATTCAAAATCAATATATTTTTTAGAAATACAAACATCTAAGGGAATCATCAATAAAAAAATTATATTGCAATAATTCTAAAGAACTTTAATTAACTTTTTTGTGGAATAACATTTGTAATATTTTTTTAAAAGTATATTTGCAGGATTTTTTTGATTTACAATATTTTTAAATCAAGATTATTAATTTAATTAATTATTATGAAAAAGTTTAAACAATATTTATTTTCATATTTTAGTATGATAAAAAACACATCATTTTTATTATTAATATTTACATTTATATTAAACATAGAGCTTAAGTCTCAATGTTTTAATTTAACATATTCATCTTGTGTTTTACATGGGGATACAATGGAACTAGCAACTGATAATGGATTAAGTGGATTTTGGACAATAATCGAACCTGATGGAAATATCTTAACACCAAACTTTCCATTAAATTATTACGGTAATTACAACCTAGTATTTAACCAATTAGGAACGTACACTATCGAGATTGATCAATCTAATACATCGGTTTCGTGTGGAGTTGAAACATTTTATATTGAATCATACAATGATCCTCTAACAGTAGTTCCTTTGACGATAAATAATTTATGCCAAGGTCAAACTATTGATTTATCAAGTTATATTAATGTAACTAATGTCTCTGTAAATCCGATAACTTATAATTTTTATATTAATCAGAGTTTAGTTAATAATTGGCAAAATTTTGTTTTAGACTCAGGAGTTACAAATGTTAACGTTATTGTAAATGATGGAAGTACTTGTGTTGACACTACTAATTTAACTTTCAGTGCTACTTCAAACTCAATAATAACTCCTGTAATTTTAATACAAGATTCTGATAGTAATCAAAATATAATTAAACCTTGTGGAAGTACAACTTTAGATTTTAATGTTCTCAACTCAGATTCAACTTTTGAATATAGTTGGAGTATTCAGGGAAATAATTATTTAGGATCAAATATTACTCAATCGGTTAATGCACCTTTATCAAATCCTGGAAATGTTGAAGCGGTATTATCAATTTATGATTCTACCTCTGGATGTACTGTAGATTTTACAAGAAATATTTCATCAGTGGGTCTTGGTGACCAAATAGGAGCGGGTCTTCAAACAGATATTGTTCCATTATGTGCTGGAAATGTTAATTTATTGTGGGTTGAGAATGGAAGTAATGCTATACTTGAAATGGGTCCTGGTGACACTATCTCTTGGGAAATTAGTTGTGGTTCTGTTGAAATTGATACAAATACATGGAGCTATCTAGATTTACCTAATTATTTAATTACACATCCATTTATAAACAACGAACAAGTTGCTGGCTTTCCAGCAAATTTTCCATACAACTCCTGTGGGTGTGATGACCCTGCTAATGGAACTACTGATCAATTTAAAATAAAAGCTGTACTAACTTCAGCTTGTTTATCAAATTCGGTGACTATAGCTACTTGGAAAACAGTTAATGACCCTTTACAAGCTGAATTTACAGCTGAAGATGTTTGCCTCGGGGATTCTACTATTTTTATAAATAATTCTTCATCTGGTTGCGATGGAAATACTTTTGATTCAAATGAAGATACTCTTAGATATTATTGGGATTTCGGAGATTGTTCTCCAATTACTGAAGTTATATCAATCGCTAACAGTGGTAGTGAATATCCAAACATATCTCATTTGTATAGCAACCCAGGAATTTATACGGTAACACTTATAACTGAGTCTTATTGTGGAACTGATACAGTTTCATATCCAGTAACAGTTAGGCCTGATCCTGTTTTGGATATTAATGGTACTGATGTTTGTTTAAATGATACAACAAAGTTTTTTGCTAATGCTTCGCCCGCATCAGACACCGTTATTTCATATTTATGTCAAGGAATAAATCTTGATATACCCATATTAGGTGGTGACACTTTATTTAGTTATAACTGGAGCATGGTTGATAATGTTGACGGTATGTATGTTAATGGTACATCTGCTAATTCTGCCAATCCAGAATTTGTTTTTTTTAGTTGTGGAGAAAAATTAGTAACTCTTACTATGAATGATTCTACGGATTGTCAAATCATTGATTCGACCTTAGTAACAGTCTTTGATTTACCAACTCCTGTATTAAGTAGTCCAACGCAGAATGAGTTTTTCTGTAGTGGAGATCCATTGATTATTATAGACAGCTCGTATATAAACGCATCCTGTCCTAATAACAATTTAGATACCTTTACTATTAAAATATCTGAGAATTTTGGAGATTTTAATTCTCTTTTTACTCAAAAATTTTCTTCCTCTCCAAATATATCTGAACTTATTGTAACTCCTTGTAATTCATCATCATCGTATAATTATAGTTATAATATCACTTTAACTGTTCAGGACGATTTTGGTTGTAAGGATAGTGTAATTAGCACAGTTATATCAATATGTGATACAGTAACATCAGATTTGGTCTCATGTCTTAATTATGACTGGAATGGACAAATTATTGATAGTAGTGGCACATATTATCAATCTTTTGTTAGTACTGATGGGTGTGATTCAATACACGCATTGAATGTTTTAATTTATACTCCTGATACTGTAAATACTAATGTAAATTCATGTAATATTTATAATTGGAATGGACAGATTATAGACACTAGCGGTACATACACGCAGACGTTTTTAAACTTTGGGGGTTGCGATAGTACAGTATTTCTTAATGTTAATATAAATTATAGTGATACAACATTATATTATGATACAGCCTGTGATTCGTACACATGGGTAAATGGTATAACTTATACAAGTTCTACAGATACTCCATCTTATACTTTTCAGACAATAAATGGATGTGATAGTATTGTACAGTTAGATTTAACTATTTTATCTTCTAGCAATAACGCTAGTTACACTTATTACGATACTTTTGAATTTACAGGTTCTCCTCAGTTTTTTGTTGTTCCACCTTCAGTATACAATGTTAACATTCAACTCTATGGAGCTGAGGGAGGAGGGAAACTCTTGAGTAATAATTTATCTAGTGGTTATGGCGGAGCTGGTGCTTATGCTACTGGTAATTTAGCAGTTAATCCTTTTGATACACTTTATATTTACGTTGGAGGTCATGGTCAGTCTTCGACTTATGGTCCTGCTGCTGGAGGTTGGAATGGTGGTGGTTCAGGTCACGCATCATCATCTGGAGAGCCCGGAAATGGTGGAGGTGGAGCCAGTGATGTTAGGTACGGAGATACTACATTAAACCACAGAGTTATTGTTGCCGGTGGAGGTGGTGGAGGTGGTGAAGATTCTGGTGATCAATATAGTTCGGGATGTGGTTTAGAGGGAATTTCTCCTAATAATTATAGGACAGGATCTCAAACTGCTGGAGGTTCTGGAAGTGGTATTGGAATTGGTAGTTTTGGTGTTGGTGGTTCTACTGATCGTGCTGACGGTGGTGGTGGTGGTGGTGGATACTACGGAGGTGGTACTACTTCTAACTCTAGTATTGGTGCTGATTCGCAAGGAGGTGGAGGTGGCTCTTCCTATGTAGGTGGTGTTACAGATAGCTCTATGATTGTTTGGTACCCAGCAACTAACGCTATTCGATCAGGTCATGGTCAAGCTATTCTTACTTATGAGCTTCCTACATTTGGATATATTGATACAATAGAAGCGTGTAATAGTTATACATGGATAGATGGTTTGACATACACTTCTAGTAATAATACATCCACATGGACACTTACAAATATTGCTGGTTGTGATAGTACTATATTATTAAATTTAACAATAAATACATTTGATTCTATTGTATCTAATGTTAACGCGTGTGATAGTTTTAATTTAAAAGGAATAACTTATGATAGTAGTGGTACTTATGTGTATTATGACACAAATATACATGGGTGTGACTCAACATTCATATTAAATTTAATTGTTAATCAGTCAAATGATTCTTATACACCTATTACATCATGTGATAGTTTCTTGTGGAATGATTCTGTATATACAGAAAGTGGTATTTATACCTATAACGGTACTTATGAGTTTTCCCAATTAGGTCAAGATATAAATGGGGAAGTAAGTTATGATTACAGTGGTCGTTCAGTCTCACTTTCATCTGATGGTAATATAGTCGCTATAGGTGCTTACGGAAATGACGGAAATGGATCTAGTTCTGGTCATGTTCGTGTGTATGAAAATAACAACGGCTCCTGGACTCAATTAGGTCAAGATATAGATGGAGAAGTAAGTTATGATTATAGTGGTTATTCTGTATCTCTGTCATCAGATGGTAATATAGTCGCAATAGGTGCTTATCAAAATGATGGAAATGGCTCAAATTCAGGTCATGTTCGTGTATATAAGTATAATAACGGCTCATGGACTCAGTTAGGTCAAGATATTAATGGAGAAGCTTATGATGATCACAGTGGTTTTTCCGTATCCCTTTCATCAGATGGAAATATTGTAGCTATTGGATCTCGTTATAATGATGGAAATGGTTCTAATTCAGGTAATGTTCGCATCTATAAAAATAATAATAGCGCCTGGTCTCAAATAGGTCAAGATATAGATGGAGAAGCTACAAGTGATTATAGTGGTTATTCTGTATCACTTTCATCTGATGGTAATATGGTCGCTATAGGTGCTTACTCAAATGACGGAAATGGTACTAATGCGGGTCATGTACGTGTATATCAAAATAATAATGGTTCATGGACTCAATTAGGTCAGGATATAGATGGAGAAAATAGCGGTAGTCAAAGTGGATTTTCTGTTTCTCTGTCCTCTCAAGGGAATATGGTTGCTATTGGCGCTCCAAATAACAATGGAAATGGAACTTATTCAGGTCATGTTCGCGTATATGAGAATAACAACGGATCCTGGACTCAAATAGGTCAAGACATAAATGGAGAAGCAAGTTATGATTATAGTGGTCAATCCGTATCTCTGTCATCAGATGGTAATATAGTCGCTATAGGGGCTTATCAAAATGATGGTTTCTCTACTAACTCAGGACATGTTCGTATTTATGAAAATAATAATGGTTCATGGACTCAATTAGGTCAAGATATTGATGGAGAAGCCTATAACGATCAGAGTGGATATTCAGTATCTCTTTCTTCAAATGGGGAGACTGTAGCTATTGGAGCTCCATATAATTATGGAAATGGAACTTATTCTGGACATGTTCGTGTTTACAGACTTGATGTCCTTAAAAACGGTAGTGGTTGTGATAGTACAGCGATACTTGATCTAACTATTATAAACTCTGACACTGCATTAAGTTCTATTAACTCTTGTGAATCTTATGATTGGAACGGTCAATTAATTGACAGTAGTGGTGTTTATACACAAACATTTACAGCTATTAATGGTTGTGATTCAATACATATGCTTGAAGTTAATATAGGTTTTCCAGATTCTGTTTCTTCAACTATTACTCAATGTGATTCTATTTTGTGGAACGGACAGTTAATTACTAGTAGTGGTATTTATACTCAAACACTTACTAATATTTTTGGATGCGATAGTATTCATACTTTATTAGCTTATATTATTACTAATCATAATATTTCTTCCTCTGTAGTTTCATGTGATGGATCTTATCTATGGAATGGACAGTTAATTGATAGCAGTGGAACTTACGTTCAAAGCTTTATTAATATTGGGGGATGTGACTCAACTCACACATTGACTGCAATTATTTCAAATTCAGATTCTACGTCATCTGTTGTAACTGAATGTGAATCATATATATGGAATGGACAAATTATAGATAGTAGTGGTGTCTATATACAAACAATGACTAATGTTGAAGGATGTGATAGTATACATACCATGTCAGTAAACATTATTAACAATGATCAGACATACTCATCCATATCTTCATGTACAGGTTCTTATTTATGGAACGGACAGTTGATTGATAGCAGCGGAGTATATTCTCAAAGCTTCACAAATACAGGTGGTTGTGATTCTACACACTATTTAACCGCGATTATTAGTGAACCCGATTCTGTTGTATCTTACTTAGTTGTATGTGATACTTTTTCTTGGAATAGTCAATTTATAGATACTAGTGGAGTTTACCATCAAAGCTTTAATAACATAGGTGGTTGTGATTCAATACACACTTTAATAGTTAGTATTTTACCGTCTATTATTGCTAACTCAACTATTTCATCTTGTGAAAATTATATTTGGAATGGTCAATTAATTGATAGTAGCGGAACATATACTCAAACTTTTATAAATAGCACAGGCTGTGACTCCATTCACACAATTAATTTTACTCTAATAAATAATGGGGTAGATAGTGTGTTTCAAACAATCAACATATGTACAGGAGATTCCTATATAATTGGTAATTCTACTTATACTAACTCTGGCACCTATTATGATATTTTTACTAATTCAAGTGGATGTGACAGTATTGTTCAAACAAATCTAAATGTTATTAATTTGCCTGTAATATCAGTTGATTCTATTTCACATGTAGGATGTAATGGCGGAATATATGGATCTATATACATATCTTTGTCTTCTGGAACTCATACATATCTTTGGAGTGATGGATCAACCTCTCAAGATTTAACAAATGTATCGCCTGGAAATTATAATTTAGTAGTAACAGACATGTATGGATGTTCTTCATTTGAGAATTATACTATTTTATCAACGAGTTCATCAGTCATCACAAGTTATAATATAGACCATGTTAGTTGTTATGGGGGTTCTGATGGTCAGATCTCAGTGTTAGCTAGTGGAGGTGTAGCTCCTTATGTAGTCAATTGGCCATCTTGGACAGGTCAAACAATATTTAATCTATCTGCTGGTGATTATCCATTCAGTGTTATAGACGCTACAGGTTGTGCTATTTATGATACGGTAACTATTAATGAACCAGATGAATTAATCATCGACAGTGTTACGATTAATAACGTAAGTTGTAATGGATTAAGTGATGGATTTGCAAACTTCAGTATTGCTGGCGGAAGTCTTCCTTACACGATAGATTGGGGTGGCGTAAATCCATTCTTTTTAACAGCCGGAACTTATAGTGTTCTTATTATTGATGCAAATTCTTGTTTAATTACTGAGACTTTAACTATCAATGAACCTCCAGTGTTAACTTCAAGTGTTTTTGTACAAGATATATCATGTAATAACGGGACTGATGGTAGTATCGATCTAATAATTAATGGAGGATCATCTCCTTATAATACACTTTGGAGCAATGGTTCTATTACTGAGGATATTTCAAATTTATCTTCCTCATTATATAATGTTACCATTACTGACGCGAATGGTTGTATTTTACAAGATGCAGCTTACGTATCTGAGCCTTTGCCAATAGTGAATAATACATCTATGTATCTATGTGAAGGGGATGAAGTTACTATTGGAAACAATACAATTATAGCGTCTATGTCATTAAATGGTAATAGTAGTTTCAACCTTACTACTGCTGATGGTTGTGATAGTACCGTTAATGTATCATTTACTGTTTACCCTAATCCACTTGTACCTGTGATTAGTCAGATATTTGCAGCTACTTTTGAAGTAATTAATGGTCCTTTTGATAATTATCAGTGGTATTTAAATTCTGAAATTATACCTGGAGAAATTCTTTCTGTCTTAAATTTCTATCAGTCTGGAATATATACAGTTGAAGTAAGTAATAGCTATGGATGTGTCAGTACTTCTGATGCCTTTCCTATTGGAGTTACATCCGTTAATGAAAATGAGTTTAATGAATTTAAAGTTTTTCCAAATCCAACAGGAGATATTGTATTCTTACAAATACCTTCAAAATTAGGAGATAATTGTGTGGTGGAGATTTATGATCCTACAGGCAAACAAATAAATGTCCATAATATGAATCAAAAGAACTATGAGTTAATGGTCAATTTGTCTGGATATAGTAATGGGGTTTATCAATTAATAGTTAGATATGAAAATGGTTATGTTTGGAATTCAAAACTTGTAAAACAATAATTATGAAAAAATATATTATACTACTTTTTCTTTTTCCACTAATATTGTTAGCTCAAACTGACAGTATCAAAAACAATTCATTTAATAATATTAACTTTGACGGAATATCGAATTCTATTAAATTAATTAATCCTGAAAACTTATCTATAGGATTAAATATTGGAACCGTATATGATGTAGATTTTTCAAAATTAGATATAGATCAATGGTCTACTGATTTAAGTGGATATTCTTCTAAAAATATTCCATTTTCTTGTTTGTTAAATCTAGAGTATCATATTTCTCCATCACTAACGTTAGGTGTTAATTTCGGAAAAGGATCTGTATATGGAGAGAATGATATTATGTACCACAACGGAGAGTTTAATCAATATAATTTGACTTCAAGATTAAATATATTAAATATAAAAGATAAATTTTCTTTATACACTGACGCAGGAATTGGAATAATCAATAGTACATCCACACGAAGTTTTATTAGCGATGATGTTGTTTTTCTTGAAAATGAAGTAGAAAGTATTAAGACAGACATAGGTTTTGGTGTTCAGTATAATTATAATGATCGCATTTCATTTAATTTAGATAGATCTTTTAACAGAGTCGCTGATGATGGTTTTGATGGTTGGGATGATGGTACTGGTAATGATAAATTTGTTTTTACCTCAATAGGTATTAGTTATAGGCTATCAAAAAAGAAAGTTTCTGTTGATTCATTGATAACTAGCTTAAGTAAATTTAATGATGAGTGTTTTGATTGTGAAGAGTTTGAAAAAAGAATTTCTACATTAGAGCTTACAATTGATTCTTTAGAAAAAAGATTATCATTACCCAATGAAATGGGTAATGTTATTTTAGATAACAATAATTTAGATAATAATCTTTGGAATTTGATAGAAAGATTGAGATTGTTAGAAATTCAAATTAAAGAGAATGAAGATATTGTTAATGCAAGAAAGATTACAGAAGATTTAAAGGAGTTATTATTTTATCCCTCAGATATTGATACTATTAACACAGCGGCATATCCAAGATTAGATAGCTTAATTGCTTTTTTGCATAAATATCCTAATTGGGAAATTCTTGTGGTTGGTTATACTGATACAGATAGTACAATTGCATACAATATAGATTTATCAAAGAGAAGAGCTTCTAAAGTAAGAGATTATTTGATATCAAATGGAGCTCAAAATAAAATCACCATACAATTTAAAGGAGAAACATCTCCTTTTGCGCCTAACAATAGTCCTTCTAATAAACAGTTAAATAGAAGGTCGGAAATTATTCTTATTAGAAAGAATTAATTTGATTTTGGTTTATTCACATAACATATGAAGGATTATAACGATTATATTAATTATACAAGAAAAATCTATGACATATATATGTCAATGAGTGTTTTACACTGGGATATGGAAACTCATATGCCAAAAAATGGTAATAAATTTCGTGCTCAACAATTATCAACACTAGCGCAGATCGCGTATGATTTTGAAACAGATAATAAATATGGTAAACTTTTAGATAAATTAAATTCTCAAAATAATTTGGATGAAAATCAAAAACGAAATATTTATTTATCGAACAAGGAGTTTTTGAAGAAAAAGAAATATTCTAGAGCATTTATTAAAAGACAATCAACACTAATATCACGAGCTTTTCAAGATTGGAGAGTCGCTAAAGAGAATAATGATTTTAACTTATTTAGAGAGTCTCTTGAAGAAATAGTGAAACTTAGAAGAGAAGAAACTGAAATATTAGGTTATATCAATCATCCCTATGACGCTTTGTTAGATCGATATGAACCAAACTTAACAACAGTTGATGTTGATTTAATATTTGATGATGTAAAAAATCATTTGGTGCCATTTATTAGAAAAATATCTAAAAATAAAAAAATTGATGATTCGTTTTTTTATCAACATTTTGATCATAAGAAACAATGGGATTTTGGTATTGAACTTTTAAAACAAATGGGATACAATTTTGACTCTGGTCGTCAAGATCTTTCAGCACACCCTTTTTCATCTCATTTCTCTCCGGAGGACGCTCGGGTAACTACTAGAATTGATGAAAATAATTTATCGGAAATGATATGGAGTTGTATTCATGAAGGAGGACACGCTTTGTATGAACAAGGAATATTGACTGAGAATTATGGAACTCCACTAGGAAATACTATATCATTGGGTATTCATGAGTCTCAATCTAGATTATGGGAAAATCATGTGGGCAGAAGTTTTTCTTATTGGAAGTGTAATTATAAACTTTTACAATCATATTTTCCTGAAGAGTTAAAGGCTGTTGATGTTAAAGCATTTTACCGAGCTTGTAATAATGTGAAGCCATCTTTAATAAGAACAAATGCTGATGAGCTAACTTATCATTTACATATTTTAATTAGATATGAAATTGAAAAAGAATTAATTGAAGGATCATTAAATGTTAATGAACTACCAACAAAATGGAATAGTCTTTATAAAAAATATTTAGACATAGACGTTCCGTCAGATGATAAAGGAATTTTACAGGATATTCATTGGTCTCATGGAAGTTTTGGATATTTTCCTACTTATACCATTGGAAGTTTTTATGCGTCTCAATTTTACAGTCAGGCTGGAAGAGAAATATCAAATATTGAAGGTAAAATTGAAAATGGTAATACAACTGAATTATTAAATTGGCTAAGAGAAAAGATTCATATTCAAGGAAAAAGATATAGCGCTAAAGATTTATGTATTATGATTACAGGTGAAGAGTTAAGTTTCAAATATTTTATGAAATACGCAGTTGATAAATATTCTAAAATTTATGGTGTTAATACAAATTAATTAAAATTAATAGTATCATATATTGTAATCCTATCTAATTTTAATAATATTTATATTATGATTAAAAGAACAATAATTATATTAATACTTTCTCCAATCTTTGCTTTAGGTCAAAATTCTTTTATTGAAAGTAATAAAAATACAAAATGGATAAGTGGTTCAAAAGAGCTAAGTTTTTTAGTGCCAGTAAAAGATGCCGAAAACGCATACAAATCAGAATCTTCTGATTCTTATATCTTCTATATTGATTTAAACAATCATAATTATAGCACTAAAGAATTAAAATCTGTAAGAGATAAATGTTGTATGTGTTCATTTACATCTATACTAAACACCACAGATTCATTAATAGTAGATTATTTTTCTACTGATGATTTTGGAAACTCAGAGTTAAAAGTTAATACCTTCTTTATTCAAAACAATAAATTGGTTCAGGTAGAAGTTATTAATAATGAAAATTCAATCATTACATACTGGGAAAGATAAATCTTACATATTATTGTAAATATGAAAAAATTGTTATTAATATTTTGTTTTTATCCTCTATTCTTAATTTCTCAGTTAAGTTTACATCAATGGGACGATTCATTTTACAATAAGTATAATTATTCATCATTTCAAAGACTAAATATTGTTCACAGTGAAATTGATTTGACTAATATAGATTATGAACTTTTAAACGCGGCGATATTTTATTCGACAAATGTATACCGTGTGAGGAACGGGAGAAAATCTTTTAAACACTCATCCTCACTTGAAAGGGCTGCTCAGGGTCATTCTAAAGATATGGTTGAATTTAATTTTTTTTCTCACACAAGCACTGTTAGTGGAAAAAAAAGTATGTCTGATAGATTGTCTTTAGTAGGAATTAAAAATTCTTACAATGGTGAGAATATTGCCTTGAGAAAAATTAGTTCTTCTTATTGGAATTTGGCATCAGCTTTATTAAATCAGTGGATGAATTCTCAGGGCCACAGAGAAAATATATTAAATAGTAATTATAATTATCTTGGGTGCGGATCATACGACTATATTAATAGAAAATATGGTGGTGTTTACATAAAATCTACTCAAAATTTTTCTTCAATTGATGGGAATATAATTAGAAATGATATAAAAAATTCAATTAGAAACACTGCAAATACTACAAACATTTCAAATAATAATATAAAGAAGTCTTACATACTTACTCCTAAACAAGATAAGCCTTATAAGTTTTTAATAAAAATAGGTTCTTCCGCCTACTCAGATATTTATATGTTAGAAGACAATGATAATGTTTTTGATTTATATAATATCAAATTTAATAATCGGCTAAATTCACTATTAATTGGTTACAGAGAAGATTTAGATAATAATAACGCTAAATTTTCAAAATCTGGTAGAGATATGAATAGAGGGAATGTTTACGGATTAATTTATAATTATGGAAAATTAAGTGATATTTCTTTTTTAAATCTAAATGCATCAAATTTTTGTTTTAAGGAAATACATTTAACATATTCTTGGAGAGAATTTTTTACAGTTTCTTATGGACATGGTACATATTTCCAAGATAAAATATTGTCAAATATCTTACAAAATAATGAATATAAGATTATTAGTTCAGGAGTAAATTTAAGATTTGGGCGTGTCACAGTAGACTATAATGTTTCTTTTCTCTCAGATGATAATTTCAAATCCATGTCGCATAGAATTAATATGGGATTAGGAATGAATATATATTTTATTAGATAAGTAGACTAATTTGAAAATCTATTTGTTTTTAAAAATAATTTTGATTGAATTAATTATATTTGTAAAAATCATTTAAATTTATGAAAAAAAATGTCAAATATTTAGCTTTATTGTTTGTGATTGGTTCTTTATTTTATTCATGTGATAAAGAAGAAGATGGGCTTTGTTGCGCTGATATAGTTAGCGACGATGGTATTCAAGCTAGATTATCATACATTGATAAGGGTTACATTGAAATAGAGGTAATTCCAATTATAAAAAATAGTTGTTATTTTTCAGATTATGATACAGAGATATTTATACCTGTTTCTGGACTTTATGAATATTATGATACTGATAGTAATTGGGTTGCTTCGATTGATTTTGGAGATGGAACATGTGATGAATGGGCGACTAAGAATTGGGATATTAACGTTTTTACAAATTACCCAAGTGGAGAGAAAGACTTTTCTATAATTAAAATTAAAAATAAGAAATAAATATTTTGTTTGTTGTTTCAAGAAAACCCTCTATAAACCCCTCTTTTTCTTAACAACTATATGTTAGTAACTACACTTTTGATAGCATATTTTACTTTATTTTTTTAAGTTATATTTATGTTCTGTTTTTAAAATTTATGTAATGCAGTATTTTTTAATGAACAGTTTGTTTATATACTAGTCAATATAAAAAATTTATTAAAAAGAGTGAATTTTAAAAATTATTACTCTAGCTGTATTACATAAAAACAGGTGTCTTCTTACTCAATAACACCTAATTGAGACTTTGAAGTAATTATAATTTTGATAATAAAACAACTTATAATGTTGTTTTATAAACTTCATTTGCTAGAATTTTCTTGTGAGTTGAAGCATGTATTTAATAATGATTTTTAATTGAATTTAGATTAAGGAGGAGAAAATTATTTTTAGGTGGAAATATATTCTCTTTTCCTTAACTAAATTTAGAAAATAATAAAATATGGAATTTTTAATAGTAATAATTTTTGTTTGTGGTGTAGTTAGTGGCATTTATTTGTGCTCACAAATATTAGAAAAGATCAATAATCAAATAAAATGACACACGGAACATATGTCCAGCTTATTCAATTTTGTTCTTCTTTACCGATGAGACAACTTATAGCTTATAAAAACAAAGTAAGACCTTTAAAAAATAAACCTTATTTAGTAGCTTTAGAGGTGTTAAAAATAAGAATGAAGAAATAAGAACAATTATTTTTAATTGTATAAATCTCTGATAGAATTTGACTCTTTTATCTTCTGTTTTATTTTTCAACACACTGTTTTTACAACGTTATTTTATATTAATTTTAGGCAACTAAAAAAATCTAAAAAGTTTATGAAATTAAAATATTTAAAACATACTAATGATTTTGATTTTTACTCTGTAGATAAAACTGCATTTGAGAAAATACCTCTGTTTGAAGGAAGTGTTTCTGCAGGATTTCCATCCCCTGCTGATGATTATCTTGACTTGGATTTAGACTTACACGATCATTTAGTTCAAAACCCTTCTTCTACATTTTGTGTGAAAGCAATTGGAGAAAGTATGAAGGACGCGAGAATTCAAAGTGGAGATGTTATGATAGTAGATAGATCTTTAGAGCCTGAAAATAGAAGTATTGTATTAGCTGTAATCGATGGTGAGTTTACTGTAAAAAGAGTAAATGTAAATAATAATGCACTTTATCTTATGCCAGAAAACGACAGCTTTAATCCTCTAAAAATTACAGAGGAAATGGACTTTCAAATTTGGGGGGTAGTAACTTTTATAATTCACAAGGCAATATGATAGCTCTTGCTGATTGTAATAATTTTTATGCCTCTTGTGAGAGAGTATTTAACCCTAAGATAAAAAATAAACCGGTGGTAGTACTTTCCAATAATGACGGATGTATTATAGCTAGAAGCAATGAAGCTAAAAAGTTAGGGATAAAGATGGGTGAACCTGCTTTTAAGATTAAGAATCTATTAGAAAAAAATAATGTAAATGTGTATTCTACTAACTTTGCTTTGTATGGAGATTTGTCTAAAAGGGTCATGAATACTATTAAAACAGAGGTAAATCAAATTGAAGTATACTCTATTGATGAGGCTTTTTTAGATTTTTCTGATTTTGCAGATGAGGAACGAGCGTTTCTGATTAAAAAAAAAGTTTACAAGTGGACTGGAATTCCTGTCTCTGTTGGTATCGCAAAAACTAAGACTCTTGCTAAGGTAGCGAATCATATCGCAAAGAAATATAAGAAAGAAGGTGTTTTTATGTTCGATAGTGAAGATTTGATTAGAAGAGCTCTAAATGTCTTTCCAGTTGAAGATTTGTGGGGAATAGGAAGGAAAATCAGTAAAAGATTGAAGCAATTTGGTATTTATACCGCGTTACAGTTTAGAGAAACAGATGAGAAGTGGATTAAAAGAAACTTTTCTATCAACGGAGTTAAAATACAAAGAGAATTAAAAGGAGAAGTTATTTATCCATTAGAGACACTCAGACCAAGAAAAAAGAATATTTGCACATCACGTTCTTTTGGCAAAGAAGTAAAAGAGTTAAGTAAATTGAGGGAGGTAGTAAGCTCACACGCTAATAGTTGTGCTACTAAATTAAGAGATGAGAAAAGTTGTTGTTTAACCATAAGTGTATTCTTAAGCACAAATCCTTTTAATTCAAAGGTAAAACAATATTATCCTTGTAGACTATTTAATTTAGATGTTCCGACAAACGATAGTATTGAGATTGTAAGTTATGCGTTAAAGGCGTTAGAGCGTATTTATCGCTCTGATTGCACTTATAAAAAGGCAGGCGTTATAGTTGGTAGAATAATTCCTGAGAGTCATACTCAGTTATCTTTATTTGATAACTTAGATAGAGATAAAAGAAGAGAAATTAATTCTATTGTAGATACAATTAACCGAAAAATGGGGAAAGATAAAGTGAAACTTGCAGTACAAGGGAAAACAAGGGATTGGAAATTAAGACAAGAGAGACTTTCTCCGTGCTATACAACTCGTTTTGCTGATATGTTACAAGTCCGGGTATAGTTAAAAAAATACTTAATTAATAATTTTAATAATAAATTAAAATAGTCGGAATATTTTTTTTACTCTCTTATAAAGGTGCCATTAACTGTTTTTCCTTTTCTATTTTTGATTTCATCCCATGCAGTTTGAAGACAATCTTTTGGCTCTAATCCAAGTTGGTAGCAGAGAATAATTAATGTTACAAAACTATCTCCCAATCCATCAATAATTTCTTGATTTTTATTTTTTAATAAAGCTCCAGCTGTTTCTCCAACTTCTTCTAATACTTTTAACATTTGCGCCTGACTATTTTCTTTTTTTAAGAGGTCTTTTTCTTTTGCCCAGTGCTTTACATTATTAATTAATTCATCCATAGTTTTTTATTTATTGGAGCTAAATTAAGATATTTATTTTTAAAAAATCTTTTTTTTTCTAGTTAAATATATATTGATTTTAAATTTTTTTTTTAATTCATCATCTTGTAATATTAGTCTAAATTATTAAGTAATTTTGCATAATGAAATTTTTATTTTTAATTTTTATGTTACCATTTTTATCTTTATCCCAAGAGAAAGTTAAGACAAGTAATTTTTTTGATGATTTAACTGAAGAGGAGAGAGAAATTATAGTATTGAAAGGCACAGAAAGACCTTATTCTGGAGTTTATAATAAACATTTTAGCAAAGGAACCTATATCTGCAAAGCGTGTAACAATCCATTATTTGAATCTAATTCAAAATTTGAATCAAACTGTGGATGGCCGTCATTTGATGACGAAATTAAAGGGTCTATTGTACGAAAAAAGGATAATTCATTTGGAATGAATAGAGTTGAGATATGTTGTTCTAATTGTAATGGGCATTTGGGACATGTTTTTGAAGGAGAGGGATTTACTTTGAAAAACAAAAGGCATTGCGTTAATTCTTTAAGTATTAAATTTATTAAAAGAAAA
>Ga0160423_10000822_pt1 | contig 25976 bp, 24 predicted proteins | sample CRUFie14St8metaG_FD_108191 | JGI IMG/M metagenome (GOLD analysis project Ga0160423, IMG submission 108191) | Marine microbial communities from the Costa Rica Dome - CRUD Field 142mm St8 metaG | ecosystem: Environmental > Aquatic > Marine > Oceanic > Photic zone | place: Costa Rica: the Eastern...
TAATAAATCTATTTGTTGCGTTTGATCAGGGACAATATCTAAATATTCATCACAACCAAACATTGCAAATAATAAACCAATAACTATAATTTTTTTATTCATAATTTTTTATTAAAAATTAACTTGTAGACCAATATTATAAACTTTTTGAGGAGGATAGCCTAACCCATTACCTCCCATTTCAGTATCCCATAAATCAAATTTTGAAAATGTCAACAGATTCAGTCCTGTAAAATATATTCTGGTATTTAATCCAGAAAATAAACCGGATTCTCTATCGGGAAAAGTATACCCTATTTCTATATTTTTTAATCTTAAAAAATCTCCATCTCTTTGCCACCATGTTGATTGTTGCTCATTATTAGCAATTGAATATGTTGAAAGTCTAGGCCAAAAGGCATTTGGATCGGGATTATTTATTGACCAATGATTATCCGCTATAACATTTAATGCATTTCTTTCATTTACAAAAGGAGAAATATCATTTGGATTGATAAAGAAAGAGGTTCTTGCTACTCCCTGCATAAAAATTGAAAAATCATAACCCTTATATGATGCGGAAATACCAAATCCATAAACAATCTCTGGAACAGTAGGTTTTCCTATTGGTACTCTATCCAATTCATTTATAACACCATCATTATTAATATCAGTATATTTTATATCTCCAGGCATATAAGAGTTTGCTGATGAAGAGAACCCGTTAAATTGTTCTGGAGAATTGTTAATGTCTGCTTGATCGATAAATAGACGTTCAGCGATCAAGCCCCAAGCCTGATTGACCGGGTGTCCAATTCTACTTAGATAATCATATGTATAATCTGGTTCTCCATTAACCAAAACTTCATTGGTAGAATATGTGAAATTCCCTCTTCCTGAGAGGATTAAACCAGAATCGAAGGCTTTATTATAATCTAATGAAAAGTCAACTCCTCTGGAGTTTACTTCACCTAGATTACTACTTATGGTAGTTGTTAACCCCATAGTTGAAGGAATGTAGTCTCTAGACATATATATTTTTGATCTATGTTCGGTGAAATAATCTATCTGAAAGTTTAGTGAATTAAATAAACCCAACTCTAAACCATAATTAGTTTTTTCTGCAACTTCCCAGGTTACATTTTGGTTTGAATACCTATCAATAACATATCCTTGATAATAATTATTAAAATCAGACCCCCATGTAAAACCATAACTAGAGCTTTGAAGATTTACCTCAGATAAATAGAAAAATCTATCATCTGCACTTGAAATCCCGTCATTACCCACTAGCCCATGAGTAAGCTTAAATTTAAACATATTTACATCAGGTAATTTTTCAGAAAACCATTCTTCATTTGATAAAATCCAACCAAATCCAATGGAAGGAAAAAATCCAAATCTATTATTCTTTGCAAACTTTTCAGACCCATTGTAACCAAAATTAAACTCAGTAAAATATCTTGAATCATAGTTATATGAAAATCTTCCGGAGAGACCCATATTCCTAGAGGGTAATGTGGCAAATGCGCTGTTACCACCAATTGTATTTAAAGATTCACTAAAATTAAATACAAGAAGACCACCAATATCATGAAACTCATTAAATTTACGATTATACTCTGTTACAAATTCATAATAAAATCTACTAGTACCTAAATTGTTGACTGAGGGATTATTCAAAAATTCCGTTCCCTCTTGAATTCTATACAGATAATTTAATATACCTAATTCTGTTTCAACTTCAGCCATCCCATAGTAAAATGGAGTATATTCTCTTGAATTCTCGTTCATTGTGTATGTTCTAACAGAAGCCATACCCCTAAATTTTAATCCTTCAGTAATGAATTTCAAATCCTGCTCGATTTGTACTTGAGAAAATATAGTGTTTGTGAATCTATCTTTGTAACCTTTTACCATATCTGCGTATGGATTTGGAAACCCACCATTTCCTTTATTTCCAAACAATGTATGATTATATCCTAAGTTGTCTTCGTAAGCAAAATACTTTGGAAAGTTAGCAGGATTTGCTTGCATAACTGAACCAAATATAGAGTTTGCTGAAACTGATGGACCATTATATCTTTCAAATAAAGAATAAAATTTAACGGCAATTTTTGTTGTACTAGTTAAATCAATATTAATATTAGCCCTAAGGTTAGATCTCTTTATATCTATATTATTATTGAAATTATTTAGAGGATCAACTTTTAATAAGCCTGTGTCATTGTTGTGAGAAACCGAAAGATAATACTGTGCTATATCACCACCTCCATTTACATTTAAATTTGCCTTTCTGTTAAGTGTATAATCTTTGAAAAGCTCATTGTACCAATTTACATTTGGATAAATATTAGGGTCTCCCCCGTTAAGAGTGCCGTAAATTTTTGAAATACTGTAAGTCAATGGAGCAGATGCATCTCTCGTTCTTGTAGCCCTATTATACAGGTTCATGTAATCAACTCCACCTAAAAATTCATTGGTTTGTGAGGGAGCTGAGATTGAGTTTTCATATCTAAAGGACACTTTTGCCTTTCCTTTTTTACCCTCTTTAGTTGTGACCAAAATAACACCATTAGCACCCCTTGCCCCATACAACGAAGTGGCTGTCGCATCTTTCATAATTGAAAAACTAGCAATATTATCTGGTTCAATTCTAGCTAAATCATTAGTAGTCACTTCTAAACCATCTATTAAAATTAGAGGATTATTAGCATATCCAAAACTGGTTACACCTCTTATAAAAAATTCAGCATTATCTGCACCTGGTTCACCTGATCTTTGATAAGAAATTATACCTGCAAGTTTTCCTGCCATGGCATTGGTAATATTTGATGTAGGGATTTTTAACTCAGATGGGTTTATTGTGTTGATAGAACCAATAACACTGTTTTTTTTCTGTTTTTGAAAGGCTACAACTTGAACTTCCTCAAGAGATTCAAGGCTTTCAACCATTACCACATCAATTTTTGTTTGATTTCCGATCAAAATTGATTGCGTTTCAAAACTTACATAAGAAAACTGGATATTTTGGTTTTCATTATCCACTTTAATAGCATACGTTCCCTCAAAGGTTGTAGTGGTACCTTTATTAGTACCCTCAATTAACACTGTAACACCTGGCAAAGGATTACCTCCTTCATCCACAACAATTCCACTAACTAAAGTTGATTGGGAATATAGAGAAGTCGAAAATACCAACATTAATACTAATAGTATGTTCCTGAAATTCATTTTAAGATATCGATTTAGTTCAATTTTAAACAAAAATAAGACTATTTTAAGTCTTTACAATAATGTATATTGAATTTTAATAGATATATAAAATAACTGTTAAAATTTGAAAATTTAGCAAAGAGTAAATCTGAAATTTAAGAAATATATAATATTATTTAAGTAAACTTTCTGTCAATCGAATATTTTCCAGGACCAGTTAACATCAGAATAACAAAAACTGCCAAAAATAATAAAGCCTTTTCACCTCTTCCAAAAGGATCTCCCACATGAACTATGAAAGTTGCTACAAACATAGTAGCTGCAGGGAAAAAGCTAAAAAACTTAGTTTTGTAGCCAATTAATATAAATATTGGAGCTATAAACTCGGAAATCACTGCAAGAATCAGAGTTGGAGCTTCACCGATTCCTATAGGATTAGAAAAACTTAAATCTCCTTCAATCAATTTATTGAATTTACTCAGACCATGACCATAAAGCATAGAGCCAGCAAAAACTATTCTCAGAATTAATAATGCTATATTATTCATTTTTATTTATTTGGTTTGATTGCCAAAGATAAGTAAATTTAAAAATGGGAATTTTATGAAAAGAAGAAATTTTATAAAGAATACTACATTAGCCAGTATGGGATTATCTCTTTTAGATATCTCAGCTGCGAATATAAATATTGAAGATACTTTTATTTCCAATCGACCACCTATTAATAAAAGAACTTTTACTAGTCAAGCTGTTGAGGATCTAATTATTTTTATCAAAAATCAGATTAAGGATAAAGAGTTGTCATGGATGTTTGAAAATTGTTACCCAAATACAATAGATACAACTGTTGATTACGAAATCATTGATGGCAAACCTGATACATTCATTATTACAGGTGATATTGATGCTATGTGGTTAAGAGACTCTACTGCGCAAGTATGGCCCTATTTACCGCTTGTAAAAAAAGATACAAAAATTAAAAATCTTGTTAAAGGATTAATTAATCGACAAGCCAAATGTGTAATTCGTGACCCTTATGCAAATTCTTTTTATAAAGACTTATCTAGAGTTTCTGCTCACAATAAGGATATTCCAACTCCTATTGCAGGTGTTCATGAACAAAAATGGGAAATTGATTCCCTATGCTATGTTATAAGGTTGAGTTACCATTATTACAAATTGACTGGTGATAGTTCTATTTTTGATAAAACATGGATCCAGTCATCAAAGATTATTTATGATACATTTTTAACGGAGCAAAGAAAAGATGGAAAATCGCCCTACACTTTTATAAGAAGCGGAACAGCAATGGTTGATGCACCAATATTTTCTGGAACTGGAAGGCCATTTAAGCCAAACGGAATGATTTGCTCAATGTTCAGGCCATCTGATGATGCAACAATGTACCCTTTTTTAATTCCGTCAAATATTTTTGCAGCAATTTCAATGAAACAGCTATCAGAAATATATGAATCTGAAAAAATGGATATGGTTTTTGCAGAAAAATGTTTATCAATGTCAATTGAAGTGAATATGGCAATAGAAAAATATGCAATCAAAGAACATCTTGATTTTGGAAAAATATATTCTTATGAAATTGACGGCTTTGGAAATAATTTGTACATGGATGATGCAAATGTACCGTCCTTAATGTCATTAGCATATTTAGATTCTAAATTTAAAAAAGACGAGATTTATCTAAATACAAGGGAGTTTTTACTGAGTGACAATAACCCTTATTTTTTAAAGGGTAAAGCAGCCGAGGGACAAGCAAGTCCCCACACTGGAAAAGATAAAATATGGCCTATGGGTATTATTTTAAGAGCTATGACCAGTGAAAGTGATAAAGAAATAGAAAAGTGCCTAAGAATGCTTGTTAATACACACGCTGGAACTGGTTTTATGCACGAAGCATTTGATAAGGACGATCCAAGTAAATATTTTAGATCTTGGTTTGCATGGGCAAATACATTATTTGGAGAATTAATTATTAAAATTAACAATGAAAGACCTCATCTTTTGAAAATCGAGTATTCTTAATACTTAATTATTTTTTTTGTTTGTGATATTCCTGAAGCTGTATTTATTTTAAGAATATATATACCGTTATTCAATTTTTCAAGATTTTTATTGATATTTTGCATTCCCGAATTCACAATTCCAGAGTAAATATTATTAACTAATCTTCCCTTTAAATCAAAAATATCAATAGTAACAAACTCATTCATATCCAATTCTAATAAAATATATAAAGTTTCAATAAATGGATTAGGATAAACTCTTGTAAAAAATAAATTCTCATCATTGATTGACGCAGTTGCAGAGTTTATAGCATCAGGACTTCCATGATAATTTATATTACTCCAGCTTGTAGCAAGTGAATTGTCATATGAGGGGTCTATTAATTCCAATGTATATCCTTCTCCATTTGATAAAGATGGCCATGGAGATGAAGATTCATAATATACTTCATCTTGTAAAATATAATCAGAATTAAATAATCTTACTGCATCACTAGATGAAGAAAGTCCAAAATCAAACTCCCCAACAATTGAATTAATCTCAGGATAAAAGTCGGTAAAATCATCTGCGTTTCTGACAATAACTAAATAATCATCACCACCAATACTTGTTCCTGAAGAAAAAATAAATTCATTTAAATCATTATTATCCTTTAAAACCCATCCAGAAATATCAATATCGTATTGATTTGGATTGTATAGCTCAACCCAATCTCCAGTATCAAAATCATCAGATGATTTATAATTTATTTCATTTATAACTAAGTTTAATCCTGAACTGTTTATAAAGTGAGCTTCAATTTGAAAATTTTCTGTAACATTGACCTCAATTTCAGATTCGGTTGAATTTACATCACCACTCCAATGAGAAAACTCACTTCCAGACTCTGCGATAGCTTTTAAGGTAATTGGAACATCCTTAAAATAATCACCCCTCCATGAATTTTGCTGAATTTTTAAATTCTCATTGATTATAATATACCCCATTTCAGGATTTTGATTATTTAATCCTAATTCATGGTATGAATCAAGATCAAATTGCTGTAGGATATGATATTTAGCTTCAGGTTGTCTATTTATTGCAAAATTATTCATATTATCTACAAATTGATAAACACTTTCATTAGAAACCCACGGTTCACTTTCTGACCACCTGTCAATGTGATTAGACATTTCATTATACATGTTTTCATATATACTGATAAAATGTGATGTTACATTGGCAGGTCTGTATCTGCTATTCATTTCATCTGCATAACGATTTATAAACTTATTTCTAAATTCATTATTTTGAACAAGTTTTCTGAGGAATAGGGTTGCCCAAGGAGGATTTGCCCAGGTGGTTTGATCTCCGGACAAAACAAAATCTAAAGTGTTAAAAAAATATGCAAAATCCTGATCCCATCCTGACCACCACTGGCCTGCAAATCCAAAATCAGTATCATAAAGTATCCACCTCCATTTTCCACCAGGATATTTCCAAAATTTCATGTTATTTCCCGGGTAATCCCGATTATCCATATATATTTGCGCTACATGATATTCCATATAATTATCAATATCTATCTGATTAATAACATAATTATAATTTTCATCTTGAGATAGGTTGTTTTGTTGAACATAATTTCTCAAGGAAAAATATTCATCACCATCTCCGTCAATAACTGTAATACCTCCACTGAAATCTATCATATCAATATCATTAGGGCTTATACCATGCTTTGAAGCAATCATGTTTTCACTTACTTTTTCTCTTAAATTATATAATCCCCAATAGTCTTTGTTTATGTAAGAAGAAACAGTTTTATAACTTTGATAATCGATATTTGACCCTTCCATTAAACTGGTAATAGCTATATCCCTCATATTAGTTCTCATCCAGTCATTTCCAGAATTTCTTAAGACTAATGATTCAAATGTATCATATTCCAAATTATCAAAAAAAGGATAATCAAATTCACCTAAACCATATTCACCTCTAGCATAAATTGCAAGGGATTTTTGATCCCAACCTCTACTATAATTTCCAAAAATTTTAATCCCAGCATTTGCACTAAATTCTAAGTTGTTATTTGTGTAATATGAGATATGAACGGGTCTTTCCCAATCTTCCCAAAAATTTGCTCCAAAATAAGGATACCCTTCCTCAGCTTCTGACCCCATGGCATAAATACCATATTCATAGTCAAAAATGTTATAATTATCACTTACCAAATGGATTATAGGATGATCACTATCTATGTTGAAAAAATAGTTTCTGGTATTAGAATGAAGAGAAATGTGTTCTTCTTTAAAAGCTTTCGCTCTTATGATTGTAGTTTCATTAATTGGTATTGGACCAGAATACAAATTTGATAATCGATCCGGTTCACTAAAATCTGTAGTATATCTGATTTCATCTTCAGAACCATCTCCTGTAATTTCAAGATTAATTGCATTGCTAATAATTCCTCCATCATGTGAAAATGTTAAGGGTACAGCTAAGACCCCTGAATACTCAAACGTATCATTTTTTTCACCTGGTGTTGGTTCATTATATGCTACATAATCCTGATTCTCAAAAGAAACACCATAAGAAATATTTGACAGAAGCGGTCCAAAAGTGATTGAATCCACTAAATTTCCTAATGCATCGTGTAGATAGACAGATTCACCAGATGATGATAATTTGAAGTCTGTGTGCATAAATGACTGGCCCTGAAACCCTAAAATTTCTGGTGGAGCTACCCCTTCACTGCTTTCATTTTCATAAATTGCTGAAAGAAATGGAATTATTGTCATATCTGAGGAATTATTAGAAATGTTATGAACCTGAATACTAAAAATATTTTCTCCACTGACTAATAAATCTTCATAATTTTCAATCAGAAACCTGTCTGGGTTACCACCAGTGTAAATTTGAGCTTCATGATCAATTTGTGTTGTAGTATTGTACAATGGTGGGGTTCCGTTTATATTGGCTCTGGCAACTTCAATTCCATTAATATATGCTACAAAGCCGTCATCATAATCTACATCTAAAACTAAACTATTAATCTCACTGACATCTTCTATTATGAAAGATTTTCTTAAATAAACTGCTAATGTTCCCGCAGTTATATATGTATTATCATCACCATCTGCATACCCAAAACCAGAGTTTCCAATACTCCAATCATTATCATCAAAATCTGTATTCATCCAATCCAAATCTGTATTCTCATTTGGAATTTCGTACCTAAATGAATCACCTTCATTTATTAAGGTTCTAGCATAAGTAATTCCTTTCCTGTCCTTGTCTGATGCCCAAATAAGAAGATATTCATCTGAAGCAATTGTAATATCCGGAAATGTCCATGGATTATTATCATCAAGAACATCAGTTAAGCCCCAATTATTTAATGAAATTTCTTCAGAGCCATAATTATATAATTCAATCCAGTCTGGGGTATCCCCATCTTCGTCTAAAAAAATTGAATTAGAAGCAGCAACTTCATTAATTCTTACAGACTGTGAAAATGAAAAGCTGAATATGAAAATAAAAAATACACAAAGCCTCGATAACATATGGTATAATTATTGCCAAAACAAATATAATTATAATTCTTTTGTCTAAATGATTATAATTGATAACTAAATATAATTATGTACATCTTCAGGTTTATTAGTCTTTCATTAATATTAACACTAGTTAGTTGCAAAACAAAATATGTAACAAAGGAATTTAAATATTCTGAGACACCTAAAAGTCCTGATTACAGCAAACTAAATAGCTGGGCAGCCCATCCAGAAAAAAATGATACAATAATTGATGTATTTTACAATACTGAAAAGAAAAATTTAAAAGCTGATATTTTCTACATTTACCCAACTCTTTTAACTGATAATAAAGATGATTCTTGGAATTCTGATATTAATGATAATAATCAAAATAGTGTTGTCAGAAACATAGCAATTAAATATCAAGCATCAGCTTGGGCAAATGCTGGAAAAATATACAGCCCTTTGTATCGTCAGGTTCATTACAGATCATTTTACGAGCCATTCACTTCTAATGGAGGTATAAAAGCTGGGGAAATAGCATATGATGATATTAGAAGAGCATTTATTTTTTATTTAAAAAAATTCAATAAGGGAAGGCCAATTATTATTGCTGGACATAGCCAAGGTGCATTTCATTGTAAAACCCTATTAAAAGAGTTTTTTGACGGGAAAGATCTTCAGAATCAATTAATTGCAGCATATATTCCTGGAACCAGAGTAGATATCAACGAATTTAATACGATTCATGCTCTCAAAGCCCCAGATGATATAAAAGGATATTTGTCGTGGAATACTTTTAGAATAAACAAAAAACCAAAAAAAGGCAAACATCCTGCCCATTTTTCTTGGAAAAAAAATCAATTCGTAACAAACCCAATAAAATGGAATGAATCTAGAGAAAGTACATTAGATGAACATAAAGGACTATTCTTTTACGATGAGAAGATATATTCAAATTCTATCTATATTCGGATATATGATGGATTATTGTGGTCCTCTGTTCCTAAAAGTATAAAAGGCAATTTCCTTCTTAAACTTATAAATAATTATCATTTTGGTGATGTAAATCTGTTCTGGAAGGATATTTCAGAAAATGCCAAAAAACGTGTTGAAAGTTATTTTAATTTAGTGAAAAATTAAATTCTTAAAACTTTTTATAATTCCTAACAGAGAAGAAAAAAAAGCATATTTTATTTAAAATTGTTAATAAAAATCGGATTTATATGGGTAAAATCTTCTTTTTTGTAAAAAAATATCCTATATTTAGGTATTAATAATTTAAAAATTAAAAAGACATGGGTTATTCACACCAAAACAGTAAAGGAAAAACTTACTTCCTTCACTCGAAAGACGTAGTATTAAAAGGAGGTAGAAATCAGACTATTTATTACTTTGCAAAAGAAGCTAAAGCTGGCGCTTGTGATCTTCCTGCTGGTAAAACTGTAGTAGAAAATACAAAAACTGGACTTCCATTCCTTAAAGGGAAGTAAAATGTTTTTAATATTATTAAAAAAAACCCTCCTCGTGAGGGTTTTTTTATTTTTAAAATTTAAAATAATTAATTGAAATATGGTATTATTAATTATGGCAGCTGGTAGTGGCAGTAGATACGGAAAACTTAAACAGTTTGACGAATTAGGACCTAAAGGTGAATTCTTAATGGAATTTAGTATTTATGATGCAATTAAAAATGGATTTAATCATATAGTACTAATTACCAAGAAAGATAATAAAGACTTTCTTCATGATTATCTAAGAAATAAAATTGACAACTCAATTAAAATAGATGTTGTTGTTCAAGAAATTTATAATCTCCCAAATAATGTTATAATTAATCATAATAGACAAAAACCTTGGGGTACTGCACATGCAGTTTGGTGTGCAAGAGATTACATTAATACAGATTTTGCCATTATAAATGCTGATGATTACTACGGATTTAATGCCTTCAAAAATGCTAGTCAATTTTTTAAAAAATCGAAAAACCAAAATAATTATGGACTTATTAGCTTTAGACTAAAAGATACTTTATCCAAATTCGGTTCTGTTTCAAGAGGGATATGCGATGTTTCAAATGGAAAACTTATCTCAATAAATGAATATTTAAAGATTGAAAAAAATGACAAAGTTATTAAAGATCACGAAAGCGGAAATATACTAAGTGAAAATGATTTTGTTTCAATGAATTTTTGGCTTTGCAGATCGAATTTTTTCAAATATCTAGAAGATTATATTTCTGATGAAATTAAAAATTTAGAGGATATTACTAAAAGCGAAATTTATCTTCCATTTGCTGCACAACAATTACTAGCCAAAAATATAATTTCAATTAATGCAATAGATTCTGGTTCAGAATGGTTTGGTATAACTTATAAAGAAGACAAAGAAAATAGTGTTGAAAAACTAAATTTATACAGTAAAGAAGGAGTCTACCCTACACCACTTTGGTGAAATTATTCAGAGTATTTTGTATAATTTATATCATTTCCGTTCTTAACCCATTCGTTTATTCCCCCTTTGATAACTAAAATATCTCTATATCCATTTTCTTGCAAAATGGTTGCAGTCTTGCTACTTCTGTTGTTTGTTCTACAGTAAAGAACAATTGTTTCATTTTTGGGCAGGGATAAAATGTCGTTTTTAAATGTATCTGAGTAAAAGTCTAAATTGATTGCACTATTAATATGACCTAAATCGAATTCATCTTGAGTTCTGACATCAATTAAAGTATATTCTGAATCTTGCAGCTCAATAAAATCAGATTCCGAAATTATATTAATTTCAGGAGAGATTAATAATTCACATGAAAAAATGAAAATTAGAAATAAAGTAACAATTCTATTCATAAATTAATTAATTAAATTACCATCCCAATCTACTATACCACCAACTAAATTAAAGGTTTTTTTAAATCCCAATTCTTTCATCAATGCGCATGAATTAGCACTTCTGATTCCAGTTCTACAGTATATGTAATAACTCTGATTTTTATCAAGTTTGTTTATCTCTTGCATAAAAATTTGAGGGTTATAAAAATCAATATTAATAGAATTTGGAATTCTAGAAATTACGAACTCTTCGGGTGTTCTAACATCTAATATTATAGCATTTTTTTCAGAATTAGTTTGTTTCTTCCAAGAATTTTGATCTATATCCATATTTAAAAATATATAAAATAAATCTTATTCTAAAACTTTATTAATTTCTGAAACTAATTGTTCCTCTTCGAAAGGTTCAGAATAAAAATTATAATTTGAGGAGTTAACTATTAATGTAGCTGGTATACCTCCATCCCATTTTTTAGATATCATCGGAACCCAATTGTTAATTTTTGAATCGTCTAGAAGAATTACGTCAGATTTAATTTTGTTGTGAGCTAAGTATGGAATAAGTTTAGATTCAACCTGTGAAGGAAAATCAAGGCTAACAAGTATTACTTTTACATTTTTATCTTTAAAATCGTTATTTACCTTCTCAAAGTAAGGCAATTCTTTAATACACGGTGAACACCAAGTTGCCCAAAAGTTTAATACAAATGTTTTGTCACTAGATAAATCAATTTTACTGTATAAATCCTCAAAATTTACTATTTCAATATTAGTATTTTCTTTTTCAGAGCATGAAATAAAGATAAAAAATAATAAAATAGAAGTTTTTTTAAAAAAACATATCATGCTTGAATGTTATCAAATGATATGCCATAATGGGATTAATTTAAATCTGCTAATCTACCTAGTAAAGACTAAGTCTTTTTCGGATGAAATATTTTCTTGAAAAAAATAACCATCATAATCAAACGACTTCAAGTCATTTATATTTGTAATATTATTTTCAACTATAAATCTTGTCATCAAGCCTCTTGCTCTCTTTGAAAAAATTGATATAGTTTTATAAGTTCCGTTTTTTATTTGTTTGAATTTAGCTGTGTAAATATCTGATTTGATTACTTTACAGTCAACAGCTTTAAAGTATTCATTACTTGCAAGATTTAATATAGGCTCATTTTCATTAAGTTCCTTATTAAGTTGTTCGGAAATTTTTTTTCTCCAATAATCATATAAATTTTTATTTGATTCAAAAGTAAGTTTAGTACCCATCTCTAATCTGTAGGGTTGAATTAAATCTAATGGTTTGATTAAACCATACAGTCCTGAGAGAATTCTGACACTATTTTGCATAAAATCAATCTTGTCATTTTCAATAGAATAGGCATCTAGTCCCCTGTAAACATCACCACTAAAAGCGTATACTGCTTGTCTTGCGTTTGAAGTTGTAAACGGCAATGACCAGCTGTGATTCCTTTCATAATTAAGATCAGCAATCTTAGAGGATATACTCATCAAATCTGAAAGTTCTTTTGGATTTTTAGATTTTAGAATTGAATTGAGGTATTGTGCTTCTTTTTCAAAACAAAAAGAAGAAGTTTTACTTGTTGGAAGCTCTGATTTAAAATCGAGTGATTTAGCGGGAGATAGTAATATTTTCATTTCTGATTGATTTAATATTAAAAATATGTAAGAAATTTTATTTAATCAAGGAATTCAAGGAATATGCTAAATTAATTAGCAACATAATTTTCCCATTTTTCAATACAACTTTTGAAATCTGTTGGTAGTTCTGAATTAAATTGCATGAATTTACCATTCTTAGGATGTTGAAAACCTAGAGTTTTTGCATGTAATGCTTGTCTGGGAAGTAATTTGAAGCAATTATCTACAAATTGCTTGTATTTTGTAAATGTAGTTCCCTTAAGAATCAAATCACCCCCATATCTTCCATCATTGAACAAAGTATGACCAATATGTTTCATATGGACTCTAATCTGATGTGTTCTGCCCGTTTCAAGAGTGCATTTTACTAAGCTAACATAATTCATACGACTTATCACTTCATAATTGGTAATGGCTCTTTTACCACCAACTATACTATCCTCATCTAGAACTATATTCTGTAATCTATTTTTTGGGTTTCTTCCAATATAATTATCAATCTTACCACTATCATCCTTAACATTTCCCCATACCATGGCGATATATTCCCTCTTGGAGGTTTTATTTGCAAATTGGTTTGATAAATGCACCATTGAATTATCATTTTTTGCAACAACCAGTAATCCAGTAGTGTCTTTGTCTAATCTGTGAACCAATCCTGGTCTATTTGAAGAATTTTTTGGAAGATTTTCAAAATGATAGATTAATCCATTTATTAGGGTACCTGAATAATTACCATGACCTGGATGAACTACCATACCAGCCGGCTTGTTTATAACCACTAAATCATCATCTTCGTAAACAATATCTAAAACGATGTTTTCGGCAACTAATAAATTTTCATGGGGTGGATATTCAAATTTAACCTTAATCTCGTCTAAAGGCTTAACCTTATAATTTGACTTCACAACATTTCCATTTACTTCAATACTACCATTCTTTGCAGCTGCTTGAATCTTAGTTCTTGTAGCATTTTCTACAAAATTCATTAAATACTTATCTATTCTAAGGGGTGTTTGGCCTTTATCAACCTGAAATGAAAAATGTTCAAATAGCGACCTATTGTTTTCCATTGCCTAATTTAAAATCAATAATCGAGGTCCTTTTCAAAAAATCCCCTTCGTTAAGTTCAGTTCCGTCATGAAAAATTGAGATAACCTCATCCCTGGCAATATCATCGACATATTCAATTTCACCAAAAATAAATCCTAGTGATTCGATAGTTTTCCTAGCCTGACGAACTGTTATTCTTGTAATTTTAGGAATTTCTACCATCTCAAAATCAGAGGCGTTTAATGTAAGGTATATTTTTCTTCCTTGCTTCACCCTTGAATTTGCTTTTGGAAGTTGGTCTAACACCGAATTAATTTTAAACCCAGGATTGTAGTTTCCTGAATCAGAAATAATATATTTTAAGTTTAATTCAATTAATTCAGATTTAAATTCCTCAATGTTTTTGCCGATTAAATCTGGAACCAAAATAAAATCTCCATGACGTGTATTTAATCTAAGAAATACAACTAAAACAATAAAAAGAATTATGCCTGATAGAATGATTCTAAAAGTTGTTTTGATAAATGATTTACTAAATAAATAACTTAATACAGACATATAGAAAATTGAAATACAAACTTAATTAAATTTAAATAACTTTAATTAGCTACTTTTGGGCTAATGAATCTTGATCTAGTAAAAAATATTGGAATAATAATGGGAGGATACTCCAATGAATATGAAATTTCCGTCAAAAGTGGGCATGTTGTTTATGAAACCCTAAAGAATATCTATAATTGCTATAGAATTTATATAAGAGAAAATGAATGGGTTTTAAAGAAAAATAATAATTGTTATCCTATTGATATAGAAAATTTTAAAATAGATGGGCTTACTAATTTAAAGCTAGATTGTATTTTTAATGCAATACATGGAACGCCAGGTGAGGATGGAAAAATTCAAAAATATTTTAATGACAAAAACATTCCAGTAACAGGTTGTAATTCATCTCAATCTAAGATAACATTTGATAAAATTGCTTGTTTAAACTTCCTTTCCTCAAAAGGAATAAAAGTTGCTCCTTCAATAAGCGTGTTAAATTCTGAAAAGATTAATGTTAATGAAGTCAAAAATAAAATCGGTTTTCCTTGTTTTATTAAAGCTAGTAATTCTGGTAGTAGTTTTGGAGTATTTAAGGTATATAATAAAGAAGAAATGAAGCAATGCATTAATTCAGCATTTGAAGTTGATAATAAAGTTTTAATTGAGTCATTTATCGATGGTAGGGAATTTTCAATTGGCGTAATAAGCTACAGAGGAAGTACAAAGGTTTTACCGATAACTGAAATTATCACTTCTAATGATTTTTTTGATTATGAGGCTAAATATGAAGGTAAAGCTCAAGAAATTACCCCTGCTAAAATTACAGATGAACTGGAATATGAGTTAAAGTTATTGTCAAAGAAAGTATATAATCTCTTAAAATTAAAAGGTTTTTCAAGAAGTGAATTCATTGTAAATGATAATGGAATATATTATTTAGAAACCAACACGGTGCCAGGATTAACCTCACAAAGTATTTTACCTCAACAAGCCCGTTGTGCAAATATTTCACTAAAAGAATTATTTGTTAACGCAATTAATGAGTCAATTATTTAAATAAATTTGAATTATGAAAAGAGCTGTATTTCCTGGATCTTTTGACCCAATCACTTTAGGTCATTGTGAAATTATTGAAAAAGCATGTGAAATTTTTGACGAGATTATTGTCTCCGTCGGAAATAACTCAGAAAAAGACTATAAATTTTCCCTAGACCAACGTTTAAAATTTATCTCGGATGAATTTAAAAGCAACTCTAAGGTTTACGTTGAAAAATATGAAGGATTGACAGTTGACTTTTGTAAAATCAAGAACATAAAACATATTGTTAGGGGACTTAGAAATCCAGCAGATTTTGAGTTTGAAAAAAAAATTGCACTATTTAATAGCAGTTTAGAAAATGTTGAAACTATTTTCTTTCTTACATCTCCAAATAATGCTTTTATTTCATCTTCAATGGTTAGAGAAATAATAGATAATGAAGGGGATTTTAAAAAATTTGTTCCAAGCTCTGTTTTGGTTTAACCAATTAACAACCTGATGTTGGCGTAACTTTTTTGTAAAATAGAAGATAAATTTTCAATTCCTATCCACTCTACTCTTGTAATCCCTTCCTTCTTTTGAGGTTTGAGTTTTCCATTAAAATCTGATTTCATTTCAAACCAATAAGTAGTTTTTAAGTAATTTTTACCACCCCTATTAAAAATATGATATGTTTTTTCCAATGGTTTTATAATCGATAAATTTTTAATTCCTGTTTCTTCCTCAACTTCCCTAAGTGCTGTCTCTGAAATAATTTCATTTTTCTCTGCTTTCCCTTTTGGCAGGTCCCACTTTTTGTTTCTGTAAATAAAGAGAATTTCAGATTTATTATTAATGACTTTACCACCTGCGGCAATTATTTCAGGAAATTTTTTTTTGAAAATATTTATAATAAGTTCAAATTCATTAGAAAACACACCTATTGAATCTATTTTCTTTTTAGTCAGCAGTTTGGGTAAATCCAGATTTTTAACAAGTTTAGGGTCAATGATTAAACTATTCTTTAAATCAGATTTTTTATCAGAGATAATTATTGGTTTTTCTTTGTAAAAAATTTGTAGCATTGAAAAAAATACTAAACAAAATTAATACTTTTGTTTCACGAATTATGGACAATCAACAACAAAATAATTATAAATCCCATACGGCTGAGCTTCTTTTAAAACTAAAAGCGATTAAATTAAACCCTAGTGACCCATTCACATGGGCTTCTGGCTGGAAATCTCCAATTTATTGTGATAATAGAATTTTACTATCAGACCCTATCTCTAGAAATATTATTGCAAATTATTTTACTGAAATAATCAAATATAAATACGATGGTATTGATGTAATTGCTGGGGTTGCAACAGGGGCAATAGGAATCGCTATGTTAGTTGCTCAAAAACTCAATCTACCATTTATTTATGTAAGACCTGAAGCAAAAAAGCATGGAAGAAAAAATCAAATTGAGGGTAAAATTTCTGAAAACCAAAAAATAGTTGTTATCGAGGATTTAATTAGTACTGGAAAAAGTTCTTTAAATGCGGTTAAAGCATTAAGAGAATCAAATTTAAATGTGTTAGGTATGATTGCAATATTCACATATGGACTCAATATATCAATGGAAAATTTTAAAAAAAATAAAGTTGACCTAGATACTTTAAGCAATTATAATGAACTCATTAATAAGGCAATTGAAATAAAATATATTAGTGAAAAGGATTCGGAAACGTTAAAAAAATGGAATGAAGACCCTGAAAATTGGAGTTAAGGCTCGAATTTAATTGTATTTTCCAAATAATTTATCTCTTCCTTATTAGATTTCCAAATCCTTAACTCCCCTTTTTTATTAACACAAATTATTTTACCAGAAAAAATTTTGTTATCAAGACATTTAAAATTTGAATCTTTATTTTTCAGAAATAATTTACTGTTATAGTTTTCTAGTAAATTATCTTCATTTTTATCAAAAAGGGAGAAATTCTTAGAAAATATTTCTGCTAATCTGCATGCCAATGAATCTAATGAAAATTCAAGACCTGTTTCAATGAATAATGATGTAGCATTAGGTAAATCTTTAAATTTTTTTTGATTGACATTAATTCCAACCCCAACGACACTATGATTTATCAATTTTCCTTTTACAGAATTTTCAATCAATATTCCAGATATTTTCTTATTACGTGTCATAATGTCATTTGGCCACTTAATTGTCAGTTTATTTAAATTATTTTCTTTTAGCAACTGAAAAACAGAAAGTGAACTAATTACATTTAGCATGAATTTATCTTTAACATCAAGGTTTTTAAATTTCTTATAAATACTAAAAGCCAGATTAAGTGAAGCCTCATTTTCCCAAATACTACCATTTCTTCCTTTGCCCTTTGTTTGATGTTTAGAAACAACTATAGTTAAATCTTCTAAACTGTCTTTTGTTAAAAGTCTTTTCAAATAAGAATTTGTGGAATCTATGGCATCAAGTTTGATCATTTTCATTCTGATAAAGTAAAAAAAATAATAAATTTGTACAAGCACAAAGATTCTTAATGGCAGGCAAAACAAAATTTAAAAAACTAATCAGATTAATTATTGATGGAATTGAAGATGTAAAAGGTAATGAAATTAGTTTATTAGATTTGAGAAAATTAGAGAATAGAATTAGTGATTATTTCATTATTTGTGATGGAAATTCTAATACACAGGTTAATGCAATAATAAATTCAGTTACCAAAAAGGTAAGTAAGGAATTGAAAGATAAACCTTGGGGGGTTGAAGGAATTGAAAATGCAGAGTGGGTTTTGCTTGACTATATAGATGTTGTAGTTCACGTCTTTCAAAAAGAAAAAAGAGAATTTTATGATCTAGAGGGATTGTGGGGAGATGCAAAAAGAATTGAATTAAATTAAGTAAATGAAAAACCAAAAAAAACAACAGAAGCAACCACAATTTAACCAATATTGGATATTTGGTTCTATTGTACTTGTTTTTCTACTATTAAATATATTTTCTGGTGCGGGTTCTCAAACCTCAGAAACTACAACACCATCTAAATTTTTTGAATTTGCTTCAAATGGAGATGTTGAAAAAATAGAAATAATCAATAAACGTGAGGTTTTTGTTTACTTAACCCGCGATGCAAGAATTAAAGATGAACATAAAAATTCATCGAAAAATTCGCTTTTATCAATCGGATCAAAAAATCCTAACTACAGATTTGAATTTGGGGATTTGCAAAATTTTGAAAATAAACTTTCTCAGGTAAATGATGATTTTAACCAAAATATTGAGGTCAATTACATAACTAAGCAAAATATATGGGGTGATATTTTCATATCAATGCTTCCTTTTATTTTAATAATTGCTATTTGGATTTTTATAATGAGAAGAATGTCTGGTGGTGGTGGTGGCGCTGGAGGTCAAATTTTCAGTATAGGAAAATCGAAAGCAAAACTATTTGATGCAAACTCTCAGGTAAAAGTCACCTTTAAAGATGTTGCAGGTCTGGAGGGAGCCAAAGAGGAGGTACAGGAAATTGTTGATTTTTTAAAGAATCCAAAAAAATATACCGCATTAGGTGGAAAGATTCCAAAAGGAGCTCTTCTTGTTGGAGCACCTGGTACAGGAAAAACACTACTTGCGAAAGCAGTTGCAGGTGAGGCAAAAGTTCCGTTTTTCTCTCTATCTGGATCTGATTTTGTTGAAATGTTTGTTGGTGTAGGAGCTTCCAGGGTTAGAGATTTATTCAAGAAAGCAAAAGAAAAATCACCTTCAATTATATTTATTGACGAGATTGATGCAATTGGGCGTGCCAGAGGAAAAAGTAATTTTACAGGGTCGAATGATGAGAGGGAAAATACATTAAATCAATTATTAACAGAAATGGATGGTTTCGGCACTAATACTAATGTTATTGTTATTGCCGCAACAAACCGAGCAGATGTATTAGATAAAGCGTTAATGAGAGCTGGAAGATTTGATAGACAAATCTATGTTGATTTACCTGATGTAAGAGAAAGAAAGAAAATTTTTGAAGTACACCTAAGGCCCCTGAAAAAATCCTCATCAGTAGATGTTGACTTTCTTTCTAAACAAACGCCTGGATTTTCAGGTGCTGATATAGCAAATGTGTGTAATGAGGCAGCTTTAATTGCTGCAAGAAAAAATAAAAAATCTGTTGGAAAACAGGACTTTTTAGATGCTGTCGACAGAATTGTTGGCGGACTTGAAAAGAAAAACAAAATTATAACTGAAGATGAAAAAAAGGCTGTTGCGTACCATGAAGCTGGTCACGCAACTGTTAGTTGGATGCTTGAACATGCTGCACCACTTGTTAAAGTTACAATTGTTCCAAGAGGAAGATCGCTTGGCGCTGCTTGGTATCTTCCTGAGGAAAGATTAATTGTAAGACCTGAACAGATGTTAGACGAGATGTGTGCTGCACTGGGAGGTAGAGCTGCTGAAAAGGTAATTTTTAATAAAATTTCTACAGGAGCACTAAGTGATTTAGAAAAAGTAACAAAACAAGCAAGAGCAATGGTAACTGTTTATGGATTGAATGATAAGGTGGGTAATTTGACCTATTATGATTCGTCTAACGGTAACGAATATGGTTTTACAAAACCTTATAGCGAACAGACCGCTGAAACTATTGATAAAGAGATTTCTGCTATAATAGAAAAGCAATATCAAAGAGCTATTTCAATTCTTAAAAAGAATAAGAAAAAGCTTGTACAATTGGCAGAAGTACTACTTACGAAAGAAGTTATCTTCAAGGATAATTTAGAAGAAATCTTTGGAAAAAGACCATTTGAAAAAGATAACACTAAAGTAAATAAAGGTAAATAATTATTATTTATTGTCTTAGTTAATAAAAATTGACTTCATTTAATTAACTTTATGTAATCAATTCCCTAGAGGAATAAAAATTAAATGAATTGAATTTTTTTAGTAAGTTTTTCAAAAAACCCTCATCAAAAGAAGACTCTAAAAATCCAGAAAGTAAATTTCTTCCGAAAAAAAAAGATGCAATTGAAGAACGATTTATTTTAAAATTTATCGAAAATGGCGGTAAATTTCTTTATTGTGAAAACCTTGATGAAGTTCAAGAAAATTTTAATTTGATTCTTAAAGAAAATGAATGGATTAAAGATGATATTTTAATTATTAATTCAGATTTAAAAAAAATATATAATCTAAATAATTCTTTTAGTTCTAGTCTTGATGAAACAAAATGCTTTGTCACTGATTGTGAAAACTTAATAGCTGGTGATGGGTCTATATTAATCTCATCCAATCAGATTCATGAAAAAAAATTAAATGAATTTCCGCAAAGTCTTATAATATTATCCGATACTAGAAAACTTAAAAATACAATTAGTGAAGGTCTTTCAGAAATAAAATCTAAGAGCAAAGATATACCAACAAATATAACAACAATTAAAAATTTTAACACAATTAAAGAGAATAAGGATTTTTTAAGTTATGGAACTTCTTCAAAAAACTTATATTTGATCCTTCTAGAAAAAGGATTTAAATAATTTTGAAAGAATCTAATAAAAGAATAATAAGTGGATTTGTTTTTGGTGGAGTATTTATAGCTTCTTTGTATTCACACCTAAGTTTTGCTATTTTGACATTCATTTTTGGAATCATTTCAACTAATGAATTCAACAAACTTACAAATCAAAGTGGTATCGGATATTATTTAGCTTTTTCATTTATTTATATATACTTTTCATTAACCGAATACTATTTAAACAGTAATCTTCAACTAAACTCATGGTTTAATGATTTAAAAGATACTCTTCTAATTTTTAGCATATTTGTCTCACTTTTTCTGCTACGGGATTTATTCTCTTCAAAAAATTTACCAGGTATCATAGTAAAAAAATACTTTAGATTTATTTTCTATATCACATCCTCATTTGTTTTTATATATCTGATTGCAAATTTTAAAGGATTTTATGACCCTTCAATAATTCTTGGATGTTTTATTTTGATATGGGTCAATGATAGCTTTGCATATATTCTAGGAAAAAATTTTGGTAAACAAAAACTATTTTATAGCATATCTCCTCACAAAACAGTAGAAGGGTTTCTGGGAGGTCTTTTGTTTTGCTGCATTTCTGCATCAATCGTTTCAAGATATATTAATGAAACATTAAATACTCCAAACTGGTTAACAATTGCAATAATAATTAGTGTTTTTGGAACGCTGGGAGATTTAATTGAATCAAAATTAAAAAGAGAGTCTAACGTGAAAGATAGTGGTAAGATTATGCCAGGTCATGGTGGAATATTGGATAGACTTGACAGTATTATTTTTGCAAGTCCATACATTTACTTATTTCTAAAATTAATCTGAAATGTTTCATAAAGAGGGTTTAAATATTATTATAAGTACATTCGTTATTGTGGCAATTCTGATAATTTCACTTGATTACTTTGAAGTAAAAAATGCTCTTCTTATCAAAATATTCTTGATTTTAATGCTAGGATTAGTTCTACAATTTTTTAGAAACCCAAAAATCTCAGTTAACAAAAATGAAAATCATATTTTATCTGCTGTAGATGGTAAGGTTGTAATAATTGAAGAAGTTTTTGAACCTGAATTTTTCAAAGAAAAAAAATTACAGGTAAGTGTTTTCATGTCCCCTTTAAATGTTCATGTAACAAGATATCCTATGAGCGGTAATATTATTTTTTCAAAATACCATCCAGGAGCCTATTTAGTAGCATGGCATCCCAAGTCAAGCACAAAGAATGAAAGAACCACCATTGTACTACAGAATAAAATATTCGGGGAAGTTTTATACAGGCAAATTGCAGGTACCCTAGCAAGAAGAATTGTTAACTATGCAAAGGCTGGAGATTCAGCTGAACAAGGCAAAGATGCAGGGTTCATAAAATTTGGATCAAGAGTTGACTTATTTTTACCAATTGGGACAAAAGTAAATGTAAAATTAAATCAGGTGGTTAAAGGCGGAATAACCGTGATAGCTTCAAAAAATTAATTTTTAAGCTTTTCAAGTCTGGCAGTTAATACAGAAATTTTTGACATTGCATCTTCTTTTTTCTTGATTTCATTTTGTATAACTATTTCAGGTGCATTTTCAGTAAACCTTTTATTTTCCAACTTTGCATTCACAGATTTTAAAAATCCTTTTTGATATTCTAAATCCTCCTTAATTTTAATAATTTCTTCATCAACATTAATATTTTTTTCAAATGGTATAGAATAAATATTAGATTTTACCCTAAAAGTTAAAGCATTTTGGATTTCCGAGTCACTATATTCAATGTTCGATATATTACAAAGTTTTGAGATTATAGAATCATAATTTTTTACAAAATTATCATTATTAACAACACTAAGATTTATACTTTCTCTAAATGAAATTTGATGTTTTTTTCTAATATTTCTGATTCCTGAAATTATATTTTGAAGAGTTTCAAAATCATTTATTATTTCATTATTTATGTCGTTTTTAGATTTTGGCCATTTTGAAATAACTAAAGCCTCTTCAGAAGACCTTTTTGCAATTAAATGCCATATTTCTTCAGAAATAAAAGGCATGAAAGGATGTAATATTAAAAGGTTATTTTCAAAAATCTTAATGATTTCTTTGTGAGTCCTTGAATCAATGGGCTTGCCATACTCAGGTTTAATAATTTCTAGTAAAACTGAGCAAAAGTCATCCCATATTAACTTATATGTAGTCATTAATGCATCACTAATTCTAAACTTGCTGAAATGATCGTTAATCTGATTTAAAGCATAATTAAATTTATGATTGTACCAGTCTGTAGCATAAGAACAATACTCGGGCTGTTCATGATCACCAATTTCCCAGCCACTAACCAATCTGTAAGAATTCCATATTTTATTAGAGAATGATTTTCCCTGATCGCAGAGATTGATATCAAAAAGTAAATCATTACCAGCAGCTGAGCTGAGCATTAATCCAACCCGTACACCGTCAGCCCCATAATCATCTATTAAATTTAATGCGTCTGGTGAATTACCCAATGATTTACTCATTTTTCTTCTTTTACTGTCTCTAACAATTCCTGTGAAATAGACATTTTTAAAGGGTTTATCTTCTCTGAATTCATAACCAGCCATAATCATTCTTGAAACCCAAAAAAAGATAATATCAGGACCTGTGACTAAGTCATTAGTAGGATAATAATAGTTTATTTCATCATTATCAGGGTTATTAATACCATCGAAAACGCTAATTGGCCATAACCAAGAAGAAAACCAAGTATCTAACACATCAGCATCTTGATTTAAATCATCCTTTGTAATTTTATTATTTCCTGTTTTTTCTCTAACCAAAACTAAAGCTGAGTCAATGTTGTCAGCAACAACAAAATCCTTTTCTCCTTTTCCATAGTAGTATACTGGAATTTGATGTCCCCAATATAATTGCCTGGAAATATTCCAATCAGTTATATTTTCCATCCAATTACGAAAGGTATTGTCAAATTTTTTGGGGTAAAATTTAATCTCGTCAGAATTTAAAACTGATTGAATTGCGGGCTTAACTAGTCCTTCCATTTTCAAAAACCACTGGTGACTAAATTTTGGTTCAATTACCGCACCGGTCCTCTCACTAACACCCACATTGTGAGTGATATTCTCATCTTTTACAAAAAGTTTTAAGGAATCAAGCTCTTGAATTATTTTTTTTCTTGCTAAAAATCTATCCATTCCCGAATAATGAAGACAAATAGAATTTAAAGATGCATCTTCATTTAGAATATCAATAAACTCCAAATTATGCTTTTCCCCCAAAACCTTATCATTATGATCATGTGCTGGGGTAACTTTCAAACATCCAGTTCCATAGTCAATATCAACATATTCGTCAAAAATAATTGGCACATGCCTATCAACTATTGGGACTATAGCTTTCATTCCTATTAAATCCTTAAATCTATCGTCATTTGGATTAACACAAATGGCTGAATCACCTAAAATTGTTTCAGGCCTAGTGGTAGCTATTGTAACATATTTGTCTGAATCAACTATTTTATATTTAACATAGTAAAGTTTATCATTTTTTTCAATAAAGTTTACCTCTTCATCTGAAAGTGTTGTCTTAGCCTGAGGATCCCAATTAACCATTCTATATCCTCTGTAAATCAAACCTTTATTATATAAATCGATAAATACTTTAACCACCGATTTATTCATATTTTCATCCAGGGTGAATTTTGTTCTTTTCCAATCACACGAACAACCAATTTTTTTCAGCTGATCTAAAATTATATTTCCAAATTCGTTTTTCCATTCCCATGCATGATTCAAAAAATCTTCTCTTGTAATATCACTTTTTTCAATACCATTTAATTTTAATTTCTCAACTACTTTTGCCTCAGTAGCAATAGAGGCGTGATCAGTACCAGGAACCCAGCAGGCATTTTTACCCATTAACCTTGCTCGTCTTACTAAAATATCTTGAATAGTGTTATTAAGCATGTGACCCATATGTAAGACACCCGTAATATTTGGAGGAGGAATTACTATTGTATATGGCTCACGACTATCGGGTTTTGAAGAAAAATAATTATTATCCGTCCAGTAGGAATACCATTTATCTTCAATTTTTTGATGATCATATTTAGCAAGATTACCCATAAATAAATTTCTTTACTAAAATACTCATATTTCTTAATCTGACTAATTATAATTATATTTATATGACTAAAATTTATTAAAAAAATTATGAAAAAATTTTGTGCACTTGTAATGATTTTTATGATCAGCTTTTTAGGTTTTTCACAGAATAAGAAAGCGATAATTACTTTTGAAAAAACTGTTATTGATTATGGTACCGTTGATAAAGGGGCTAATGGAGTAAGAGACTTTATTTTTACAAATACTGGAGACGCTCCATTAATTATTTCCAATGTAAAGTCTACATGCGGATGTACAATTCCCAAAAAACCTGAAAAACCAATATTACCAGGTGAATCAGATAAAATTCAGGTTAAATATGATACAAAAAGAGTTGGTTTTATCAGAAAGTCAATAACTGTAACTTCAAATGCTTCAAATCCTAATGTTGTTTTAAAAATAACTGGGCAAGTTATTGCTGACAATAATAAAACTGGTTTAGAAAA
>Ga0160423_10000825_pt1 | contig 25887 bp, 20 predicted proteins | sample CRUFie14St8metaG_FD_108191 | JGI IMG/M metagenome (GOLD analysis project Ga0160423, IMG submission 108191) | Marine microbial communities from the Costa Rica Dome - CRUD Field 142mm St8 metaG | ecosystem: Environmental > Aquatic > Marine > Oceanic > Photic zone | place: Costa Rica: the Eastern...
CTGCGGGTGGGTGTCACACATTCGCTGTGCAGTCACATGCTGCCGGAAGTGATGCGGGAATTTAAAGAGCTTTATCCACGGTGTGAGATTCATGTTGAATCGGAGGATACTCAGGAACTGATCGAGATTCTCGAACGTGTGGAGATTGATCTGGTGTTGGGAATCGGAGGACGGTGCCCGGGGTGGGCTCGTTTTGAGAGGATCTTCGAAGATGAATTAGTATTTGTGGTCTCGTCTAGTCATCCGTGGGCCAAGCTCGGTGAGGTTCCGTTGGCCGAGGTGGAGAAAGAATCTTTTCTGGTTTACGCGCGGGCCAGTGAAACTTATCGCTTGCTGAAAGCGTCCTTTGAAGAATCCGGTGCCAAATTGAGGCCGGGATTGAGTCTGGGCGACATGGGGGCGATCAAGGAGATGGCCAAAGTGGGTCTTGGGGTGGGCATCGTGGCACAGTGGACGGCACGACAGGAAATCGCATCTGGAGAGCTCATTGCTCTTCAGCTGGGCGACAAGAAATTCGAGCGGGAGTGGGGATACTTCTGTCACGAGTCACGTCACCTTTCGATGGTGGAGGAGGATTTCCTGCGGATTTCCCGAAATGTCACGAAGGCCTTTTAAGATCAGGGTTGTCGCTTTTGTGAGGGGCGTGCAAATTAGGCCCGGCGTCCGATGAAAATTTCCTGCATTGACCTCTCCTTTGTTTCCGTGGTGACGCGGGTGCCGCTGAAGTTTGGCAATCAGACCCTCACCGAAGTGAATTGCGCCAGGGTAGCAGTGCATGTCGAAGGGGAAGATGGCAGAATCGCGACTGGTTGGGCCGAGACGCCGCTGAGCGTTGCCTGGGTTTGGCCGTCGGATTTGAGCTATGCCGAGAGGGAAAATCGCCTTAAGGAATTTTGTAAAGTGCTGCGAGATGATTTGGTGGCGCACGCTGAGTCGGGGCATCCGATGGTGATTGGTCATCGGTATATTGAGGATCGCTTGCATGATCGTCTGGATGAAGAGAATGAAGGGCTGGGTGAAGAGGCCCTCATGCCGCATTTGGCGGGCTTGGTATGCCTCTCAGCATTCGATCTCGCGCTCTATGATGCCTTTGGAAAATTGCATGGGGTGAAGGCCTTTGAGAGCCTCACCAAGGAGTTTTTGGGCGAGATGGATTTGAGTCATTTCCTGGAGCCTGCGCAAAAGTTTCTTGGGAAGTATCCTGGCGACTATCTCGTGACGCCGGAGATGAAGCAACCGGTCTGGCATTTGGTGGGAGGGCTGGATGTCATTGATGAAAGCGAGTTGACGGGTGAGGAGCCTGACGATGGTTACCCCGTGCTTTTGCGTGATTGGATTCAGCGGGATGGTCTGGATTGTCTGAAAATCAAATTGCGCGGCAACGATCTCCCTTGGGACTATGATCGCCTCGTGGCAATTGGGAAAATCTCGCTCGAAGAAGGCGTGACGAATCTAACGACAGACTTCAATTGTATGGTGACAGACCCGGAATACGTGAATGAGATTTTGGATCGTCTGAAGGAGGAAGAAGCCGAGATTTATGATCGCATTGTTTATGTTGAGCAGCCTTTCCCGTATGACTTGGAGGCCAATAGGATCGACGTTCATTCGGTGAGCGAACGCAAACCTCTCTTCATGGATGAGAGCGCGCATGACTGGCGCTTTGTGCGTCTGGGCTTGGAGCTGGGATGGACCAGTGTGGCATTGAAGACCTGTAAGACTTTGACCGGAGCATTGCTCAGTCTTTGTTGGGCCAAGGAGCACGGGATGACTCTCATGGTGCAGGATTTGACTAACCCAAGATTAGCTCAAGTGCCGCACGTTTTATTGGCTGCCTACGCTGGAACGATTTGCGGCGTGGAGAGTAACGGAATGCAGTTTTATCCTGAGGCTTCGTCGGAGTTTCTCAAAGTGCATCCAGGCTTGTATCAACGGCGTGGTGGCATTCTTGATTTGAGCACGCTCTCCGGTCCCGGCTTTGGATATGCGGGGGTGGAATCTTTGTGAGAGGGATTGCCTTTTTCCGTTAGTCCGGCAAGCTCCGCTCTGATGAATGCCAAGGATGATCTGAAGACAATGTTACTCGAAAAATCGGTTCGGACCGGGGATTATACTCTCGCTTCGGGGAAGAAGAGCGACCTCTACGTGGACTGTCGGGTGACGGCGTTGGATAACAAAGGGGCGCACTGGATTGGTCAGGTGGGTTGGGATTTGATTGTCGGGAAAATTGAAGCCGATGGACTTGAGGTGGATTCGATTGGCGGGATGACGATGGGGGCGGATCCGATCTCGCTGGTGGTGGGAATGGCGAGTTCGGAGCACGAAAAAGCGTTGCAGGTGTTCACGGTGCGCAAGGAGCCGAAAGGGTACGGGCGGGGGAAACAGATCGAAGGGAATTTCAAAGAAGGCGATCGGGTGGTGGTGGTAGACGATGTCATCACGACGGGCGGATCGACGCTGAAGGCGATCGATGCGATTCGGGCCGCGGGCGGTGAGGTGGTTTTTTGTCTGGTGTTGGTTGACCGCGAAGAAGGCGGCCGTCCGGCGATTGAGGCGGATGGAGTGCCGGTCGTGAGTATTTTCACGCGAAGCGAGTTGATCGGGTAGAATACCTGTTCGGACGGCAGAGCGCGGTGTTCGGACGGCTTCCTGCTCATCCTTTCGTGGTATAATTCGCCGGATGGGGTGTAAGTTGGCCGCATAGAGTATGTCGATGGGTAAGCTCGACGAGCCGATCAGAATAGCAGGAAAGATCGCCAACGATTGCAACTCTCTTGCACGTAATGAATGGGTCGCTACGCTGGGTTAATAATGAGTGAGGTTCCCGCAGTGCAGGTTAATAGATTGGTGAAGGATTTCAGGGGATCCTTTCGTGGAGGAGGGATTAGGGCGGTTGATGAGGTTTCTCTCTCAATCGCGCCTGGCGAGGTCTATGGCTTGATTGGTCCCAATGGCTCAGGAAAGTCGACGACGATGAAAGCGGTCTTGGGTCTGGTGAAGCCGACTGCGGGAAGCTGCGCCATTTTTGGAAGGGATTCCTCGAAGGTGGATTCGAGGATGGAGGTGGGATTTTTACCGGAGAATCCCTACTTTTATAAGCATTTATCAGCCGCCGAGACGGTGAGTTTTTATGGCAAGCTCTGCGGAATGCGCGGAGCGGCGCTAAAGGCGCGAGTGGATGAGATGTTGGAGTTGGTCGGGTTGGAAGAAGCCCGCCATCGGAGACTGCGGGGGTTTTCCAAAGGAATGTTGCAGCGGATCGGGTTAGCGCAGGCTTTGGTGCAGGATCCTCGTTTGGTCGTGCTGGACGAACCGACGGCCGGGGTGGACCCAATGGGGTCGCGCCAGATTCGTGACTTGATTCTCGATCTCAAGGGACGCGGTATTACCGTATTTCTCTGTTCGCATTTACTGGAGCAGGTTCAGGAAATCTGTGACCGGGTGGGCATTATTCATCGCGGCAAAATGGTGAATGAAGGGAATCTTGAGGAGCTCACTTCGATGCACGATCGCACCGAAATTATTCTTCAGGATGCCCCGCCGAAGTTGCTGGAGCAGATTCGAAACTTGGTGGATCAAGCGAATAAGGGGGAGTTGGTTTCGGAAGGGCATCCGCGTTCGTCGCTCGAGAGTCTCTTCTTAAAAGAAACCATTAAGGCGGAATCCAAACAGAAAACGGTCAGCACAAAGCAATCATGAGTGATCGACCTGGAACCAGTTTCTTTTCGCCGCGTCGTGCGGGAATTATTGCTCTGAGCACCGTGACGCAATTGGTGCGGATGAAAGTGTTTTATTTTCTCGCCCCTATTGCTTTGTTGTTTGTAGGGCTGCAGTTTTTTGATGTCTTTTGGTATGAAGGACCAGAAGCTGCGCAGCCGCAGCAGGAGTTGATGATGCACAAGAATCTCTGCCTTGGCACGATGATGCTTTTCAGTTCGCTTTTTGCCGTCGTCTCGACTGCTTTGTTAATTCCCGGCGATATTGAGGATCGCACCTTATACACTATCTTGTGTAAACCGGTACCACGTTTGGATTATTTGGTGGGAAAGTTGCTCGGGGTAATTTCGGTGATTTTTGTAGCGATGTTAGTGATGGATATTCTCATGGTGGTGACGCTTCATTATCGAACGCAGGCGGTGAGTGCGGAGCTAGGCGAATATTTAGGCGCGATCGGTTGGGGTGAGGAGGAAGTTCGACAAGGACAGGCCGAGGTGGTTTCCCATGGTCCCAGCTTGATTCTGCAATACGGAGTATTGGCGCACTTTTTCAAGGCATCTATTATTGCTGCGGTGGCCTTGTTGATATCGACCTTCTCGACTTCAACACTTTTCACCATCGCTAGTAGCGTGATGATTTGGATCATAGGAGCTGTTCAGTCATTGGCGCGTGAGGGCTTGTTTACGAAAGGTGAATATAACGTGGAACCGGGAATGGTGGACCGGATTTTAGGAACGATAATTTCCTTGGTATTTCCCGATTTTCAGCTCTTTGAGTCGGTTTCGGATGGCGCGGCCAGAGCGATGGAAATCGGCATGTTTGACATGCTTCATTTGGGCGGGCTGACTTTTTTTTATATCGCGATTTATACTGTTCTGTCCTGGTTCGTCTTCTCCGATAAGGAATTTTGATGTGACGATTTGATGAAACGATTTTTAAAATTAAGAAATATTCTCGCGATCGCAGCTGGACTTGCGATCAGCGGTGCGATTCGGATGCCGGTCGAGCAAAAGTTAACTGAAGATTATCGGGAGCGCCGCATTGCGGCGCCGAAAGTTTCCGTGGAAACGTGGAATCAAATGGGGCAGACTGGGTTGGCGGGAACCTTTGGTGGATTACGCTCGGTGATGGCTTCGATATTGAGTCTGGAAGCACAGGACCATTTTTCTAATCAGGAATGGTATGAGTTGAAACAAGATTATGACGTCATCACTTCCCTGGATCCCTACAACTCGTTTTACTGGTCTCACGGAGGATGGCATCTGGCCTATAATGCGGCCTCGTGGGCGAGGAATCGCCATGACTTGAAACCGATCCAACGGGACACCATGGAGCGAGAATATCTAGAGGCTGGCGATGCTTATTATCGCGAGGGATTGAGACATATTCCAGATGCATACCACTTGTGGGGTGAGCTTGGTTCCTTGTGGTCTAACAGATTCAAGCTTCCGGATTACGAGAGGGCTTTGGAGGCCTTCAAGATGGCCGCATCATTTGGGAAGAGCCCGATATACGAGCGGCGGTATGTTTATCTTCTCGCCCAGATTCCCGGGCGGGAAATTGAGGGATATTTCGAAGCACGTAAGCTTCTTGAGGAAGATCCCAACCATCTGAGATTACCCTCGTTTCGGGCCATTGTTTATGCCCTATGGACAAACCCAAGTCTTCCTCTGTCCGAGGACCGGCCGGAGATTTTGAAAATTTTTCGTTCGGAAGAGGAAGCCTATCGGAATCTCTACAATTACCGTTTGCGTACCGAAGAGGAGGGATATTTTCGAGGGAGTATTGATGATACCCTGCGAATTCTCGCTAATAAGCTCGATGTCCCTCCGGATTGGATTCCTTTCTTGGTCAATTCAAGACACCGAATCCCCAAAGATTTCCGTAGTAAGCGGAACGTGCTGCCGCATTCAAGGTCCGGAAATCCGTATTTTCAGGGTGAGGAATAACTCTTTAGATGGAGGGTTAATCTACCCTTTACACTTTTGCATCTTTTGGTGAATCTCAACTCTCGTTTGCCCGCCCCATGCGTATTGCCCTTTTCGGAGATATCCACGCTAATTTGGAAGCCCTTGAAGCAGTCCTCCAGGATGCCGAAGGACAGTCCTGTACGCATCGAGTCTGTATGGGAGATATCGTGGGTTACAATGCCGATCCTTTTGCTTGTCTTGAAATGATCCGGAGTACCGATTGGCCAGTGGTGAAAGGCAACCACGATGAGGATGCCGCCGGGAGTCACAGTCTGGAAGCCATGAACCCGGTTGCTGCGACGGCATTGCAGTGGACCCGGGATCAACTATCGGAGGAACAACGCGAATGGCTTCGCAACCTCCGCATGGTTCGCCAGGTGGAGGATTTCACGGTGGTGCATTCGACCCTCGATCAGCCGCAGTCGTGGAATTACGTCACCAATAAATTCGATGCCATGTCGAACTTCTCCTATCAGTTTACCAATCTTTGTTTCCACGGGCACACGCACGTGCCGAGAATTTTTATTCGCGATAGCCGTGTGGGAGAGGTCGAATCTGATTCGGTTGAGATCGAACCGGGGATGAAATATTTTATCAACACTGGATCAGTGGGCCAGCCCCGCGATGGTGATTGGCGGGCCTGTTACGCCATTTATGACATTCCGACTTCCAGGGTGTATTTCCGCCGCGTGGAGTATGATCTTGCCACCACCCAGCAAAAGATCATCGCGGCTGGATTGCCCGAGGTTCTTTCCGAACGTCTTGCGGAAGGGAGATAAAGCGTTTGTCGTCCTCACAATGTGTGCGGGACTACTCACTGGTTGTTTCCATCGATCAGTCGATGCCTCAGTTGGCTCCGGGGTCTCTGTTCGCACACCTGGGTTTGCGAAGGAATTTTCCAAGGCCTCCCGGGTGTCGTGGTGCGAAGGGAATGCGGTGACAACACTTGTCAATGGAGAGGCATTTTTTCCTCCTATGTTGGAGGCCGTGAAGGGAGCAGAAAAGTCGATCACCTTTGAGACCTTTGCGTTTATCGAAAGTCCAGTGACGCGGAAATTTTCGGAAGCCCTCGCGGAGAAAGCGCGCAAGGGCGTTGCAGTGCATGTCATTCTCGATGGCGTGGGTTCCCGGGATGTCGGAGAGCTGAATCTCGGGTTGATGAGAAATGCTGGAGCCGAGGTGGAGATTTACCATCCCATTTACCACTTTGCGCCGAATACCCTGAGCAATCGGACCCACCGGAAAATTCTCGTGGTTGATGGGAAAGTTGGCTTCACTGGGGGCGCGGGCTTTGCTCATGCCTGGACGGGAAATGCGCAAAGTCCTTCCTTTTGGCGGGATACACAGTATGAAGTCAGAGGCTCGGCTGTGAGACAATTGCAAAAGGCATTCTGCGAGAACTGGAGCGAGATGACGGGGAAAGAGCTTCGGGGTCGGGAGTATTTTCCAAAGCTTTCGCGGCGTGGAGATCTACGGGCGCAGTTTGTCTTTGATTCTCCGAAAGATCGAAAGCATCCGTTAGCTCACTCGGTCTTGATGGCGATCAATTCTTCCCGCGAGTCGCTTTTACTGGCCCAGTCCTATTTTGTTCCAACCAAGCCCTTTCGTGAGGCTCTTCTTAAAGCGGCCGCGCGCGGAGTGAAGATTGAAATATTGGTGCCGAACAAGGACATTGATTCAAAGCCTTCGCGCTACGCCTCTCAGAACCATTGGGTGGAGCTTCTACGGGGGGGGATTCGTATTTATCAATACGAAGCCACCATGATGCACGGCAAGCTGCTTGTAGCCGACGGACGCTTGAGCATTATCGGTTCAGGCAATCTCGACGATCGGTCGTTTTTTATTAACGACGAGGTGAATCTGCACGTTGACTCTGTGGCTTTTGCAAAGGAGCAGACACAAATGTTTCGTGATGATTTGAAGAAGTCACGGGAGATTACCATAGCGAACTTGCCCGAGGTCCTAGAAGCATCGTACAAACGGTTTTTCGCCCGCTTGATTGAGAGCCAACTTTAGTCCTGCTTTTTCTTTTCCATCAGCTCTTGTAGCCTGAGAGCGGAGGCGGCGTCGAATCGCAAGTTTTCCAGGGCTCGCTCAGGGTCGGTTTTTTGTGCGCGAATAATGGTCATGGCATCCAAGATCCTGGTAGAGGAATGCAAACCGTGGCTTTCGAGGAAATTGAGAGGATCGATTCGGTTGCATTTGGCTTCGTTGTGTGGCGCATTCAGGGTGAATCCTTGAATGACCTCCAAGTCCAGGTCGATTCCTGATCCCTGCCGAACTTCGAAGTAAAGTGAGTTTTCTTTTTCTCCGATCATTTCTCCACCGGCCACTCGCTCTCCGACTCGGACGGCATGGGAGCTCAGTCCGGCGTAGAGGGATTGCACAATGTTATCGTTGGGGAGGCGGTGCCCCATCAGGATGGACTTTTCGGGATAGCCGCGGGTTTTGGTGATGGCGAGAATCAGGCCGTTGCCTATGGCAAAGACGTTTTTCCCCGGACCATTAAATTCCACAGCAGCCGGAGATTGTTTCTCGATAGTGGCAAGATTTCCGCAGGGGTGGGTAAAATTACGCGCGATGGGGAGTTGGTATCGCTCCAGACTTCGCAGGTGGCTCAGGTTGGGTTCGAACTCTGCGGTCCAGAATTCTCCCTCTTTTCCGGTGGCGATGGGATAGCCTGCTGGGGCATCTGCTTCTTGCCAGTTCCGCAGGGAATGGGCATAGAATTTTGGAATGGGCCGTTGCATCAGGATGCCGATCACGAGAAAAGCAAGTCCCAAAAAGATGAGAACCGAAACAATGACTGTTCTTCGCCGTATCTGCATGAGAAGACTTTTGCCGTTATCCCGATCTCAGGCAAACCTGAAGTCGGTGGAATTTGACGGGACCAACTCTTCGGTCTAGCCTCTCAATATTATGAAACGTATTATTGCAATCTCTCTGGGAGCTGTGGCAGCCGCCGGAATTTTTGCCCTCGCCCAATCTCCCAAAGAAAAAGTCATGGAAACCTCTCAGGAAAAGCCTACCGAACTCACCAAGGAAGAGATTGCAAAAATGACCGATGAAGAGTGGAAGAAGAAGCTTACTCCCCAGCAATACGCTATTCTTCGCAAGGCTGGGACCGAGCGCTCGAATGGACAGGTATACAAGGAGTTCAAAGCCCAGGGTGCGGGGACTTATTATTGTGCGGGATGCAATGCCGAGCTCTTTTCGTCAAAGACCAAGTTTGATTCTCATTGCGGGTGGCCGTCATTTTATGACCCGGCTAAAGCAAAGAATGTGAAGACTTCGGTCGATTACCATTTGGGATACGCGCGCACCGAGGTGCTGTGCAAAGTTTGTGACGGTCACCTCGGCCATGTTTTTGAGAATGAGTTGTTTTCAGCGTTCGATGGAAAGACAACTCCGACAAAGCAACGCTATTGCATCAATGGCACCGTGTTGAAGTTTGTTCCGGCAGATCCCGAGAAGGATAAGAAAGAAGAGAAGAGCGTGAAGAAGAGGGAGTAAATGCCTCTCTCTTCAAGAGGCCTTCCGGCTTCGATTGGCGCACGTTTTCTTGGTCGTCAAATTGGTTACTCTTTTCGGAGTAGTTTTCTTGCGTTGTGATGTTCTCAGCTTGCTCTATCTTTATTGGGCGGAGAATGTGGCAGTTGGACTGGTGAATTTGCTCGCGACGCGTAAAAAATGAAGAAGATTTTGGAATCTCTTTGCGGGCGGGTGAAAAGTTTTCTAGGTCTGGGGGATGAAATGGCAGTTGTTATGGTGTTTTCCTCTAGGAGTCTTTGCTGTTGAGCCTCTGCCAAAGAGTGATCCTGCCAAGGTGGGGATGTCTGGAGAGGCTTTGGCAAAAATCGGTCCGGCGGTGGAGTCTTTGATTGCAACGAGGAAGCTCGCAGGGGGATCGGTCCTCGTCCTACGGAAAGGACAGATTGTCTATCAGGAGAGTTTCGGGCACCGCGACATTGAATCCGAAAAGCCGATGGACAAGGATACCTTGTTTCGGATTTATTCGATGACGAAGGGGTTGACCTCGGCAGCAGCACTGATGCTTTGCGAGGAAGGAAAGCTGAGTCTCGATGATCCGATTGATTTGTATTTGAAGGGACTCAAAGGACAGGAGCGTTGGGAAAGTCCGGGGAAAACAACGCCGCTTCGCCGGAAGACAACAGTGCGGGACCTCTTGCGGCATACCTCTGGATTTCCTCCGACCCGGGGAGGGCAGGTTCTCAATTTGAGATACCGCAAGGCCGGCGTGATGGATCGCGAGTTGCCTTTGATGAATACCGTGGAGGCTCTGAAAGGAATGCCCTTGCTGGATGAACCGGGAAGCCGGTGGCTCTATGGAATGAGCAGCAACATGCTCGCGGCGGTGGTGACGAGGGCGGCAGGCGAGCCCTTCGAGAATTTTCTCCACCGTCGCTTGATTGAGCCACTTGGGATGAAGGACACGGCCTACTCGGTTCCAGAAGAGAAAGCAGATCGGCTTGCGACGAGTTATCGATGGGAAGTGAGTGGATTGAAGGTTCTGGAGACGGCGGCGGAGAGCAAATATCTCGAGGACCCCGCATTTAAAGGAGGTGGGAGCGGATTGGTTTCGACGATCACCGATTATGGTCGTTTTCTTCAGATGATTGCCAATGGGGGCGAGTTTCAGGGAAAGCGTTATTTGCGGGAGGGCACCGTGAATTTGATGAGAACCAATCAATTGCCGCTCTCGATTCCACAGATTTCATTCGGCAAAGAACAACGTTTCGGGACTGGATTCGGGTTGGGATTTTCCGTTCGATTCGATCACGACGATCGCTGGGATAAGGATGCGGCGATCGGTGAATACGGCTGGGGAGGGGCTGCCAGCACGCATTATTGGATTTCGCCGAAGCATGAACTCGTCGTCGTGACGATGGAGCAAACGATGCCTTATAACTGGAATATGGAGAAGACGCTTAAGCCCCTCATCTATGCTGCGGTGGGAAAATCTGAAAAAGAGTGAATTATTTCTGAGTCCAGAGTGTCCTACTTCTTGCTATGAAAACAATTTTTGCGTTGATCGCTGGTGTTGGGATTTTGTTCCTGAGTTCGTGCACCGACTATGGCTATTACGGGAGCCACAGCACCTACGGCTCTTCTCCGGCGTATAATTCCGTCAGTCTCGGCTTCGTGAGCACGGACTACAGCCGCTGGGCCTACGATCCTTATCGCCGCTGCTATTATGATCATTCCTGCGGACGATACTATAATCGCCACTCCCGTTGTTACTACGCCTCGAAGCCTCATCGATATAGCAGTCCGGTTTACCCGCACGGCTATCGGCACGGGCGCCGCCTCAGTTGCCCGACTTACCTCCCCAGACATTCGAGTTCGTCACACTCATCGCACCACGGGAGCAAGTATACGCCACGCGCATACCCCAGTTCCTATCGTGGTCGTTCCACAGGACTCTACGGATCCAGTCTTTTCGGGAAAAGCCCGTCGAGCAGCCATCAGGGGCATTATGAATCGAGCGGTCGCTCGTCCTCGTATAGTTCTCAGAATCGGGGGTCTACTTCCAGCTTCTGCTCTTCAAGTCGCCCAAGTGGAGCTTCGTCCCGTTCGTATTATTCTGGAAGCTCGAGAGGTTCTTCCTCCATCTCGGGTCGCAGCAGTTCGTCGCGAGGATCATCGACGTCGAGCTATAAAATGCCGGTCGCACCACCATCGCGCCAATCGACCCAGCCTCGTTCAATTATCCGTCCGTCCACACCGGCTCCACGCATTCAGTCCCCGCCATCGGGCCGACTTGAGGTTGCGAGGCAATCAAGTAGCCGGACGATGCGAACCGTGCCCACCAGTATGTCAGCTTCACGAAGTTCCAGAAGCTCATCGCCCTCGCCCTCACGTAGCAGTTCGGCAGGACGCAGTAGCAGCGGGGAACGGCCTGGTGGGCGGAGAGACCAATAGGGCTGACACAAATATCTTACTCAAACAAACCTAAGGCCCTGACAGCCTTTGGTTTTGTGTGTGTCCGCCGCGGAGCATCATTTTACAAAAGCGAGACATACTTTGCCGCTTTCTTGGGAGATTCTATTCGTAGGTTAAAATTGACAGTTGCTTGGGCCAATGTTCCATGACCTAAATTAAATGGGGGTATTTCAGATGTATTTTTTGCGTGTTTTTCCCACCATTCGCGGTTTCTCTCGCGCCCTACATCATGTCCGACAAACGCAAGCCCTACCCTTTCGACCAATTCGAATCCAAATGGCAGTCCCATTGGGCCAAAAACAAAACCTTCCGCACTCCCGGTCCCGGTGAGGAAGGCTTCGATGCGTCAAAGCCGAAATACTACATTCTCGACATGTTCCCATATCCTTCGGGCGAGGGTCTGCACGTCGGGCACCCCGAGGGTTACACCGCCACTGACATCCTCGGTCGCTACAAGCGCATGAATGGTTTCAACGTCCTCCATCCCATGGGTTGGGATGCCTTCGGATTGCCTGCCGAGCAATACGCTATCAAGACCGGCCAGCACCCTCGCATTACCACCGAGGCCAATACTAACAACTTCCGCCGTCAGCTTCAGGAACTCGGCTTCGGCTACGATTGGGATCGCGAAGTGAACACCACCGACCCCAAGTATGTCCGCTGGACCCAGTGGATTTTCCTCCAGCTGTATAATTCCTATTTCTGCGACGAAGACCAGAAGGCCAAGCCTGTTGCTGAACTCGAGGCGAAAGGCTGGAGTCAGGATCAGATTGATGATGTCCGTCTCGCTTTCATCCACGAAGCACCTGTGAACTGGTCGCCCAGCATGGGCACCGTCTTGGCTAATGAAGAAGTTCAGGAATGGAAAGACAAAGGCGAAACCGTCGAGCGCCGTCCGTTGCGACAGTGGATGCTTCGCATTACCAAATACGCCCAACGTCTCATCGACGAACTCGAACCACTCGATTGGCCTGAGTCGATCAAAGCCCTCCAGCGCAATTGGATCGGCCGCTCGGAAGGTGCCGAGGTCGTCTTCGATGTCGAGGGCAATGACGTCACCGTTTTCACTACTCGTCCCGATACTCTCTTCGGCGCAACCTACATTGTGCTCGCCCCCGAGCATCCGCTCGTGGCGGAAATTACGGCCACCGGGCAAAAAGAAGCCGTCGAATCCTACGTCGCGGCCTGCGTCAGCAAGTCCGACATGGAGCGTGGTCTCGATAAGGAAAAGACCGGAGTCGCCACCGGAGCCTTTGCAATCAATCCGGTCAACGGAAAGAAGATCCCCGTCTGGATCGCCGACTACGTCATGATGGGTTACGGCAGCGGAGCAATCATGGCCGTGCCGGCACATGACGAACGGGACTTTGAGTTTGCCGTGAAATTCGATCTTCCGATAGTTCAAGTTGTCCAGCCGACTGGTGACCAGGATTGGCAGGGCTACACCGACCCGGGAACCGCGATCAATTCGGGATTCTTAGACGGCCTTAAAACCATGGATGCCAAGAAGAAGGTCATTCAGTGGCTTGGTGAGAATGGAAAAGGCGAAAAGAAAATCCAATTCAAACTCCGTGACTGGCTCTTCTCGCGCCAGCGTTACTGGGGCGAGCCCTTCCCACTCCTTTGGGACAAGGAAAGTGGTCAGCACTCTGCGGTGCCTGAGTCCGAGTTGCCACTTCTCCAGCCAGAGATGGAAGACTTCAAGCCTACTGGAGATCCCCGTGGTCCGCTCATCAATTGTAGCGACTGGATTAACTACAGCGACAAGTTACAGCGTGAAACCAACACCATGCCCCAGTGGGCCGGATCGTGTTGGTACTATCTGCGTTATTGCGATCCCCACAACGAAGAACATTTCCTGAGCCCAGAATCCGAAAACTACTGGGGTAACAGCGATGGCTTCGTCGACTTCTACGTCGGCGGAAAAGAGCACGCCGTGCTGCACCTTCTCTATTCCCGCTTCTGGCACAAGGTTCTTAACGACCTTGGCCACGTCAAAACCAGCGAACCCTTCAAGCGCTACTTTGCCCCCGGGCTCATCATGGGCGAGGACGGACAGAAAATGTCCAAGTCTCTCGGGAATGTTGTCAACCCCGATGACGTTGTTTCCAACTACGGTGCCGATTCTCTGCGCCTTTACGAAATGTTTATGGGCCCTCTCGATCAGGACAAACCTTGGGCCATGAAGGGCGTGGAAGGGGTGCATCGTTTCCTCGCCAAAGTCTGGCGTCTCGCCTTTGTCGAGAACCAGGAAAGCCAGTGGGAGTTGAGCGGGAAAATCGTGGCTAGTGAAAATGCCGACCTCGCCAAGGTCACTCACCAGACTATCAAGAAGGTGCAGGAGGCCATCGAAACTCTTCGCTTCAATACCGCGATCTCCTCCATGATGGAGTGCACCAATGCCTATACCGCAGCGGATGAGATCCCGCGTGATCTCTTTCTTACTTTCCTCAAATTGCTCAACCCCTTCGCTCCTCATCTCTCCGAGGAGATCAACTCGGCGCTCGGCGAAAGCGAGCTACTTAGCGAACAAAGTTGGCCCGTCCTTGACGAGTCACTGCTTGTGGAATCGGAAATCCAAATAATCGTGCAGGTTAATGGTAAGCTCCGCGCCCGCCTTACCGCGCCCGCCGATATCAGTAGGGAAGACCTCGAAGCTCAGGCTCTCGCCGACTCCAAAGTGATCACTCACACCGCCGGCAAGACCGTCCGTAAAGTCATTGTGATTCCCGGCAAGCTCGTCAACATTGTGGCCAACTAAATCGTGCTTAGAAATCCGAATCTATCTCTACAATTGAATTGAGTTACTTTTCTCGAATGGAGCGACAAATGATGAAAGTCGCGCAACAGAGAGAGGTCATCAGCATTTTTTTTAAGAGAACGTTGCCAGCCCCCACAATATAATTGCCCAGATCCTGCAGGGGTGAGGTACATCACCTTACTTTCAGCACGCCGCGCATGGCCTGCCAGTGGCCAGGGTAAGTGCAGATGTAGGGGTAGTCGCCGGGTTGCTTGGGGGCGCGGAAGTGGAGGGTGTATCCGGCGCCGGGGTCGATGACGGGGATGTGGGTGATGACGGAGGGGAGGTCGGGGACGTAGCTCTTTTCTCCAGCCTTGGGGTCGTTGAGCATTTTGAAGGACGCTTCGCCGACTTCCTGGATTTTCCCGGGACTGAGAATGACGAGATTGTGCGGCATGACGTCGGTGTTACGGAGCGTGATCGCGAGGGCCTGGCCGGGTTTGGCGGTGAGTTCCGTTTGCTTGTATTGCAGACCTCCGATGGCATCGACCGTGAAAGCAATTGCTCCTTCGGTCGGTTCGCCGCTGAATTTGACTTTTTGATCGGAGTTTTTGGGCTTGGCGATGCGCAAGGAGATGGCGGTGGGTTTGCCTTCTTGCTTGGGTGCTAGTCCTTCGGCCTTGAAGTGCGGGCTGGGATACATCGGAGAGGCAAAAATGTCGGTCTTGAATTTGTGTCCGTCCTGACCTTTGAGATGCATGCGGATGTGGAGTTGCATCACGGGCTCGAGTGAGGGAATTTCCACGAAGATGGATTCCTGGCTGCGAAGGAGTTTGACCGAGCGGATCTTGACGGGGTCGTGTCCGAGGGACTTGGGATTCTTGGCGGAGAATTCGGGTGAGCCGTAGCGTTTGGCGTATTCGTAGTTCCACGATTGTGCGAAGTAGTTGGCGAGTTTGGTGGTCTCGCCGGGATCGAGTTTGGTGGCAAAGTCGATACGGATGCCGTTCTCGTGAACCTGAAACCCGCGAGGCTTGTAGACAGGTTTTTCGATGTAGCGGACGCGATGGAAGCAGCCGTCCTCAATAGAGTAGTCGCCCCAACCGTCAAGACCGACAACGTAGAGTTGGCCGTCTTTGGGATGGAAGGCGCCCCGCATGGAGCCGGAGATGAATTCGCCCTCAAGAGGGACGACGGCGCCTTGTGGTCGGGAACCTTCTTCGTCGCGGAGGATGAGGTAGTGGAGACCGGATCCGTAGCTGATACCGATGTGGTCGCCTTCGAAGGGCCCCCATTTGTCGCTGGTGACCTGGACCATTCCGCCGGTTGAGTTTTCGATACCGCGTGGAATGAAGCAAAGCGGGGAGGCGATGGTGCCGGAGCGTTGGTCTTTGTTGGGGAGACCGTAGAATTCGCCGCGATTGACTTCGATGATCGCGGATGCAGGTGTCCAGGTGCCTTCCTGTGGGGCGACCCAGAAATAGTCGTTGGCTCCGCCGATGCCCATGCAGTTGCGGACGCCGCTGCCTTGCAGGACGGTCTTGCGGTCGTAGCCGGTGCGGAGAATGCTTTCGCGCTGGGTAAAGTTGAAGGCGCCGTCGGCGGTGCGATGAAGGCCGAAGGTGTGGGTATGGCTGTGGTCGTAGCCGCCGAAGTCGTTGGCGTAGTTTTCGTAGAAGTCGACCTCGCCATCGTAGTTTTGATCGTGGAGGCGGTAGATCTGCCCTCGGTCGAGAATGAAGATGCCGTCGTCGTCGATGTGAATGCCGACGGGTTGGTTGAAGCCGGTGGCGAAGCGTCGCCAGGTGATGTTTTTGAGATCGTTGTTGATTCCGCTTACTTTCCAGACATCGCCAGGGAGGGTGCACACGAGGGCGTCGCCATTTTTGAGGAAGGCTATGCCGCTAATTTGCATCACGACCTTGTAGGGATTGTTATAAGGGACGGTGAGGGTATCGACCACGTAGGCGGAGCCTTTGCGCTCTTTGCCGAGGGTGCCGGGCGACTTAATGACCTCCGACCAACGGCGCCCGGGCTCACGTTCGGCCTTGAGGTGATTGAGAGCTTCGGCGTCGTGAATTTTGGAGCCTTCCTTAAGGATACGTATGATGAGCGACGCGCCGGGATGAGGTCCCTGAATCTTGAGTTGATTTCCTTCAATCACCACGGAGTCGATTTTGGTTCGAGAAATCACCTCTGAAAGGAGCCCGTCGGCAACGGGGAGGGTGATGGAAAGGGGAGCGTTGCTACCCTTGAAATCGAGTCGACGGAAGAAGGCGCCGGAGTTGGCCCAGGCTTCGTCGCTGATGATCGTGTCCTTGATTCGGTAGTCGAAGATGACACGTTTTCCGTAGCGGTGGTAGCCGAGGTAGACGCCGCCTTCGGGCATCTTTGCCTTGGAAATAATGCACCAGGGAGTGCCTTGAAGTTGGGCGTTGCGGGAGGTTCCCCAGCGGAAGCCGTCGAATTTGACGAAGCCGCCATTCCAGATCGCGCGATAGCTGAGTGACTCGGGATCGAAGCAGGTGGCGAGCTCGCGATGGGCACCGAGGCGAACGCAGATTCCTTTGAGGACGGCGAGTTTTTGATGCCGGAAAACCTGGGTGATGACTTCGCCCATCTCGGCCTGGTTCCAGCGGGTGTCGCTGTGGTTGTTCTGGTTGTGTTTTCCCCAGTGCCCGTGCTCTCCGGCGTCGAGCCCGGGGTAGGCTGGAATGATCGCGGGGATCTTGTTGGGGTTCGCCATGTAGAAGTCGGCCTGGCGTTGGAAGAAATCGTAAAGCCGCTTGCTGTTGACCGGATTGGAAGCGAGCTGGTAGTTTTCGCGGCCCTTCGACGAGTCGGCATAGGGATGCTCGCTGGCGCGCGCAACGTTGGGCTTCTTATCTTGGGCCAGACCGATTGTGGCGAGGCTGAGCGAAACGAAGCAAACAAGAATTGAGAACAAGGTCTTCATTAAAAGAGTACTTTCTGCCTGTCTAGTTCACCTCAAATAGTTGAGGTAGAGGGAAGGGGGAACCATTCTACGGGCCAGAGCTGTGACTCTTTCGAAATCGGGAAGGGATTCTTAGAGAAAGGTTGATCATTTTCGATGAGTAGTTGTCTGCGTAATTTATGAAATCACTTCCTCTCTCCTTTTTTATGGCAATGTCTTCTCTGGTTCTAGCTGATCCGGGTAGCCCAATTCCTCTGTGGACGGGGGCGGTACCCGGCGAAGAAGGTCAGATCATTGGGGAAGAAAAAGTGGCGGATCGCAATAGCGACGGGATAACGCGGACTTCCAATGTCAGCAAGCCGACGATCGCTTTCTATCCGGCTCCGACTGACAAGAATGCCGGCGCGGTCGTTGTCGTGGCTCCGGGCGGTGGTTATGAGATTTTAGCCTCGAAGCACGAGGGTTCGGATGTTTGCGCCTGGCTCAATGGGATTGGGGTGAATGCGGTGCTATTGAAATACCGCGTGCCGCGTCGCAAGAATCTCGAAAAGCATCATGCTCCGCTGCAAGACGCGCAACGTGCAGTGAGTCTGGTTCGTTCCAAGGCCGCGGAGTGGAAGATTGATCCGAAGCGGGTAGGCTTTTTAGGTTTTTCGGCAGGAGGGCATTTGACTGCGACGGCTTTGACTTCCGATGGTTCGGTTTCTTTTCCGAAGGAGGCGGTCGATAAGCATTCACCTATTCCGAACTTCGGTGTGTTGATTTATCCGGCCTACCTCAAAAACGAAAAAGATTCCAACGCGCTCGTGCCCGAGGTGAAGGTGACGAAATCAACGCCGCCGTCTTTCGTGGTGGTAGCGCATGGGGACAAGCGATTCGTTGAAGGATCCGCTCTCTATTACCTCGCGATGCAGCGGGCCGGTGCGGAATGCGAGCTACACATCTATGGCAAAGGTGGCCATGGCTTCGGAATGAAGGATATTCCGCAACGTGTTGGCGGTTGGCCAGATCGCGTTGCAGGTTGGATGAAAGAGATGGGATTCCTGGTAAAGAAGTAGGATTCGTATAGAATCACAGTGTTGGTTTTTCGGGGCCGTAAGGATTTTTCATGTCGGAACGGGTGGCAAGCCGCCAAGCCCATCGAATTAGAAAGAGCCCAAGGCTGACGCCGATCGCTGAACCAAAACCAAGTTTCATGATGAGCTCGGGGGCGGATTTCGATGGAGGAATATTAATCGAGACGAAAAATTCCCAGGTGCACACGCCACCAAAGATCATGGCTGCCAGTCCGAATAAACAAAAAAACACCCACCGGGGGTAGCTTGAATTGGAGTTCCGAAAGGCATCAGCGGGGAATGGTTTGAACGGTTTGCGGCTTTGGCTTGTTGGGTTACCAGAAATTTTTCCTTTCCAGATATCGCGCGAGATAGACCAGGCCCAACATGATTGGGATTTCCCAAAAGAGTCCCATCGTTGTGCCCAAGGCAGCCACTGATCCGACTCCGTAGGCGGCGATGGCCGTGGCGATGGCGATTTCAAAATGGCTCGATGAGCCGATGATCACCGTGACTGCGGCTTCCCGGTATTTTAGACGGAAGAGTTTGGTCATGGCGATATTGATGCCCACGACAATGACAAAACCCAATAGTAGAGGGATGGAAATTAAGAGCAGGTAATCGGGGCTTCCAAGGATGGTGTTTCCATTCAGTGCGAAAAGCACGATCAGTGTTGTCAGGAGAGAGATGATCGAAATTTTGCCGAGCGCGGGACGAAAGGTTCCATCGAACCAAGTTTCCCCTTTCATTGGGATCACAACTTTGCGGGTAAGCAATCCCGCCAAAATGGGTAATCCGATAAAGACAAGCACAGAGATCGCCAATCCCCATCGATCGATTTCAATATTCTGAATCCCCGTTAGAAGTGCGACGAGCGGGGCATAAAAAATCATGATGGTGATCGTGTTGAGGCTGGTATTCACCACGTTCTGTTCCTGATTTCCATCGGCCATCGATCCCCAGACCAGAACCATCGCGGTGCAGGGGCTCGCGCTGAGTAAAATCACGGCCACAAAGAGTTCGTCGTGATCGGAGAGAAACATCTTGGCCAACATAAATCCCACCAAGGGCGCGATAATCCAATTGGAGAAGAGAGTGAGCAGGATTGGCTTGGGATTGTCTTTCAGTTTCTTCAGTTCCGAGCCCTTCAGATTCAAGACGGCCGGATACATCATGAAGAAGAGACAGATACCGATTGGGATGGAGATGCCCCGAATGGCGAGCGCTTCAATCTGTTCACCCAAGGTGGTATAGAGAGAAAGGAGAATCCCAATGGCCATGCAAAGAGGAATCCAGAGGATGAGATATTTCTCAAACCCACCTAGGCTTTGTTTTTCTCTGGTAGAGCTCATTGCTCGGAACTTTTAGATAATGTAGGTGATGATGCCAAGAGCCGCTTGGCGGGCATTGCAAAGAATGGCGCATCCGTTGCTTGAATGGATGCTCTTTTTCATTTCCTTGAGAGTCCGGTGATAAGTTCGTCCGATCAAGTGCTGTTTATCGTGAAAGTTGGGCGCTGAAATTGCTTTCGTGTGGATGAAGCCTTCATTAAGGTTGTTGTTAATGAACACTAAAATGTTATGCCTCTCGTTGGTAGCTCTTCATCTGTGTGGATTGACGAACGCGGAAGAATCACGTGACGGGTTTGTCTCCTTGTTTGATGGAAAATCACTCGACGGTTGGCGGGAAGCGCCGAGGGGGAAGGAATTGGCGTGGTCGGTGAAGGATGGGGTGATTCGGGGAGAGGGGAGAGAGAATCGCCAAGTCTATTTGATTTATTCAGGGGACGAGGAGCTTGCAGATTTCGAATTGAAGTTCTGCTATCGCTTACTGACGAAGGGGAATACCGGCGTAGAAACGCGGGCCCGGGCGGACAGGACCGGGAAGAGGGATTTTGAAGGATATCATGCCGATCTTGGGCATGTCGGGATTGGAGACGGCGTCCTGGGCGCTTGGGACTTTCACTTTGGAAAAGGGATGCGAAAAGAGTTTCCCTGCCCGAGGGGAACCAGCCTTGTAATCGATGAGAAGGAAAAAGGACATAGCCGGAAGATCGGCGATCCTATTCAAGTCGCCGAAATCAAAAAGGGAGATTGGAATGCCTGTCGGATCGTGGCGAAGGGAAATCACTTTCAGTTTTTCATCAATGGAAAACTCTCATCGGAGTTCACCGACAAGTTGGAGGGGAAGCAACTTCGCCAAGGATTCATTGGTCTGCAACTCCATGACAAAGGGATGGTGGTGGAGTATAAGGATCTTTTCCTGAAAAATGGGGAATGATTTAACTCCTAATCAGAGCGCGACATGGAAACGCTAAGCAAACATGATCCATGGAAGTTTTCCCCATGAGTAAGCGTAAAGGATTTATCATGAAGCATACCCTTTGCATTCTTTTTGTGTTCCTTGTTGGAATTCCGGGTCTTTTTGCGGGTCCTCCCCAGGGCCCCGTGAAGGTGTTTATTCTTGCCGGACAATCAAACATGGAGGGTGCGGGAAAGATCGAAGGTGATCCCAAGCGCAACGGAGGAAAGGGAAGTCTTAGCCATTTGGTGGAGAATTCGCAAAAGCACAAACACCTTAAGGATAAGGATGGAAAATGGAGCGTCCGGGATGACGTGTTTATTTGGTACCTGGGGCGAAAGGGAAAGTTGGCGCCCGGTTTTGGAGCAAGGCCAAGTGCAATCGGTCCCGAGTATGCCTTTGGCCATGTCATGGGGGACTCGATCAAAGAACCGGTTCTCCTCATTAAGACTGCCTGGGGCGGAAAGAGCCTTCAAAAAGATTTTCGTCCACCGAGTTCAGGTGGGGATCTCGGGCCCTATTACAAGGAGATGATTGGGCATGTGAAAGACGTATTAGGTAAGCTTGGAGAAAATTTTCCTGAATTAGAGGGGCGAGGCCATGAGGTGGTAGGCTTTGGTTGGCATCAGGGGTGGAACGACGGTTGCGGAATGCCTGCGACACTTGAGTACGAGAAGAATCTCGCCAATTTCGTTCGGGACGTGAGAAAGGATCTCGGTGTCAAAAATCTTCCTTTCGTGATTGCGGACAGCGGGTTTGGCGGAGTGAAGCAGAAAGTTGACCGTCGTCTTCTGATTCGCAAAGCTCAGGCCGCTCCCGAGACCTACCCCGAATTCAAAGGCAATGTTGACTGTGTCCAGACTGCCGGGTTTTTTCGTCCGGCCGAAGAATCTCCGTCCCGTCAAGGTTACCATTGGAATGGCAATGCCGAGACTTACTATCTGATTGGTGAAGCGATGGGTAAAGCGATGAAGAAACTCTTCGCAAAGTAATTTCCCGGATCTATTTCCTTTCGTCATCATTGAAGCGGAATGGCTTTCCGCCAACCAGATCAGCGCTGGTAAATGAGGGGCACCAGTATTGTTCGACGTGGTTGATGACTAAGTCCGTTCCGGTGAAGTGATCCACTCCCGGAGGACGTTCGGGATTGTACATCGTGTCGGTCATGTCGCGCATGAGGGCCACGTTTTTGCCGACTTTTACCATCTGCCGGATGCCGAAGGGTCGGCCAAGAACACACATGTTGAGGTGCACACCACAGAGGATGACGTTGTCGATTTTTCGTTCCGCCAAAAGATTCCAAGTTTCCTGCCCGTTGTCTGTGAGGGCATCGCCTTTGACCAATTCGATGGTCTTGATCTGCCGCGTCCATGCTTCCCGGATTTCGCATTTTTCCCCTTTGCAACTGCAGCCCATGTCAGAGTCATCGATCGGCAGGACGCCTTCATATTTCGGATCCGGCCAACACCAGTTGGTGCCCCAACGTTCCTTCACGCTGAGCGGGACGGGTGATTTTGAAAATGGCGCGGCCTTGGCCAATACGCGTTGCGGGGTTTTATCATAGAATGACACCACGCTGCTCGGGGCGTGGATGATGAAGACGCCTTTTTCTCGCGCAGCATTGACCATCTCATTCATGGGCCCTGCCATTTCGCCTACGCGTCGCGCGGCTGACTTACACCAATGATCATCCCACATGTCGCAGATGATCAGGGCGGTCTCCCCTGCTTCCCAGTTGACCTTCTTCTCGACAACCTTCTCCGGGGCGCTCTTCGTCCGAGAGCGCAGAGTGAGGTTCAGCTTCTTTTCATCAGCCATCATATTGGGCGCGAGGATTAACCCGATCGCCAACAGCTTAATCGCACGGTTTGTGAGGACCTTCATTTTCGCAAACTAGAGTGCGATCGATTGCCTCACAAGGTCAAACGAGGATTGGGGGGTGACGATGATTTACCGCTCGGCCTTCTCGAGTTCTTCGAGACGCTTCTCGATTTCCTTGAGGCTTTGGCGGATCGCTTTGATTGCTTCGCTTTTGTCATCCGTATCTTTTTTTACGACGGGCTTCTTTGGTTTGGCAGGCTTCTTTTGTTCTTCTTTGACCTTAAGCATGGCTTGAATTTCATCCGCAGGAATGGCGTAAGTCTTGGTCCGCCCGGCGCGGGAAACGTTGATACCGATACATCTTCCTTTGAGATCGAAAAGCGGCCCTCCACACAGTTGGGGTGGGAGCGGAATGTCATGCTGAATAGCATCGGGGTATCCACTGGTCTTTTCTGAAAGTTCGCCGTGAGACAGTTTCATGCGAGGATCATTTTTGGCGTTGTCTCGCATTGCTCGCTCCTTGAGAGTGGCGGTGGCCTCTCCGGCTTTGCCATCACGAAGGTATTCTACCTTGATCGCTTCGCCCGCTTTTCGCCCGCGGATGAGATGACCGAATTCGACATGGTCGTCGACTTTTTTGCCGTCGATATGAGTGATCACATCATTGTCCTTGAGGCCGGCCTCGGAGGCGGCGCCGTTGGGAAGCGCTTTTTGAATGAGGACTCCCTTGTCTGACGCGCCTGCTTGAATTCCGATAAACCCCACTTTGGCCATCGCTCTTCCCGGCACACTCAGGAGTCCAATGCCCAGTGGTTCGTCTTTGGCTCCGGTCGCGGTCAAAATAGAACCGAGGGGAGGTTCCACCGCCTGAAACCGCACAGGGTGAAGTTCCTTGGCATCAATCTTCAGCAGTGCGAGATCGCGCTCGGGGAATCGTTTCAGAACCTTGGCGTCATACTTTTTATCTCCCAGGCGGATCGAGAGCTTCCCTTTTTGGGTTTCGGTATTTTTGGTAAGGATTTGGCCATTGGCGGAAATGACGGTACCAAGAGCGGCAAGCTTGTCATCGATTAATACAAGAGCGGTGCCGCCTTCATTCTTTTTAGAAACAGGCGCCAAGGCTTTCATGGAGGACTCAAAAAATTTGTCGGGTCCGGGGTTTCGAAGCCGGGTCATCCCTCCTCGTTTCTCGAGTTCTTCCATTAGTTTTTCCATGCCGCCCATTTTCTCAACGAGTTCCGGAGTCACTTCAAGGCGACCGCCATTTTTGGCCGCATTCTTCATGAGCTCATCGATGACATCTCCGGCCTCTTTCTGATCATTGGGTTTTTCCTTTTTGGGCTCCTCTTCTTTCTTTTTTTCAGGAGTCTTTCTTTCGCCGGAGAGTTCCTTGTAAGTGGTGAGCCTCACTTTTACTGACCAGGGATTTCCATCGCGGTAATAGTTCAGGTGTACTTCGTCGCCGGCTTTCATCTTCTTGACCAGAGCGATTAGCTCGTCGGTGGACTTCATTAGCTTACCATTAATTTTCTTAATGACATCGTCCGGCTCAAGACCGGCTCTCTCGGCAGGAGACTTGGGAACGACCGCGGTGACCCGGACTCCGTCGTCGCTATCAGCAAGTTGAACTCCAAGAACTGGCTGATCCGGTGAAGGAACATTTTTTGGAGCGTTGTTAAATCGTTCTCCGGATTTTTCCCCTTCCTTGAGGCTCTTCCATTGCTGGTGGTAAACACCGATGGGCACGTGACGGTTTTCCATCAAGCTTACTCCGATGTTGGAATGAATTCCGATTACCCTGCCCTCAGCATCGAAGAGAGGTCCGCCGGAATCCCCACCGACCACAGCGGTGTCGGTCACAATGAACTTCTCGTTCCTCAGAACTCTGCCCAGACGAACCGGAGGTTTGCGCATTGGGTCAAATCCACCTGAATGCCCAAGGGCAACAGTCCACTGGTTGCGTTTGAGGTCCTTGCTTTGCCCAACCTCCACGAAGGGATATTTCCCGGGCTCCTTGAGCTGCACCATTGCGGCGTCGCGATCATAGTCGGCTCCGAGAGACACCGCTTCTTTGCGGGTTCCGTCCGGGAAGATCACGATGATTTCCCCTGGCATGCTGGAGGTCACATGAGCGGCCGTAAGGATGAGCCCATCTTGGCTCACAACCACTCCGCTTCCAGCGCCCCGTCCGTTTTTGGCCACAAGACAAACGGTGGCGGGCTGGGCCTTCTTGGAAAGGCCGACGATTTGCTGGTTGAGCTTCTGGAGCGCTTTGAAGTTTTTCACATTGGGAGCGGCCTCGATCTTGGGCTGCTTGGCCGCTTGGTCCGGTGATTGAGCCCAAAGAGGACCTCCGGTCAATGAGAGTGACGCAAGGAGAGCGAGCAATAGATTGGTTGGTTTTTTCATAAGAAATGTCGTTCTCCCTCGTAGAGCGGTTTCCCGAGGGAATTTGTGTCGGGATTGTAGCATACTTTCCTCACAGCGGAGATTCTGTCATAGGAAACGAATATTGCTAGGAAGCTGTGGCGAGTGGGCTTGCATCGGCTCTCGAAATGGCGAAATCTTAGTTCTCATGAAATCTGCACTCGCTCCTTCAATGCTCGCTTTACTCATGGTCATGCAGATGGCTCAGGCGGCCGCCCCAAGCGCCGCCATCGCTTCAGACAATCCAAATCTTCATGTTAGGGCGGGACTGCCCAATTTGAAACAGCGGCTCGAAGTTGACAAAGAGTGTCACGTGGCCTTTCTCGGTGGATCGATTACCCAGAATACCGGCGGGCATACCAAGATGGTGCCAGCGTGGTTGAAGGAGAAATACCCCAAAGTGGAATTTAGCCTGACCAATGTCGGACTCGGCTCGACCTGTTCGACAAGTGGAGCCTTTCGCGTCGAATCCCACATCTTTGGTAAGGAGGATGTCGATCTCCTCATCGTCGAGTTCGCGGTCAATGATGATCAGGATGCGTCTCATCCCGCGCGCGAATGCCTCCGTGGAATGGAAGGGATCATCCGGCAAGTTCACGCCAATCATCCGAAGTGCGATATTGTGATGGTGCAATACGTCAATCCGGGGATGTTGGCGAAACTTCAAAAAGGCGAGGTGCCGACGTCAATCGCTGCGCATGAGAAAGTCGCCAAACACCACGGGGTAATCTCGGTGAATGTCGCTGCAGAGGTGGCCGATGCCGCGAATGCAAAACGCTATACCTGGAGAGACTATGGCGGAACCCATCCGGGGAAGTTTGGTTATCGGGTCGCTTCGAATATGATCATCGCTGCGATCGAAACAGGGCTGGCAAAGCAAGATGACAAGCCGCGCAAATTGCAAGCGGCGCTGGACGCCGGAAGTTATGATCAAGGTGGCTTTGTCGCACTCAAGCA
>Ga0160423_10000826_pt1 | contig 25867 bp, 21 predicted proteins | sample CRUFie14St8metaG_FD_108191 | JGI IMG/M metagenome (GOLD analysis project Ga0160423, IMG submission 108191) | Marine microbial communities from the Costa Rica Dome - CRUD Field 142mm St8 metaG | ecosystem: Environmental > Aquatic > Marine > Oceanic > Photic zone | place: Costa Rica: the Eastern...
ACCAAAATCAATTCCTTTGAGAGCACGTACAGTTGCACTAGGCTCTGATGAACGAGCTTGAGCAGTTCCTCCCAATGCACGAATAAATCCGGGATATGATTCATCTCTCCTTCGCACTGCACGCTCTTCTCTTCCAACTAAGTATGCAGGAAATGCAAATGGAGTGACAATTATTGCAATTGATAACAATCCATATTTGTCCCAGTTTTCTAGAATTACGGAAAAATCGACTAAAATACTAGAAAATAAAGTAATCAAGATAATTACAACGCCAATTGAAGTGGCTAAAACCCATGCTCTTCGCATCTTAATTTTGTAATTAGTGGCCATATCATTTCGTGAAAACAAATCATCATCTGGAATTAGTACCATAAAAGAAATCAACCCAAATACTTGGAGTAAGGTGTAGATTAATGCTGCAAGTAGAATCCATCGAATTCGCACCATTACAGTCCAAGGATCGTCCTCTAGAGTGCCTGTCATAAACAAAACAAGGTGAATACCTGAAACTACAAGCAAGAACATTCCAGTAGTTGTTAAAGAAATGTAAATTTCTCTAAGTGTATCAACAGCCTCTAATCTTGTATCATACAGGGTATTGAATTCTTCTTGAAATGTATCTTGTTCAGATCGCATAAATTCTTCCAAAGGTTGACCCGCCTCCACTGAGAATGCCATTCTATCGAGAAAATCCCCCCATATCGGAGAAGGACTTTGTCTGCCAACGATTCTAGCAGCTTCTGGTAAATTTGTGTGCCACCTATCAACCAGAGTTTCAATCGACTGAACCTCTTCGGCTAAAGCACCATAATCTCCCATTTGTTTTAAGATATCGAACATGGATTGAGCGCCAGCATCTCCGAGGGATAAAATCCCCATCCGAGTGATGAACATATGCATTTCACGCTCAATTGAAATGGCCTGACGTTGAGTTTGAATGAGTGGCCAAACGGCAGAGGCACCACCTGTAAGTAGTGGGAAAATTAATGCTAAAAGTAGACCGGATGCACCTGTAAATAATCCGGAAGCTAAGATGAAAATAAAAGCTCCAACCAGTAATCCAATTACTGTTGCAGGTAGAACAACTTTCAGAGCATATTCTGAAAGCGGCATCCCAAGACGACGGATTGCAATTTGCCATGTAGGGAGACGCTCCATTTGTTCGCCCCCTCAAACCTACTAATGGTTAACTCCTACCCAGGTGTCTATGGCGGATGAAAACTGCTCCCATCCTTGTTGATAATAAATATCAATAATATCGAAGACATCATCATAGTGAGTCAAATCACGATCTGCCATTCTCTGAATCGCCTCTGTTCTTCGCTCCATTTCTTCATAAATGTCTCTTTTATTGGAAAATCCCATCATTGGAGCCATCTTATTCTCCATCAAATGAGATTGGAACATTCCTCTAAAGTAATGCTTGTCAATCACTGGATCCCATTCAAACATTCCTCGTGTTAGGATACCATCAGCGTGCTTGTTGTACCCAATTACCTCATCAATACCGGTAATTCGTCGAGCAATCCCCCCACCCGGAGCCTCAACAACTTCTTGGAAAATTGCGAAATTTAGGTTATCGAAGAATCGTGCTGGAACATTAATTGGATCACCAGTGAATCTCTGAATCATTTTGACAATGGAAGATGCGTGGAAAGTTGCAATTACTGGGTGACCAGTCTGCATAGCTTGGAACGCAGTGGCACCTTCTACACCACGAATTTCTCCAATAATGATATATCTAGGCCTGGAACGTAGTGCTGCTTTCAACAAGTCGAACATCTCAACTCTAGAGTCTTCATTCTTTGAATCACGAGTAACCAATCTCTGCCAAAGACGATGACGAACCTTTACTTCCGGAGTATCCTCTGCAGAATATATCTTTACATTATGGTCAATAAATGGCAAAATGGCGTTCAAAGTAGTGGTCTTTCCTGATGCGGTTTCTCCCGAAACAAGAAGAGACATTCCATTCTCAAGGCCCAACCAAATGTATGCTGCTTGTTGAGCAGACATTGTCCCCCATTTAATTAGTTGAATAACTGAAATAGTCTCTTCAGCGAACTTTCTAATCGTGAATGATGGACCTAGCATAGATACATCATCACTGAAAATAATATTGATTCTAGAACCATCTAATAGAGCACCGTCAATGATTGGTTTACTATCAGATACTGGTCGACCTATTCTCTCAGACATGGAACGAAGATATCTTGCAAGAACTTCTCTATCTCGGAAACGAATATTTGATGTTACCATTCCGAAAACCTTGTGATCCATATTGATATAACGGAGACCTACTGAATGTATATCTTCTAGCATTTCGTCGGAAAGAAGCGCTTCTAGTGGACCAGACTTAACTAAATCTCTGATGATGATATATTTCAGCCGTTCTAATTGCTCTTCAGTCACTGAAATTGAGGCCTCACCAAACCCAAGAAAACCGATTGCAGGTCCAAGAACACTATCTGCCTGAATCACACTTGAGGTAGTCGTTGTCATTCTCTCAATCATTCCTTCAAGTATTCCCTCAAATTCTGAATCAGAAGTAAATGAGGGGGCACTAGGAGCGTCACGCAATAAACGATCAACTATTTCTTGCCGGATGACTTCTTCCTCTTCATTTAAGACTGGTTCAATCCCAAACCATAACGTAGTACCAGCACCTTGTTCATCATCATCTGGTGGCTTGTAGATATGAGCGAATAGTGGAGGTTTCAGAGAATATATCAAATTTCTTGGCTCTATACTCTTTGCTCCGCGATCTAATGGTCCATAGAAATATGGTCGGGAACCGTGTTGGGCTTCAAAATCCTCTACCCATCGACGTACGTGAGTATATCTAGCCATGAGCCCTTCAAGATCACCTTTAGCAATCTCAAAATTTTCATCTTCTTCCACAGATTCCACCTCAACTGACTGCCGTAATATCGACAATGAATCCCATACTAGGTTCAACTCTCCATCCAATTCTAGCCTGTACGGGTCCTGCTGCTCGAAGGAAACGAGTTACGGCTAATGTACGACTGAGTTGACCACCTTGAGTAGTAGAAAGTAAACCTAGAACAACCTCAGCTGATCCTTTAATTTCTCTAAGTAACGCAGGTTCAACTTCATCAGAATCAAAACATAACATGAGAGTACGGCCCTCAGCAGTAAACCGTCTAATTGCGGAAAGAAGAGCGGAAGGATTTGTGTCTAAAGGAATCAATTGTGATGCACGATCTATAATTACAAAATCAGCAGCTCTAAGACCTTCGTTAGTCAATAAATCATTAATTGTAATTTCTACTTCAACTTCTTCTGTTAGTACACCAAATCTAGACATAAGTAAAAATTGACCGTTATCGATATAATCTGACATTCCATATCCTATGCTATTGACTTGCTCAAGCCAACCTCTAGTGGTTAATTCAGTAGTAACCAAAGCAACTTTTGTTCCATTTTCAGAAAGTCCAAAAGCTAGTCTTTGAGCAATTAAACTCTTTCCACCTCCTATCTCTCCTTCAACAATCATCAAAGAACGATTAGGGATTGCTGCGCCAAGACTGTTAGCCAAACTGTCTTGTTCTAAACCGAAAGGAAATGAGTCTTCAGACAATTCGAACCACCTCAGTAAACGAATACACTCCTCTAGCAGGGTTCAAAGTATCTGAAAAAATAACTACATTCAGATATACCTCATCATTAGTAGAGAGAGAAATATTTCCCTGAATAGTGAAATTAACTACTGAACCAGGTAACCAAACAGACGGAACAACACCTCTTTGAGACACATTCATTGATGAACCATTAAGAAAAACAACAGTATCTGTGATATTCAAAGTGAAATCACCTGTGTTTTGAATTGTAATCATTGTTTGATTTGTAGTTGGATTCCAATCAATATTCATTGGGTCACTGATTAATGTAGCATCTGTTTTTTCGTTAGCTTCAATTTGATCTGCACCATCATTCAACGCTGTAGATACACCTGACCATGCTTGAATTAAAACAGCGGAAACAATCCCTGCCACAATAAGGCTAGCAACTAACATTATCATATCTGAAGCACCACCATCTGCCATACAATCACCTACTGTATCGTTGCTCCTGAACTATGACCGAATGAAGAAACAAATGCTCGAACCGGAGTTCCTGTTATGGTATCTGAACCCATAACTGTCTCACCAGGAAACAAATATTTTGTTGAGGAATAATAATCGGAGAATGGAGCTGGGTCGCCCCCATCTAAGATTATCCAAATTTCTGAAAATAATACTGCATCAGAACCATCATTTGTTATATTGATGAAAAGAGTTGATGTTACAAGTGTGGCATTATCAATTTGGACCTTTACATCTTCGGATTTATCTGAATGAATATCATCAAAACGCTGACGATTCTCAAGGGTTATGACCATCGCATTAGCAAAAATAGACAAAAGAACTGTGCCTACAATCAAGGCGCCAACACTGGCAGAACCGCCCACATCTCACTCCCCCGGCTCAAAGTCAACTATCGGCGCTGAAGGAATAGAAGGATTGCTAGACGAGGCGGAGGATTGTGAACGCCACGCTTCTACCATGGCTACAAAAGTCAATAGGGGACGGTTTGGTAGTGTTGCATTCCCACTACTTTCGCCAGATTGAGCTAAAGAAGTAATACCACTGAGTGTTTTTGCTTCCGATGAAGTAAGGAAACCGCTTTTTGCTGCTGCTTGAATAAATAACTGAGCATCATGACCTGATAAATTATCGAGAATTAGAGCTGCTATCTTTGCGGGGTCAACTCCTGGTCCTGAAATTTCTGAATCTCTTGAACGTAGAAATGGATTCAATGCTAAAGACTGCGCTTCGTACAAATCAAGTAATCCTGGACCAGCATGAACTGCATCCATTCCCTCAAATTCGCTATCAGAATTACCTAAAGAAATGGTCTTAACTTCTCCATCTTCTCCGATAGTATGCATTACATCAGATGAAGATGACGGGGAACTTGCGTGCCCTAAAGCTAAATTTGTCTCCATATGGCCAATTGATGCTTCTAATCTCTCAAATCTATCTGCAAGCATTTTAAGCAATTCATCAGGAGGAGGTCCGCTAGTAGAAGAACCAGATGACGGAGGAGAGCCGGAAGGAGCCTTCGAACCCATATCTCCCATGAATCCTACACGTGTTGCACCCGGAGTGAACAACCATGCCTCGAGATCGGTAGGACGATATTCCGGAGGAATATCTATTTGATCTACAGTAACACGTGAAGCAGTATCTAGCCTATCTGCCATACGACCTTCATCTCCATCCATCTAATCACCTCTCATTCAATCAGGCTCCCTCGAGGCCCGAAGGCCTCAACGGAATCACCAATTCAGTAATCAAACGATTAGAGTTCCAGCCTGGAAATCGTTGTACGCTAATTGTGCGTAAGTTTCTCCGCCACCGTCTACGATGATTCGAAGTTCCTGTGTATCACCAACGTCTGGAGTACAGTTCGCAGATGTGTCAATCACGATACCAAATGTTTGGCCAGCTGAAACACTGGATCCAGCGGTTAGAGCTGTGCCTCCTAGGTCTTCAGCAAGGACAGTAGCCGGGGCCCCGCCATCGTCAAGGACTCCGGTGTTAACTTGTGCAGCAGCTCCGTTGTCACAAACAATTAGCCATTGAATGTCAGTTAAGAGGGTGGCATCAGAACCTGCTGCCATCTGAACTATTAGAGTAATCTCATCAACAGTTGTTACACCTGCACCACCAGTTTCAGCGGATACATAAGCCATTACTAACTGAATCTTACCCGAGATTTCATCACGAGTATCATCACCAGTTGCTTCAGCACGTTGTTGTAATTCTTCTGCGGTCTTGATAATGATTGTAGATGCTACTGCTGCAACTAAAATTAGAGCAATAAATACAATCATTGCACCGATACCAATCGATGCTCTATCGTCGTTCATGTAGGGGGTGTTTCTCTTATTCATGGTGTTCACCGTTCCTGTGCACCCCATCGAAGTATATCATAGTAGTCCTAAGAATGAGGAGATTCAATGAACGGACTACAATTTTTTAACTTTATCTTGCATCGATTTCAGTGGAGACATGGACTACTTCACCTGGAGCAAGGTTTTGTATAAACGGCACACGTTTTGCAGAGAAACCTCGGGGAAGCCAGGCTTCAACAACAAAACCTTCGATTGCCCGTAAGGTTCGATTCTCAACTCTAGACATTACGGAAACGTCGCCCATGTCAACCATATATCCTGTAACTACTGAAACTTGTTTTGAAAGAACCAAATTTTCTGAAATTGTACCTGAAGGATGGATATGAATACCCATCTCAATTATACCTCTAGGAGGAATTGAAGGAATTTGTGCCGCTTTAGGCTCAGCGATCCAACCAGTTGGAGCAGGTGCCGCAATCCGCATAGCAGGTAAATCATGTTCACCAAGATTCTCAATTGTCATCATCAGGAGTCCATGTTCTAATTCAGGAGGCCAACGTGCTTCGACAGTGAAGAAGAAACGACCTGCCACAAATGGATTTACTCGACCACCTGAATCACTCAATGATTGAATGGCAGTTCTAAATGCATCCAAAGCTGTTTCCCACTCTCCCTTTCCAAGATCGATTAGCCCATCTGTTACCATGCCTCTAGCTCTCATTTCTTCTTCACTCAAGTCATCAAGACTTGCAAGGTGTTGTTCTAAAGCTAGTAACGAACGGTGTAATCGAATGACTTGTTTTTCTAGGAACTCTGCATCCCTATTTGCTTCTTTCAAATCGGCTCTGGCTTTGAACGGCCGATGATTCCACAAAAAATGTCTAACTCTTGCAGAGCGTATAGTTAGTTGATCAACAAATCTCGAAGATGCATCCGCACCTGAACTCATTAGATCATCAAGAGGGTCATTGTTCATCATTCTTCTTCACCCCCCGTAGTTTCTTGAGATTCTACATCTGGATTGAATGCTTCGGGCACAGGAGGAGGAGTTGCAAACGGATTAACTCGATTCTGAGTTCTACTCTGAAGAATTCCTCTAATTCTAGCAGTTCGAATATCTAAAGCAGCCAAATCGTTATGCAATAATCCATACAATCGGTCTAGATATCGAAGAAGAATTAGGCAAATAGTACCAAGCACTAGGATATATCCTACACTTGAGCCAATACTTGTAACTTCAGTATTGACCTTAAGACTTGGATCAATCGTCATCATTAGTACAAAGAAAATCGGTGCTCCAAGAAGAATCCAGCCAACTTCGCGTCTTGTAGTCTCAATCTCTTCAGCATGATTTCCTAAAGCCGCCCTTTCTCCAATCAATGCCTTTCGCCTATCATCGTGGATAGCTTGAATCTCTCCAGCACCCAACCACGAAACTACAAACATCCAAAGAGTGGCCAAAGCAATACAAATCAAACCAATTTCAGGGATAATCGAAGAACGGGCTAGCACTGCTAATCCCAACATTGCTAAGTACGTTGAACCATGAAGAGCGCGTTCATCATCATCCAATCCTCTTCGGAAAATAAATAGGGAGAGAACCAGAACTAAAATTCCAGATATCAACGATACAAGGAATCCGGGACTCCAAGTATCAACTGTCAAGGTACGAATTTCTTCATCATTTTCCAGAACATTACCATATACAGAATCTGATAAAACCAGATTGAAAGTGCAATCAAACTCACCTTCGGTAACATACCACGGAAGTGCATCAGCAGATACTGTCCAACTTACTTCTGTTGACTCTTGAATTCCTAATGGAGGAATAACCTTTGGAGAATTATCCAATATATTCACCGAACCAGTGCAAGAAACAGTAACTACACTTAGCATTGGTAGTATTGCTGTACCGGTATTGGATATGTTTACCACCAATTCTGTAGAACTGCCCTCTACAAGAGAACCATCACTAAAACTAATATCTGAAATTCTAGGATCGCTGTAGGAATCTAATCGAATTTTAACAACAAACGTAGTACCTGGTCTAATTCCGGCTTCATCGAGATTTTCAAGATTAAAGGTCAAATCCCAACCATCACCGGGAGCGATTGATGAGGAATCGGGCATTGTCACAAGAATATCGAAAGAATCTAGAGCATATGGAGAAGCAGATCCCAGAGAATGGAGATCATTAGGCACCAATGGATCAGGACCTCCAGCAATCGCAAAACTCCACGACGAATCTGGATATAGTGATTCATTGACTGTTCTCTCAGCAGAAACATATCTCAGAGAATAGGATGATGGAGAAAGCGTTCCAGTTTGGCTCAATTCTGGAACATGCATCCAGTCTATGTTCAAAGTATATTGAGGGCCATCAGAGCCCCGAAGAATAATTGGATCATCCGTTTGTACTCTTTCAATTACTAAAGGTGTTGACCAACTAGCATTACCTCCAACTTCCCCTCTTGGAACAAACTCGAAGGATAATGTTCCTGATTCTTTATCCCAATGTCGATCGTCGGTAGGTGTCATTGAAAGATTAATCCAACGTTCCTGACCCACACTCAACTCCAATGTAGCAGGGCAAACTGGTTCTGACCAGCGGCCTGAACTGGAGGCATCTACAGAACAAGAAACATCAAGAATTACTGCATCATTACCTGCATTTTTCATTAGGTAGGAAACGTCTCTTGATTGTCCAGGAATGGTTGCTATCCTGGAAGGAGACGATGACATAACCAATTGGAATACTGGTTTGATCGAAACTGTGACATTAGATTCCCCTATTGTAAGATTGTCTGTTGTGTTGAATACCAAAATCGGAATAGTGTAAGCTTGCCCAGCCATTGGAACTTCTTCAGAATCAAGAGCAGGAACTGTAACTCTCACAATTAGTCCCGAAATAGTTTCACCAGGAGAAATATCAATCAAGTCAGATGATTGTACCCATCCTTCGGGAGTTGTAAGATTGAATGTACCGACTTCTCTTAAATTTCCTCGGTTTTCTATAGCTACTGAAATTTCTAATGTTTCTCCAGGTATTGCTTCAAATAATGCGTCGTGAGATAATCTGATATCATGTGTTTTCTCAATAGCAACCAATACAGTCGAACGATCCTGTTCTGTTCCATTGTGTTCTAAAATTAATTCAAAGGAATAAGTTGAATCTGCCCTTGCAGTCGATAATGCGGTAACATCAACAGAAAGTGTAGCATTAGCGCCGGGTTCTACAGTTACAGTGCTTGGGGCTCCGATTGTAAAGTCAGTTCCTCCGACAAAATTGCCTGTTGAAATATCAAATGATTGGAGTGAATTACCCATATTTCGAACTATGAAACTTGCAGTTTGAGTTCCTTCTGACGGAACTTCAATCTCCAATGAATCTGGTTCTATCAGAGCACCTATTACCTCGTCGAGAACAAATCTAGCTGTTCCATTATCTACAAACGAACCCTCGCCATCAAACAATAAAATCTCGATTTCGTGTACTATATCTGCTCTAGCATCTGAAGGAGGAGTTGCAGTTACGACAACATTCTGAAAAACAGAATCAATGCCTGTTGGCCATGTTCCAACCTCTGGAGCCAGTGCAGTGACAGCATTGGGTGTTAGACTAACAACCCATCCGGGAAGACCTGCAGTCGATAGGGTGTAATCAGATAGGGCATTTCCATTATTTGTCAATACCATTGTAGCATTGTTCTCTACGGCTGGAACACCAGCAGTAATTGGACTATCTTCTAATTCCCCATCGGTTACTGTTTCAATGATTACTCTGAATGTGGAAGACGTGTCTGGAGAAGTAATTCCAACCATTCCGGATAATGAAGTGGAGGCAGTTAGGGTGAAATTTAGTACACCTGCCGCTGGCAAAGTCTCTGTAGGACCCAATACAGAGGTAACCAAAGTACGTGATTGACCCAGATCTAAACTAGTAGAATTTGGTCCGACTGATGAATCCCAACGAGATGGTTCCTGGGCACCATATGTTGCTCCATCCACAGAAGTGAACTGGGTTGCTTGTGAGGTAATATTGATAATTGCCGACCCCATAGTTCCCGATGGAAAATTACTCAACAATGATACTTCCAAATCAAACATTTTGAACATATTTCCGGCTTCTAATTCATCGGTTGTGAATCTCAGTTCTTCAACATCGGGAATCATAGAAACGCTAACTGAGGGGCGGACCTCAATATCACTTATGTTCGATGCAGTGAGTGCTGAGTCACCTTCAACTGGGGTGGAAGTGACTCTGAGGTGTAATCTGTTGCCAGCAGAAATTTTCGCTTCAGGGTCTAAGGGAGAAGTCAATGTGGGAGCTGTAATTGTAATGGTAATGGCTCTAGAATTTCCTGGGGACATCAGATCCGTGGTAGTAGTATCAATATCGACATTCCATCCTTCTGGATTTTCTTGAAGACCCGCAGTTAGATAGAAATGAGCAGGGGAAGTACCTGTATTTACCAATGTGTAATCGACGATTACGAATGAACCCGGGTCGATATACAACAGTGAACCGTTACTTCGTAAATCTGACTGGTAAAGGTCCCCTGCAAGAACCGAGGCCCTAGCAGTAACACTAGCAGGGGAAGTTGTACTATTCACGTATACTGTAACGGTTTCAATTTCAGAACGATCCGCTGTAATTGGAACATTTACTGGGACATTTATTGGTGCACCTGTGTTAGAGGCTAAGTTGGTAATAGTTGAAGGTAAACTAGAATCATCAACCCAGTTTGAAACATTACTATATTCAACAGTGTAGGAGTCTGATGTGGACCCTAAATTTTGAACAATGAACAATAGTCCAGTTCCACTACCAGGATTTACTGAAATGTTTGCAGGAGCAGTAATTGTGGTATGAGAATCAGACAGAACAATGTTCCGTGAAGAGATAATAACATCTGATGAAGAACCATCAGAAAATGACATCTTAAACAATCCACTCATCGTATATGTACCAGAAAGTGGAGAACCATCAAACGAGAGATTTACTACGGAATTTCCAGCAGTTTGCGTTAAGGAACCCGGCGGAGCATGTGTTACGCTAGATGTCAATGGGATTGCTGAACCTCCTCCAGAAGGAGTTAGAACCAGTTCACCCTCAGCAGAAAATGGAATGTTTCCAGTATTTGAGAAAACCCAATTTCCATGCCACATATCTCTGCCAATCACATCTCCATCGTTTGGAAGTGTGTTGGATACCTCGACATAACTAGAAGTATCTTGAATTGTTAGGGTGTGTGGGTAGGCTAAGTCATCATTTGATGGATCAGAATCAGAACCTGCGGTAGCAGTTACTGAAATATCAGCCGTTCCGGAGGTTTGTGTCCACTCGAATAAATGTACTTCTGATGAACTTCCTAACAAGGTAAATGATACAGAATCGACTACTGAAGCGACTCCTGAGTTTACTGCGACATTTAGTTCCAACGTACCCGTGGCAGTAGTGGTTCCAAGATTGACAATAGTAACTCGGACTTCATGGGCTACATTTGCCAATGTGTGAACTCCTCCAATTACTGCAGAAGCCGAAATTATTTCCACTCTATCTACAGAGACATCTACAGAACGGCCAGACGTTAGTGAAGGAGAGTTTTCAATTTCTGAAATTGGTAAATGGCCCAGAGAAGATATCAGTAGAAGAGTCACCAAGGTAATTGCGTGGAAAAATTTCACTATGGACTACCCCCTGATTTTTGAATCCTGATTGTTCGGCCTTGACTTCTGTATAGTGAAACTAATTTCTCAAGTAAATGAGTATGCTCATCTTCAGTAATTCCAAGTTTTCTTCGTTCATCCCAAAGAAGCATCTGTTCAGTCCTAGTAAGAAGACCATCTTTGAGATAAATCTCTAAGGTTCGGCGATATGTATCTCTGTCACTAATTGCATAAATCAAACCATCTGAATCTATGATATCTGCTCTATCTTGAATTCTATTACCTAATTGATTTGCCTCTTCATAATTTATACTGCGAGAATCGACCTCGCTTTGAATATCATTGGCAATCAATTGGAGTTCTTGCAGAGTTCGAGACTTTTGGACTCGGCGAAGGAATTTTCTTGATTTCCTTCCCAGTCGATTAGACATTGCATGGCCTCCGCTATGCCATGTCAACCTCAGGAAGGATATGAAGGAACCGCAAATATCATTGAAAAATCATACAGCAAAACAAACGAAATGAAGACATACCTAAACTTCTCTGCCACTACTAATGGACCCTGTGAGCGGAGCAGTGATTGCCACTTTGACAGTGGGCTCCGTTCAAGGCATCTATCGAATTCTACGTGGAGATGCAAGAAGAGCAATGCTTCCGTCTATGGCATCTCTTCCTGCCCCTGTCATCGATAAAGGTCTCCAACGACCAAGAAAACAATTAGATCGTGGTGTAGAAATGAGTTCAAGATCTAGTGTAATAACACCGACACCTACTCCAGAAATGGAAGAAGAGATTGTACAAAAAGAAATTTTGGAAGAGGACGTTGTAGACGATGAACCACAACCCGTGGATCTTCCATCAGCCCCCGATCTCGATGATACTGAAGTGATTGGAACTGAAATCGAAGCAGAACAAGAAGACGTGTTCGCAGAAAGATTAGGGCGTGAAGGAGCAGCTAGCGGAGAAGTGCAAGTGAGCCTAATTTGGTTCAATAAGAATGATTTAGATTTATCAGTAGTGTGTCCGAGTGGAGAACGGATTTCATTTGACAATAAAATTTCCAATTGTGGAGGTCGTTTAGATATCGACATGAATGAAACTGGAAACTCAGAAGAACCTGTTGAAAATGTATTCTGGGAAAAAGATGCACCTAAGGGGAGATACCGTGTATTTGTAGAACATTTCGAAAAACACGATTCTACGGATGTAACAGAGTTCAATATCCTGGTTTCTGTAGAAGGAAATCCGAGAGAATTCAAAGGCCAAATAAGTAGTGGTGACCCACCTCAAGAAGTTTGTTTCTTCGATGTAGAATAGTGAATCGATTTTGATTCATTATTGATAATTTAATTTTATAATGGAATTTTTCATATAATAACATCTACTAAGTCATTCGTTATTGAATCATTATAATCATTATATCAATAAATTATCAATATAAGGGAATGATTCATAATGAATCATATCATGAGAACCACATGGTTGACGTCACCCTTTCAGTGGAAGATGTGCAATTAATCCAATGGATTCAGGCTGCTCAAGACAGAGGAATCACACTAGAAGAATGGTTAATCTACAGCGCGAATTCAAATTCAAAGGACAAAGAAAAGCAAACAGAAGCATCTTCAACGGAGACAGGGATACTTTCGGGCTTAGCAGAAAGAGCATGGGACAGAAGGGCAAAGGCAGGGGATTCGCTTGCTGAAAGAGAAAGAGGGAATCGACATTTCCTTCGTTTAGATTCGATAAGAGGAGAACCGGTAGTTGGAACAAATATTGGACGATTAGAAAATGAATTACTGCCTTCTGGCCTTCTAAGATTGCTGCCGATGAAACATGCACTACGACTGTTGTGGTCGTTAACTAGTGAGACAAAACGATCTTTACCACATGGAGAATTTAGAGATGCAATGAATCAAATGTTGAGATTAAATGGTCAGAAATTAGCCGAAGAAGACAATCAATTTGGTAGAGGAAGAGGAGAAAGGTTAGCAGCAGGATTTAGTCACCTTGACGATTCTGCAAGAAACAGGGCAGTTAACTGGATGATCGGTTCTCCAGGTGGTTCAACCAAATTATCTGCTATGGAAATTATTGGATGGTCAACTAAAGACTCAGAAGGATATCGTTTAACACCACATGGGCTAGATTTGGCAAAATTACCAAACCCTATCCTCGACAGGGGTCTCCCTCACGAAGGACCGTTCAGCCCCTTGGAACGTAGCTTGATTCTAGACTCAATTCACCATCGTCTTCCTATGGAATGGAATATTATGAGAACATTAATTGATGGCATGAGAGGCGGAGCAGTTGGTAACGAAAGACTGGATGCTAGAATGAAAAGAAAATTTGGAGAAGGAACTACATTTAAGTGGACCAACTCAATTTTACAACTCAGAAGAGTAGCAGCAGTAACAAGAATGAGCGAATTAGGGCTAGTAATACGTCGACGAGACGGTAGAAAGACCCTGTCTGAACTATCTGAAGATGCGATTAACGTAGTTGAATTCACCGAAAGTGGTCCAGAATAAAAACATAGTATTGACTATTACGAACGATTGGGGAGGTCATGGGCGGACCAGATGTAGGAGACAAAGCTCCTGATTTCAAAGCAAAATTACAGAATGATGAGGAATGGATACTGTCAGAAAATCTCAAAAAAACCGGAATTATACTTTATTTCTATCCTAAGGATAGTACTCCCGGATGTACCACACAGGCTTGCGATTTTCGCGACGCTGTGCCTGCCCTAGGTTCGAAAAATTGGACAGTAATAGGAGTATCAAGAGATTCTGCTTCAAGCCACATGCGTTTTATTGATAAACAAAATTTGAATTTCGATCTCATCGTTGATTCCGATACTGAAATTCATCAGTTATATGGGGCATGGGGCGAAAAAAAGAATTATGGAAAAGTGTACATGGGAGCGATTCGCAGTACTTTCATTATTGGTCAAGATGGTATGATCCAATGGTGTGGAAAAGGTGTGAAATCAAAAGGCCATGTAGAACGATTACTAAAAATTCTTGATATCGAAAATCAATGAGGGATACATATGTCAATTGATGAGAAAGATAGTATCATCAAATTCCTAGACAGATGCGTAGCGTATGCAAATGATTCTATTGAAAGGAAGAGAGAAAGAGGAGAAAATGAAAACGAAATAAAGAGATGGGAAGCATATCGAGATTTTACTGCTTATGCATCTGATGAAGTATCTAGAGGAGATTTAGATGATTGGTTTGATGGAAATCGGAAAGAATTTGATCTTAATTCAGATATCAATTCTTTAGAAATGGATGAAATGACTCATCAAGAAAGGGCAAGATGGCTGTCAGCAATAATTTCGCCAAGACCTCTGATTCTTGTATCTACAATTTCAAAAGAGGGTGTACCAAATCTAGCACCTATGAGTTCCATATCGGTAGTGTCCAATACTCCCCCCTTATTTGGTATGAGTCTTTCAACAAATAGAGAAGGGAGACCTAGAGATACTCTACTTAATCTTAAAGAAACAGGGAAGGCGACTCTAGCAATTCTCCCCGTTAATTCAAAATCATTTGAAATTGTGAATATGACGAGAAAACCAATTCCTAGGAGCGAATCTGAATGGGGTGAAATCGAGGCTTTGAGAGATATTACAGAAATGGCTACTGCACCTAAAGCTGCCATTGCAGCAATTGAAACTACCCTTTTAGAGTGTTATAAATTACCCTTGGACGCCGTCGCTGAATGGGTTGTTCTGAAAGTCGATTCAATTATCAAACCCTCATCAATAAACATAGATGAAATGGAAGAAATCCCAATCTTAACTCAAATATCTGATTATATGTTAGGAGGAATTCATCCTACTAGTTGGAAACAAAAAATGGAATCAGATTAAATCTGTTTCGATACCTAAAATATGTCGATCGATATCAACAGAAATTCCAACTCCTGGCACTAAAATCAAATCTTCTGAAGCATCAAGAACAAAAGCATGAATGGATAAATCACGAGATATCTCTTGAATTCTACGGCGACATGCACTCTTTTGTGCATCCATGTGGGCTAATCGACGTAAATCAACAATCACTACATCTCCACCATTAAGGCAATCAGAAATTTCAGAATGAGGTATAGTATGACGATCGTCAGGCTGAATATATCTCAAGTAACGATCCGGAGAAATAGGTCCTGCTTTTCTTGCCCACTCAATTGATGATAAATCGATAAAATCAGATGAATTGGATGAAGGCATTTTTGTTGGACCAGAAGGAGTAGATGCTCTAGGACTGTCTTTTTCTTTAGAAGAACTAGAGGAAGGTGATGGAAGACCTAGTAGTCTGAAAATATCAACCATATCAATCACAAATCAAAATCTAAAATATCTGTCGAAGGAAGTGGCTCAGATAATTCACGTGATTTTCCTGACTCTACTGGAGGAACGTATGTTGGCTCAGGTGAGGCATAAGTTGGCTCAGGAGAGGCATAAGTTGGCTCAGATGAGGCATAAGTTGGCTCAGGTGAGGCATAAGTTGGCTCAGGTGAGGCATAAGTTGGCTCAGAAATTGTAATTTGACTAACTGGAGCAGAGGAGGAGGGCTGCTGACCATCTAACCATTGTTGTCCATAATGATTCCACTGTTCCATTGTCCATCCGGCTGGAAGACCTTCTACGGGAACAGGAGGAGTAGTGTTTTCTGCACCAAATGCATAAGTTGGGGGAGGAGCACTTGGCATAGAAGGTTGAGCACCTCCGATATTGAATTGATTTGTTTGAATCGTTCGATATGGATCAAATTCGTCTACACGTCCTCGTCTCATGATACCAATTCCAACTAGAAGTGAAAGAAGAACTAATGTTAGAATTAAAATTACTACAGTAGTGGTACTCCCTTCTCCGAAGCCAACATTCAGGCCTAAGAACCGAGTATTTTCAACCAAAATTTGTACATCTACTGTATCTTCTTCAGATTCGTCACCTACTGTTAATCTTACGATATAGGTACCTGGTTCGGTAAATGTATGAGAAACTGTAAATCCTTGGTCCTCGATATCATTGGCGGTAAATCCGTCATCATCGGAATCGAATGCTGTGTTGAAATCCCAACGATATGTTAATCGAGGCATGTCTTGACTTGAATCAGTTGTTCCTTCACCTGAGAAGACTATTTCTTGACCTACTTCAAAGGGCCCTTCAGTCATGTTAATTGCACCCTTCGGACGAAGATTTCTAACAGTAATATTGAGCATTTCAACTGCTCGTTCTCCATCGTCATCTGTGACATGAAAAACTATCTGAGTAGGAGCAGTTGCAGCATCTGGCCATGAATATGCTAAATCGGCTCCTTCGATATCACAGTCATCTTCTGCCGATCCCGCAGAATCTGTGTTCGAAGCCGGATTAATATCCCAACAGGCACGAAGTGTCTCAATATCTGAAGACGTGTCATGGAAGGACCCAGTAACCGACAATACCTGATCTTCAGCTATGGGAAGTAGTGAGGAAAATGGATCAATAGTTGGCGGAACATTTTGTACCATTAACCAACCTCTAGCAATACTTGTTCGTAAGTCATCATTATCTGAAACTTGCATATTGATTACATGCATTCCATGAGTTTCATAAGAATATGTTAGCAATGAGGACGCTCCAGCTTCACCATCTTTAGACGAATTAGTTGGATCGACTTCTACATCAGGCCACCACTCATAACTTAATGATGGAATATCGTTAGACGAATCTTCAGCGGTACCTGTAAACACAATCGGCTGATCTTCTAGAACATGCCAAACCATTTGAGAATCCATCTCTATTGGAGTGCCATTTTCATGGGAAGCGGATATGGATGCATTCCATGGAGCGATATTTGTCACATTGATACTATGAGTGCTTGAGGTAACGGCTCCGTCATCATCAGTGACACTGGCGCTCATAGTGTAAATTCCTTCTACTAGAGGAGTGACTGTACAAAGTTGCGTTACTCTACCCTGTTCACAATCAGCGTCCCAAAGGAAATCAACAGGGGCTTCAGGAGTAATTGTGTCCACATCACTGTGTTGGAAGACATTGAAAGTAATCGGATCCATTACAGGTATACTAGATCTATCTGAAGAAACTACTACTTCTGGTGCACGATTGAGAACCTCTACTGTCATGTTAGTTACTGTTGTATCACCTTCGTCATCGACAATACTCAATGCTATTTCGTATTCGCCATCATCATCCCATGACCATTCTACAACACAATCTTCTGTTGAATCAGTATATATCACCCGCTCAATGAAACCATCCGTGGGATCTCCATCATTATCATCGACTGCAAGAGGATCTTCAATCATAAAATAACAATATATGTCAGTAAAACCATCAGGGTCACCAGAGGAGGAGGCATCTAACACAACAGTCGTAAATGTGAAAAAACTGTTCATTTGAGCCAAATCTGCAACAGGAAGTCGGCCGACGAAAATATTGAACACATCTGCATTGTTGGTTCTGTTTGCATCAGTTGTAACCAAAGAATCAGGATCTACTTCAAATTGAAGAAGAGAGTCGCCAATTTCTTGATCCGAAGGGACAGTCCATTGAACGTCTACCCTCACCTCTCCTAACGCAGGTAAACTAGGGATGTTTGCTCTGGATGTACTTCCATCAGGAGAAGTAATTTCAATTTCTGTAGATGGGGCTGGAAGAATTCCTTGATTACGTACTGGAATTGAAAATTCCAAAACATCATTAGGAATTGTGGTAAATCCTGTAACTGAATTTAATTGTTCACTTACACCTCCCCGCATTCTAGTAACAGAAACACCAGATGCCAAAGCTACGAGGTCAACCTCTACTAAATTTTCATCTAAGACCATTGTAGTGACTCCGACAGATTTGGTTGAGGAATCCCAACCTATCACTCCATGACTGGCATAGTCATATGTTGTAGGGGATGGATCGGGCCAAGCACCCGTATCAAATTCAACATAGGCACTACCGTTAGTAGCAGTAGAAAGTGAACGATAATCTCCTGTGGATTCATATCTAAATTGAACTGCTTGATTACCTAATGGAGAACCAGTTAAAGGATCTGTTAGATTGACCCATGCGCCCATATTGGTATTTAGTGGCCAAGCAGGAAACGCTGTTTCTACAGAAATAACAGGATCTCTAGAGGCAGGAGTATATGTCAACAATTTGAAGTCAATTTGTAAACCTAAATCTAACTCTTGATGCCACCATGCTTCACCTTTTGCTGCGGGACAGTACCATCGAAAACCAGTAACTGCGCCTGTTGAATTAAACGATGTAGCATTTAGAGAAGTAGCACATCCTGAATAACCAACCCCCGGATTACCAACAGTGGTTATTCCGTGAGATTCTTCACTCGGTTCCTCAGAATCTTCTGGCAACTCGAAAAGATTTTGATAAACAGAACCTGACCATGTTGTTCCAGTTGTCACAGACGTATTCCAATACTCCCCAACTGCCATTGGAAAATCATAATATTCCTTGGGAGGAGAATATTGAGTTCCTATTGAGATGTCTGCGAGAGCGAGAGATGAACCTAAAAGGAGGCTGGCTGGAAATGGAATGTTATTCAAGTCTACATCTAATTCTTGAGAGTAGGAGATTTGACCGAGGTCTGATGCTCTAATTAGTTCATCAGAGTCGTAACTAACTCTCAAATCAGCATTAATTGAAGTGCCTTGAGCAACTAAAGTAATTCCATTTTTCTGAAATGTCCCAGAAGATTCAACGACGTAAACAATAGTAGATTGATTTTCAATCATCATAATTGTCGTATCAACTACTTCTTTTGTTAATGTACCACGAAGCACGCCTATACTTGAGCCCGGAGCCCCAGAGGAAATCAAATCTTCAACATCGAAAAACGCATCATATGTCCACACGTCTCCAACTGCCCATTCTGGGACATCGACAGAACCCGGAGAAGAGCGGACGCCCGTTACCTCAAATGAAGAGTTTTCATCATTTAGGGCCTCGGGGGATTGAAATAGTACTAACTGAGTAGAAAGAAGAAAAATCAAAACAATTGACAGAGCCGCCCTTCGGGACGACACTCCTGATGGAGCCACCATGCCACCACAGCCATTCGACTGTGTATCAATCAATCGCTCAAATCTAATTATTCGTAGAGTAGATCTGCTAATTCATCCTTAATGAATTCAATGGCCTCTAAGATCTCGTCCTTGTGACGTGCCCCTGTAATTACCATCTTTCCACTTCCGAAAATCAAACAAACTACCTTAGGATAATCTATCCGATAAATTAAGCCCGGGAATTGCTCCGGCTCATACTCAACTTTATCGAAAGGCAAATGGAAAGTCAAATGGTTAAGATTCAGGTGACGTGGTAGACCAGCTAATGGTTCACCTACTGGAAGGGTAACAAGCGGACTCGTATCATCAGGCATGGCTACTTCTTCTTCTGTAGGAGCGCGCCATCCTCCGCTGTTGGAATACTTGTGACCTGGGTCCTTAACAATCTTCATACGTTGATCCACGTCTTTGGAAACACCATCGTAATCTTCTGGATAATGCAAAGCATAAGTTGCAACCATATTTTGAACCTCGATCTTTACGTCTTTGAGATCCCATGTCTCAATGTCTGCTGCTCTCAAATCTGCAATCATTCTCTCGATTCCAGTATGGATGTTTTGTTCATTCTTTCCACCAGTACATACTGCACGGCCAGATCTGAACATCAGAATTGCAAGTCGAGGGTCAGTCACCCTGTATACTACACCTGGAAACTGTTCCGGCTCATACTCACAGTTCAATTCAATAGCAATCTCCGGAAGGTCCAATTCTTCAGCCACTCGAGTACTTGCTACAACATTCACCACTACTAATCGATCTTCGTCGCTCATAACGTCTGGGATTTATCAAGAGTATATAAAGAAGTGCGCTAACCCACAGGAAAAAAAATTGCACAATTAAGTCGATATTTTCACACCGTTTTCTGCAAAAGATGTGACGTAAGGCACCCCACCCAATTCTCTGATTGCTTCAGCACACTCTTCTGGTTTATCGGAGAGTGAAATGATACAACCTCCGCCGCCAGCACCGGTTAATTTTGCTCCAAAAGAAAGTGGTAAGACTGCCTCAACTAATTTATCTAATTCTTTAGACGAAACTCCAATATTTTTCAGTAGAGAATGGCATTGAGTCATTGCTTCTCCTATTGCCTTAGGATCACCTGCAGAAAGTAGATTTATCGCATCGTTAGAAAGTTCTGAAACCGCATCCATAGAAACACGAAAAGATGGATTTTTCATATTTTTCGCCACAATCTCTACCATTTCGCTTGTTGACGATGGCTTTCCAGTGAATCCAATTACAACAGGAACAGAAGATAACGAAGTCGGAATTGACAGTGAATGAACATCCCAGTGTTTATCTCCATCAGGACTTTCTAAATCTACGGACCAACGATGTCTTAATGATTTAATTTTTGATGAATTAACAATGACTGTCCCGCCTAGTGCAGATACACTAGTGTCTGTTGGACTTGCCCTACCCCCTTGTGCACTTGCTTCGGCTTTATGTGCTATTCTTGCAAGGGTTTCTCTTGAGACATTTCGGCCATGGAATGAGGATAATGCTAATCCTGAGGCAACTGAAAGGGCAGCAGAAGATCCTAATCCAGCAGCCATGGGAATTTCACTATCTATGGAAATCGACAATGGATTCTGTAATATCCCAAACTCAGAGATTAAGTGACCCAAATGAGGATTTTCTTTAGGCTCAAATTCATCTCCATTCAACATCCATTTGTTAGATTTAGCAACTGAAATCGATGCACGTAAATCAATCGCTATTGCAATCGCAGGAGCACCATACAATACAGCATGCTCGCCAAAAAGTATTGCCTTAGCGGGAGCATCAGCGCGCCACATAGCCTGCGCTGTAGTACTTAGCCAATATCCGTTACTAATTCTCTTAAATTTATATGACGGTTTGAATGGAGACATTCAAGGCGGACATACTTGTGGGAAAGGACGAGGGAGCACGATGAGCGATGAGGCAGACTTCGATGTAATCATCATCGGATGTGGCATGGCAGGAATGGCATGTGCAGCCCAGCTTCTGAAAGAGGGAGTTGAAGGAGACCGAATTTTAGTTGTTGACAGAGGTGAGCCAATTGGTGCTAAGAACCTATCAGGCGGAATTCTTTGGGGAAGAGAACTGGACGAACTGGATGATATTTTCCCCAATTGGGAAATGGATAATCCGGGTATAGAACGTTATATCAACCATAAAAAAATTGGATTCTTATCATCAGAAGATGCGTTCATTATGGAAGGGAAATTTGCTTCTTGGGATGGAATTGGAGGTACTGAGGAACCATCCATGAGAACCGGATGGAGTGTACTCCGTGCAAAAACAGACTCTTGGTTTGCTGAAAAATTAGAAGAAGCAGGCGTTTTCATAATGCCAGGAATTAAGATCGACCAATTGCATATTGACGGGCTAGACCATACTTCCTATTCAGCACGAGACCTAACATCTCCCGCCGAAGATTCTGGAAGAGGACAAAATCAAAAGTGGAGAATTGATAATGCTGATCCTGAAATTGTCAATGCAATCCGTGAAGGTAAAATCTGTGGAATTGTCCAAGATGGCGAGATAATGACTAGTAACGTAGTTGTGATTGCTGAGGGTAGTAACTCAATACTAACCAGATCTTATGCTTTTGATACCATGCTTCACGCTCAATCACGTCATGGTATAATCTTAGGAGTAAAGGAAGTTATTCATCTTGGAGAAGATGTCATAAATAGTCGGTTTGGATGTTTCTCAGGCGACGATGAAAGGCCTCCGAGCGGGATGGCAATGGAAGCAGCATTGGCCATATACGATGATATGGCTGAGAAAGCATGGGAAGAATATCCAGTGACTGCAGGTCAAATTCCTAGAGCCGGCGGTTGGCTTTACACCAACCGAGACACTCTCTCGATAGGAGTAGTAATTCAGTTAGATAGCCTACCTTCTGGAATTCATACCTATGACATGTTAGAGGCGTACAAGAACCATCCAGCGATTGCACCGCTAATTAGTGGAGGAGAAACGGTAGAATATGGCGGGCATTTAGTTCCAGAGTATGGGCTAAACAGAATGCCAAATCGCCTTGTTAGAGATGGAGCAGTTGTAATTGGAGACGCTGCTGGACTTGTTTACTCTAACGGAGCTGTAATTCAAGGTCAAAACTATTCCATCCATTCAGGTAAACTTGCTGCAAAGGTGATTGCTAAATGTATCGAATCAGGAGATTTCAGCAAAAAGGCACTAGGACAATACAAAAAAGACCTTGATGCATCATATGTAATGCGAGATCTAAAACGTTTCAAAACAACAGCGAAATTCTTGGCTGACGATGCTAACTATACATGGGTCCCAAAATTCATGGGGAAAATGTTCAACCGTGTTGTTAGGGAAATCGGGGAAGAGAAAATCACCGTGGAAAAGCAGGCTCTTAGACTGAGAAAAGAGATGCGAAGGAAAGATAAGAAAACTAAGAAAGGGTTGGGACTAATCAATTTAATCAGATTGGGATTGATGGGTCGGAAATTGTGACCAACAGAGGTGAAAAAAATGGACGAAAAAAAGAAGATTGGACTCTTTGAATATGATGTTAAAAATGGATTAGGACTAATTGCATACAATGTAGATGAACACGAGCATGCGCACATCATTGTAGATACAAAGAAATGCGGCGATTGTGATTCCATGATGTGTGTATGGGGCTGCCCAGCGCAATGTTACATGTTCCGTGATGTAGGGCTAGAAGAAATGAAATTCCAATACGAAGATTGTGTTGAATGTGGAACATGTTTCCTCATGTGTACCGATGGAGCATTAAGTTGGAATCATCCTCGCGGTGGTTTTGGAATAACTTACGCATATGGTTAGGTGAAAATGTGAGTTACAAATTTCTAGGAATTGAGATGCCTCTAATGTCAATATTGGTTGGGGGAATACTCTCCGGCTGGGGAGTTGCGGCATACGTGATTTCTGATATGGCCAGTGCCACAGCTTTGATCCCTACCATTATGGGGACACCAATCGCTGTTATGGGGTCAGCCGCAGACCGTTTTCCATCTCGTAGGAAGCTGTTCATGCACATTGCTGTAGTGTTTGGATTATTATGTGCCTTAGGAGGACTAAGGTTGCCAATGGTTCTGTTGGATACAGATTCCTCGGGTATCTTGATCATTTCTCATGCTCTATTACTGGTCCTCGGAGGAGTTTTCACTTATGCCTGCATTCAATCATTTAGATGGGCTAGAATGCACGGAAAACTTGATTCTGAATAATCATCTGAGATTCAATGATTCAGCAGCAGATAGTATCATTTCATTGTGTGATTTTGAAATCCATCCAGATCTTTGCTCTGTATTTGAACAATCGTAATAGTTGGTAGTCCCTAAGCCCCTAGAAACTAATTTGGCTTCTTTGATGAAGAGTGCCATTATTTTAACCACAAAATTCGGAAGTGCCCAAGTAGAAACCCTCCAACCATCTGACTTTAGATGTGAAGCAATTTGAGGCATATTTATCGGAGATGTAGCCATGAGTATTCGTTCACCATCTAGATTAGAATTCTCAATTGCTTCTGCGTGCATCCAAGCCACATCACGCACATCGACAGGAGCAAAACTAATTTTTGGAAACCCTGGGTAAGAGCTATCAATTATAGATTCAATAATCCTCAACGACGTGCCAGGAGTTCCGCTATGTAAAGGACCTAAGATTACATTCGGATTAATGGTTGTAAGGATAATACCAGAATATGATTCTACAAAATCCCATGCTGCTAACTCTGCTAAGGTTTTGCTCTTTGTATACGCTGAAATTTTACTATCCAAATTTGTCCAATCTTTGTGTGAATAGATTTTTTCCCTACTTGTTGGAGTTGCTCCGGAAATAGCAGCAGTGGAAGATGTAATGACGAATTTTCGAATACCTGCCTCATATCCATGAGTCAAAACCCGTATCGTTCCTTCTCTAGCAGGTTTGATCAATTCTTGCTCATCCTTGGGTTCGTAAGCAGAAAATGGAGATGCCGTATGAATTACAGCATCAATATCTTCCATTGCCGACTCCCAACCCTCATCAGAAGTTAAATCAAGGCAGCGAAGTTCAAGTGAAGGACTATTATCAAAATCACTCATAATTGCAGAATGTAATTCTTCACCACTACGAGTAGTTCCTCTGACAAAGTATCCTCGGGAAAGGAATTCTTGAGTAACCTGTCGACCTAGAAAACCAGTGCATCCTGTGACCAGTATTCGCTTGTACTTCTGGTTCATAGCATCACGTGAATTTTCTTATGTTTGAATTTTTGTTACAGATATCGTAAGGATGTTCGCACGTATTTATGTTGAAGTGTGCTGCCCAAGGGTTGAGAAGCACATGACCCTACACCTTTACGATACTCGCAGGAAAGAAAAGGTTCCTTTTCATCCTGCTGTCCCGGGTAAAGTTCAGATGTATGTTTGTGGAATTACGCCCTATTCCCCATCACATCTTGGGCACGCTCGATGTTACATTGCATTCGATCTTCTTCATAGGTGGTTAGAAGCATCTGGTTATGATGTTGATTACGTACAAAATTTTACAGATATCGATGATAAAATCATAAAAATCGCAAACGAAGAAGGGGTAAACTTTCTCGAAGTTGCAAATCGAAACATAGAAGATTACTATCTAGTAATGGATGCATTAGGAGTTGAAAGAGCCGACCATTATCCAAGAGTAACTGAACATCTAGAAGGAATCATCAATATGATTGAAGTGTTAATCGAAAAAGAACATGCATACGTCTCATCTGACGGAGTTTGGTTCTCTGTCTCATCGGCTCCTGAGAAATTCGGTACTTTAACAGGAAATTCAATCGACGCCGTACAAGCAGGAGGGTCAGGAAGGTTAGATAATTCTGATAAAAGAGAACACAATGATTTCGCACTTTGGAAATCAGCAAAACCAGGAGAACCTGCATGGGATTCTCCTTGGGGAAAAGGCCGACCAGGGTGGCATATTGAATGTAGTGCCATGAGTTTACACCATTTTGGAGATTCCTTCGATATCCATGGAGGAGGGTTCGATCTAAGATTTCCGCATCATGAAGCAGAAATATTCCAATCCGAATGTTGTACTGGGAAAGAGCCAGTTGTTGGTATCTGGATGCATAACGGATTTGTAAGAGTTGATGGAGAAAAAATGAGTAAAAGTTTAGGTAATTTCTGGACTGTAAAAGACGCATTTCAGATTTATGACCCA
>Ga0160423_10000827_pt1 | contig 25855 bp, 25 predicted proteins | sample CRUFie14St8metaG_FD_108191 | JGI IMG/M metagenome (GOLD analysis project Ga0160423, IMG submission 108191) | Marine microbial communities from the Costa Rica Dome - CRUD Field 142mm St8 metaG | ecosystem: Environmental > Aquatic > Marine > Oceanic > Photic zone | place: Costa Rica: the Eastern...
GTTGGTGCTATAAGAGGTAACTCTTTAGGTGGTGATGGTGTGGCTAATGATGTTTTGTTGATGTCTCTTAGAGCTGTGCCTAACGGTGATGAGTTTGATAAGGATATTGCCTTAGCTATTCGTTACGCTGTTGATAATGGTGCTATGATAATAAATATGTCATTTGGTAAAGCTTATTCTCCTAATAAAAAAGAAGTATATGAAGCTTTTAAATATGCTGATTCTAAAGGTGTATTGTGTGTTCATGCCGCAGGTAATGATCATAAGGATATAGATACAGAAGATAATTATCCAACATCTGTTTATAAATCATTTCAGGAAAAGAAGTTTGATCATTATTTAACCATAGGTTCTTCAACAAAGGATAATAATGGGAGACTACCATCTACTTTTTCAAATTTTGGTAAAAACGGTGTTGATATTTTTGCTCCAGGTTCAGAAATTTGTAATGCAGTTCCTCAGAGTGAATATCAAGTACTTCAAGGTACATCAATGGCATGTCCTATGGTTTCTGGAGTTGCTGCAATGTTAAAATCTTATTTCCCAGAAAAGTCTATGAAAGAAATAGCAGATATTATTTTATCTTCTGGAAAATCATATGCAGGTGTTAAGCAACTTCATCCTGGAACTAAAAAGATGGCTGATTTTGCTGAATTATCTGTTACAGGTAGAGTGGTAAATGTTAAAAATGCTGTTAATTTATGCTTAGGTATAAAAACATATTATTCTATTAGTATTAAAGATTGGATAAAACATAAAAGAGATAAATTCTTTTCTATTTAATAAATAATTTAATTATACTAGGCCTCCACATAGAGGCCTTTTTTATTTTATGAAGTACTTATTATTGGTTTTATTATTTTTTATTTCTTTTATCACTTTTGATCAAAAAGATAAATTAAATGCACTTATTGATAATTGGCATCTTTTAGCTGCTAATGCTAATTTCGAAGAATATTTTGAATTTATGGATTCCTCTTTTGTTTTCCTTGGAACAGCTGATGAGGAAAGATGGACAAAATCTGAATTTTTAAATTTTTCTAAGCCATATTTTGATAAAGGTGAGACTTGGAATTTTATACCTACTAATCGTAAATGGGGATTTTCTATTAACAATAAGATAGCCTGGTTTGACGAAGATTTAGATACGTGGATGAGGAATTGTAGAGGGAGTGGTATAATGGTTAAATATGGCGATTCTTGGAAAATTATTTATTATAATTTGACAGTATTAATAGAAAATCAAAAAATTCAAGAATTTATCAAGCTAAGAGATAAAAAAATCTAGCTATTTCCTTTCGCATAATCTTTTAAGAATTTATCTAGTCCAATATCAGTTAATGGATGTTTTAACAGGTCTTTAATAGCTTTAAGTGGACATGTTGCAACATCAGCACCTAATTCAGCACAATTAATAATATGCATTGGATGCCTTATAGATGCTGCAAGGATTTCAGTTTTAAAGTTATAATTATCATAAATATGACGTATTTGACCAATTAAGTCAATACCACTTGATGATATATCATCTAATCTACCTAAAAAAGGAGAAATATATGTTGCTCCAGCTTTTGCTGCTATCAAAGCTTGACCAGCTGAAAATACAAGCGTACAGTTTGTTTTAATTCTATTTAAAGAGAAGTATTTAATTGCTTTTAATCCTTCTGAAATCATGGGTACTTTTACCACAATATTTTTATGAAGTTTTGATAGATTTTCTCCCTCTTTAATTATATCATTATAATTAGTTGAAATAACTTCAGCACTAACTGGACCGTCAACAATTTCACAAATATCAGTATAGTGTTTTAGTATGTTTTTTTTACCTGTTATACCTTCCTTTGCCATTAAGGATGGATTCGTTGTTACTCCATCTAAAATTCCTAGTTCGTTAGCTTGTATGATTTCTTCTAAATTAGCCGTATCTATAAAAAATTTCATTATATAATATTGTTTAGTGTAAATCTACTAGAATGAATTAAAAAATGTAATTTATGTTGAAAAGTATTTATAATTATATAAAAAGAGGGGTAAGCTACTTATATCGCACCGCTCAACCTCCTACCTTTGCTACGTTCCCGTCCTGGAGGATTTAGAGGGAGCTGGTCGTATAAGACTTACCCCAAAGTAAAATTAATACGAATAATGATTTTAACAATAGAAAAGAATAAAATAATTATAAATGTAAAAAGTCTTTTTTTGCTAAGAGTTCTTCATCTGATTCTCTATGGTCAGGGTCATCTACACAACAATCAACTGGGCAAACAGCAGCACATTGAGGTTCATCATGAAATCCAACGCATTCAGTGCACTTATCAGTAACTATGTAATATACATCCGTATCAACAGGTTCGTTTGAATCATCTGCCATAGTTTCAATTCCATTTGATGTTTGAATCATACCTTTTAAAGATGTACCGTCAGAGTATTTCCAATTAGCACCCCCTTCATATATAGCCATATTAGGACACTCTGGTTCACAAGCGCCGCAATTTATACATTCATCTGTTATAATTATAGCCATTATACCGTCTTAAATTATACAAATATATAAATAGAACATTAATTATTTTTGTTGTAATATTGAAAATTCATCAATTTATGAAGAATATTATATAACCTAGAATAATTTATAATGTGAAACAAAAAGATATAATTACAGCGTTATCTCATTTAGGTAATTTAATGCTATCATTGGGTAATAAGAAGAAATGGAATAATTCTTTATTGAATATTAATGAAGAAATGTATAATGACTTTGGTACTTTAATTAATTCTCAAATATCATATAATGGTTGGTTTACCAAAGAGAATGTATCCCAAAGTATTATTGCTAATGCTAATTTTTTAAATGAAATTGAATTAAAAAAATGGGTTTCTAATTATTCATATACTCATAGACCTAAAAATATAGCTATAATAATGGCGGGTAATATTCCTTTGGTGGGATTTCATGATTTATTATGTGTTTTGGTCTCTGGAAATAAAGCCATATGTAAATTAAGTTCCAATGACAAGACTTTAATCCCATCATTTATTAATTATTTATTTGATCTTTTACCTGAATTAAAAAATAGAATTGAATTTACATCAGGTACAATAAAAAAGATTGACGCTGTTATTGCTACAGGTAGTGATAATTCATTAAGTTTTTTCAAGGAATATTTTGGTAAATATCCATATATTTTTAGATCAAATAGAACTTCTGTAGCAATAATAGAAGGTTCTGAAACTATAGATGAGATAAATAAATTAGGACACGATATTTTTGATTATTTTGGATTAGGATGTAGAAATGTTTCGCATATATTTTTTCCGAAAGGGTATAGTTTAAAATCTTTTTTTGAGGGGATTGTTGGTCATAGGAATGTTATTTATAATAATAAGTATGCAAATAACTATGATTATAATAAGGCCATATTTTTAATGAGTAAAGAAAAATTATACGATAATGATTTTGTTTTGTTAAGGGAGTCAAATGAGCTATTTTCTCCTTTATCGATGATTCATTATCAATTTTACAGATCAAAAGAGGAAGTTGAAAAATATATTAAAGATCATGAAAATAAAATTCAAATTGTTATTGGTAGATCACACATTAATTTTGGTATGTCTCAATATCCAAAAATTGATGATTATGCTGACGGAGTTGATGTTTTTAAATGGTTAAATGATTTGAAATAGATTGTTTTCATTTATTTTTCTCTGTCATTATTTTATAAGAATTTTGAATTTGTATGAATTTTTCTTGTGCTATTTTTATATGCTCAAGACCTGATTTTTGGAACCTGTCAGGGTGATGTAATTTTACCATTTTACGGTATGCTTTTTTTATTTCCTCAATATTTGCATTAGTTTTTACTCCTAATATTCTACTAGCTTGTATGAACTTTTTGGATTGATTTGTATTTTTTATTTTATTTGTTTTTATACTTTCTCTATAAGAATTGTATATCAATATAACCCTTTCCAAATCATTTATATCAATTTCTAATTGTATGCTAATTAGAATTAATATTTTTTTTTCTTGAACTGATATTTTTCCATCAATCATTGTTATCCCAGTTAAAAAATATATAATATGTATTCTTTCAATTTTATCTGTAATGTGCTTTTTTAACCAATGAGTTACTGTTTTAATTTGTATAGGATGTTTAAATGAATAAATTAGTGAATCACTAAAGTCATAATTGCTTTTTTTGAAATATCGATTGAAATAGCTATTTATGAATAAAATCTTCTTACTTTTCTCTGTTTTCTTTAGCTGAATAATTAAAGCGGCTAAACATAAATACGCTTCAAGTAAATTGTCTTGATTAAATTTATATTTTTCTGGAAAGATGCCTGAATCCCATTTTTTATCAAATCTTTTATTTCTTATTAAAAAAAATAAACCTAGTATAATAGGGGTAAAAAAAAATATTGCAATAATGTAATCAGGAAATTTTTCAGTTTCAGTATGTATCAGTTGATTAAACATATAAATAATGTTGATTATTTATGAGTTAAATAATTTTGATAATTAATTAAAAAATATTTCATCTGCAAACAGCCAAGTATCATTTCCATTTCCAAGATGCCATTGGGGACATTTTCCATAATTTTTAGCTATAACACGTATTTTTTTGATACTTTTTGATTGATTGATTTTGATTTTAAAGTCTTTATGATGTGGATACATATCATCCTTTGTTTGTTCTTTGTTTTTTATGGTTTTCAATTTGTGAAATTTTTTACCATCATAAGAAACTGAAAATTCAATTTCACTTGGAAAAAATATCCAAGATTTAATGTCCGAAATCAATCCTATTCCAATTGTTTCTATATTTCTAGGTGTTTCAAAGTTCACTTCTGCCATTAAATTTTGAGCCCAAAATCCTTGCCAATCACCAGTTCTATACTCATTGTTACCTCTAATTTTATCAATTAAAGTTTCGGGTCCTGAGGCGGAATATTGATTTGCATATTTGGATTTTAATATCAAATTAACTTGAGGATCTTTTTTTAAAAAGGTATTACTTATAATAGAGCTTTTTCCTTTATTATTATATGCAATTGCTTTAATAGTTGTTGATTCATTGAGCTTAATTGGATTTTTATACAAAAGAGATTTGTTAGTGGGTTCAGTCCCGTCTAAAGTGTAAAACAATCGAGTTGGTCCATTTTTTATTGCATTTATACTGATAGTTATTGTATCCTTAAAATTTTGTTTTGATTCGTTGAAAAATGGAACTGGAACAAAATTTTCAGGTAATTTATTTATTGTTGGTGCATGTGGAAGTTTCTTTCTATTTAATTGAGGAGAATTACCCATTGTAAATTCAAGAAATCCACCAGCAATTAATTCTTCATGTTTAATATAATGACGATTTAATTCTTTTCCATTATATGATATTTTTTGGATGTATTTATTTTCGCTACTATTGTTTAACACACTAATTAACAATATATTACCATTTTCCATATTAATCTTTGCTTTATCCATTAAGGGTCTACCAATGTCATAATATGGATTACCTGGAGCAACTTGATATATACCTAGAGCACTTAAAACATACCAAGATGACATTTGTCCACAATCTTCATTACCGGATAATCCATTAGGCTCATTAGAATACATTTCCTTTAATATTTTATCTACATAATATTGGCATTTTTCAGGGGCATTTGTGTAATTATATAAATATGATATGTGATGAGATGGTTCGTTTCCATGAGCATATTGTCCAATTAAGCCAGTTATATCAACTTGATGTCTTCCAGATAATTTTGATTGGCTTAAAAATAAATTGTCTAACCATATTTCTAATGAATCTTTACCACCTAAAAGATCTCTTAAAACCCCAATTGCATGTGGTGCATATAATGAATATTGCCAACTATTAGCTTCTGTATAGTTAAAGTTAACCTCTGATGGGTCAAAAGGCTGGAACCATTTACCACTTCGTCTTGCTCTCATGAATTTACTTTTTGGATCAAATGAGTTAACGAAATTGAAGGCAGTATTTTCTTTTTTAAATTCGTTATTGTCAAACATTATACCAATACAATAATCATCATATGAATATTCTAAGTTTTTTGATACAGATTCAGGCTCTTCCCCCGAATTTATATATCCATTATTTCTAAATTCCTTTTTTCCATATTCATTAGCCTTAGCAGTTGAATTCATTGCTTTAACTGCTTTATTAATGTCATAGTCTTTTATTCCTTTTGAATAAGCATCTGCAATTACAGAAACACTATGATAACCTATCATACATTCAGTTTCATTAGCAGCGAGTTCCCAAACAGGCAAGTCTCCTCCTTGATCATATTGTCTTAGAAAAACATTTATAAAATCATTTGTTCTATCAACTTGAGTTATTGTGTATAGTGGGTGAGTAGCTCTATAAGTATCCCAAAGAGAAAATACAGTGTAGTTATTGGCTTCATTTTCTTTTAATTTATGTATTTTATTATCTCTTCCACGATATCTTTTATCTGTATCATTAAATATATTTGGAGCTAAGAAAGAGTGGTATAAACTAGTATAGAAATTGGTCATTATTTCTTTATCACTTGAATAGAACTCTATTTTGTTTAATTCTTTATTCCATTTTTTTGTAATCTCTGCACGAGTTTTATTGAAATTCCAATGATTAATCTCAGATTCTAAATTTAATTTTGCACCTTTTTCATCAACTGCTGAAATTCCAACTTTAACTTTTATCGTATTTGTTTCTTCTGAGAAAACAAGTAATAATTTATTTCTACCATTTTTATCATAAATACGAGCATTATCATATCTTACATTGGTTTTTAAATAAAAGTAAAAGTGTTGCTCTTCAGCCCAATCTTGAGATATTCTATAACCTGATAATGTTTGTTTATCAATTATATTTATTTTACTATCTATTAGCTTATCTCTATGGTCTAGGTCTATAAGTATGAATTTTTTTCCTTTAGATTTATTGAATGTATATTCATGAAAACCACATCTTTCACTAACTGTTAGACGTACATCAATATTTCCATTTTCTAAATGAACGCTATAAAATCCAGGAGATGCTTTTTCTGATTTGTGATCGAAAAAATCTCCATATCCATTTTTCTTTTTGTAGCCTGGATTAATTTTCGCTTTTTTATTTTGAGGAATGATTAATAAATCTCCATAATCTGGAATTCCTGTTCCGCTGAGATGAGTGTGACTAAATCCATATATAATTGAATCTGAATAATGATAACCTGAGCAACCATCCCATCCTTCATATCTAGTATCAGGGCTTAATTGTATCATCCCAAATGGGGCAGAAGCACCGGGGTATGTATGACCGTGACCACCAGTTCCTACAAAAGGATTAACATATAATGATTTAGAAAAGGAACCCTCATGTAAGAGTATTTCTTTTATTTGATTATCACTTTTCTTTTCAGCTACTTTTAACTCGTCAATTTGAGATTTACAGTTTAAAATATTAATAGAAAAAAGGGATATAATTAAGATTAATTTCATACTAATTATTTTTATTCCATATTAATGATGCAGATCCTAGTAATGCTGCATTTTTGTTATGTAGTTGAGATATTCTAATTTCAATTTTATCTTTATAAATATTAAGTAGGTTTTTTTCCATAGATGTCTTTACTTTTTGTGCGAAAGTATTTCCGTTTTGGGCAATACCTCCAAATAATATATATGCTTTAGGGCTATTAAAACAAGCGAATTCAGCTAAAGAAGAACCTAAAATTTTTGCTGTATAATCTATTATTTCAATACTAAATAAATCTCCTTTTCCAGCAAGTTTAAAAACATCTTTTGAATTAGGGTTTTTTATTTCTTTTAATTTGGATGTTAATTTATTTTTTGAATCGAGTTCATTTATTGAACGTGTAACACCTGAAGCAGAAACATAAGCTTCTAAACATCCTTTTCTACCACATCCACATAGTCTTCCATTTTTTATCACCCTAATGTGACCATATTCACCTGCAAAACCATCATGACCATATATTAGCATTCTTTTATTAACTACACCGCTCCCAAGACCTGTGCCGAGTGTTATAATAACAAAGTCATCTAGATCTTTTGCTGCTCCATATAGCATTTCACCTATTGCTGCTGCATTTGCATCATTAGTTAGTATAACATTTAATTTAAATTTTTTTCTGAAAATTTCTGCTAAAGGGATTTTACCATCCCACTTTAAATTTGGTGCAAATTCAATAGATCCTGTGAAAAAGTTTCCATTTGGGGCACCTATACCAATTCCTATAATTTTTTTAAACCCATTAATTTTATTGAGATTATTATAAATTTGATTTACTAATTTTTCTGGAGTTGAGTATAATGATGTTTTTAATGATTTTTGAAAATGAATTTTTCCATTTTTATCAACCAATCCAAAAACAGTATTGGTTCCTCCAATGTCAATTCCCAATACAAGTTTATTGCTCATATTTACTTTGTTTGGATGTAAAATTCCATTCATGAAAAAATTCATCTAAGAATTTTTTCATATACTGATGTCTGTGTTCAGCAATTTTTTTTGCTGTTACAGTATTAAATCTACTTTTTAAAAGTAGTAATTTCTCATAAAAGTGATTAATTGAACTAGTCTTTGAATTTGCATATTCTTCAAAAGAATTATGCTTTTTGGATTTTAAATTAGGATCATGAATTGGTTGATTTTTATTTCCACCATAAGCAAATGTTCTAGCAATTCCTATGGCTCCAATAGCATCTAGTCTATCAGCATCTTGTACAATTTTCCCTTCTAATGATTTCATTTCAGTATCTACTTTAGCTCCTTTATAGCTAATATTGTCTACAATATATTTTACTTTTTTTGCAGTTATTTTATCACATTCTAATTTTGTTAAAATAGAATAAGCGACTTCACCACCTTTATTCATTTGACCTCCGTTAAATTTATAATCCGAAATGTCATGTAATAAAGCAGACAATTCAATGATTTTTAAATTTCCACCTTCTTTTGACTGTAGATATTTTGAAAGTGTTAATACGCGTTCAATGTGATACCAATCATGTCCTGTAGGTTCATCTTTGAATTTCTCAAAAATTATAGATTTTACTTTTTTAATTATTGACATGTTATTTTCAAATTAGAATGAAATAATTATTAGTATAATTTTATATTTCTATTTATAAAACCTAGAATTGAATTTTTTCTTTTGTTTAATTTTCAATTTATTTAAATCTTTTGGTATTTCACGTTTCCATCTTTTATGAGACCATAGCCAATATTGTGGCTTAGAAATGATTTCTTTTTCTAATAGCTTTGTGTGAGTTTCTGTAATTTCTCCCCATTTTAATTTGTGTGGTTCATGTGTGATTAAATTAAGATTTATACTGTAATAGCCTCTTTTAATTTTTTTTACAGACAAAAAAACCACTGAATAATTAAGATCATGTGCAATCATTTCTGTACCAAAAAGAACTGGTGTATTTTGATTTAAAAATGTCATCCAATAACTTTTATTTGAATCACTAGGAGATTGATCACCTAATAATAAAATTGATTTTATTTCATTTTTAATTAATAATTCATTTTTATAATTCATAGAATTAAGAACTGTCATACCAAATTTAGATCTACTTTCATTCATTTTTTTATCCCAAAATTTTGAGCTAAGTGGCATACCTATCCCAATTGCTTTATGTTTAAAGAATAAATTAAGACCTTTAACTAACCATTCCCAGTTATTATAATGACCTGAAACAAGAATTACATTTTTCTTTTTTTTATATAATTCATCCATTAATTCAGGGTTAGTAATTTTCACTCTATTATTAATTTCATTTTTTGATATGTTTATTGATTTTATACCTTCGGCTAATAGGTCAGTTAAATGTCGATAGAATTGTAATCTAATTATTTTTTTTTCTTTAGTTGTTTTTTCAGGAAAGCTATTATCAATATTTGTATTTACAATTTTTTTACGATAAGGAATTACACAAGTAAATAGTATATATAATAAATCTGATATTATATACAATATTTTTAATGGTAAATATGATAGAGGTATTATAAGTAAATAATAAAAAAATTTTGTCATTATTTGATGTATTTTTTACCCCAATTTTTTTTGATTTCTTCAGTAATTTTCTTCTCTCTCTTACTAGTTCCCGATATGATAAAGTTAATTCCTTTAATTTCTTCAGGCATAAATTCTTGATCCACAAAGTTTTGAGGGTAATCATGTGAATATTTATATTCTTTTCCATAACCTAATTCTTTCATTAATTGGGTAGGTGCATTTCTTAATTCAATAGGCACACTTAATTTTCCTGTTTCTTGAACTATTTTCTGAGCTTTATCAATTGCCTTGTATGAAGTATTTCCTTTTTCAGAACAAGCTAGATATATAGTACATTGACTTAATATTATTCGTGCTTCTGGCCAGCCTACTACTTTTACAGCCTGAAAACAATTGTTAGCTATAAGCAGTGCGTTTGGATTTGCTAATCCTATATCTTCAGAGGCTGATATAATTAATCTTCTTGCAATAAATGATGGGTTTTCTCCACATTCAATCATACGCGCTAGCCAATAAATTGCAGCATTTGGGTCGCTTCCTCTAATTGATTTAATAAAAGCTGATATTATATCGTAATGTTGTTCACCATTTTTATCATAAGAGAAAAATGATTTTTGAGATGTATTCTCAACAACTTTATTTGTAATTACAATATTATCTGTTTTGAAAGAATGTACAATTATTTCAAAAATATTGAGCATTTTTCTTGCATCACCACCGGATATTGTAAGCAATGCTTCTATTTCTTTTAATTCAATTTTTTTTTCTTTTAAAATAGTATCGTTTTTAATTGCCTTGTCAAGTATTTTAGTTAATGAAAGTTTTGAATGTTCTTTTAAGTGATATACTTGACAACGAGAAAGTAAAGCTGAAATAATTTCAAAAGATGGATTTTCTGTTGTTGCGCCAATTAAAGTAATTAAGCCTTTTTCAACAGCTCCAAGAAGTGAATCTTGTTGTGTTTTTGAGAATCGATGAATTTCATCTATAAATAATATTGTTCCTTTTTCTTGAAACATTCCAGATTGCTTAATTTTATTAATTATTTCTCTAACATCTTTAACGCCTGACGAAATAGCAGAAAGTTCATGGAATGGTCTTTTGAGGTATTTTGCAATCAAGTGAGCTAAAGTTGTTTTACCAACACCAGGAGGACCCCAAAATATTATTGATGGAATTAATCCTGAATCTAAAGCAAGTTTCAATGAAGCATCATTTTCTAAGAGATGTTCTTGACCTATATATTCATTCAGGATATTTGGTCTCATACGTTCAGCTAACGGGGTCAAAAAACTCATTTTTTACATATAAAAATATAAATTAAACAATCCTAATTTGTAAAATACAATACTAATTATCTGATGGGTTTTGTGGAAATTTCGACATTATTTGAAATTTCCCTCCAAGTTTTTCCATATTTTTTGACCAAATATTATTTGTATTTGTATTTAATATTTCTTCTTTATTAATATTGTTTATTACAATCCAAAATTTATTTTTAATTTCTTCTTCTAGTTGTCCTGGATTCCAGCCAGAATAACCTACAAAAAATCTGATTTTATTTTTTTTATTTGGTTGTTTGATTAATTTTCTTTTAATTATATTTAAATCTCCTCCTACATATAAACCACTTTCAATATGAATTGATTCGGGTACTTCTTTTCCAAAAGAATGTATATAAAATAGATTTGAAATGTCAACTGGACCACCAATGCTTATTTTACTATTAATATTTGGTAAATCTTTAATTAATTCATTGGGTTTACTTTTGATGTATTTATTCAATACAAATCCAAAACAGCCATCTTCATTTTTATTGCATATTAAGACCATTGAACGTGCAAAATGTTCATCGTTAGAAAATGGTTCAGACAATAATATACTGCCTGATTTCAATATATTTTGGTTTTCAAAATTAAAGTCTATCATAGTTTATAAAAAAGTTGGTGGTTTTCGTAATTCTAATTTAGCATCAGTAAAAAGTTTAGATGTTGATCTAATACTAAAAAAGAAACTTTTATTACCTCCTAAAGGAATCCAATTAAAAGCCAATGCCCAACAATGTAAATCTCGTGTGAGCATAAATCTTGTATTTGTTACTTCTCTTGTTTTAATATCTATATTTATATTTGTAGCAATCTTCCATCGTTTAGTAATACTTACATCACCATTTATCATTAATGTTTGGACTTGTAGCCATTTATCTGGATTGATGTTTGTTATTAATTGATTTCTATTTATTTGATATATGTGTGAGAGTGATAATTTCCAAGGAATTTTAAAGTTCACAAAACGTTCTGGATGCATTATAAAATATTCATAGTCTGAATTCCAATTTGTTGTAGTATTATTTTTTGATTGTAATTCTTTTTGACTTTCTTTAGATGTAAATGTAATAGATGTGGATATATTGTTTGAAGTAAATCTCCCTATTTTTCCATTTGTAATTGTAGCATATTCATATAGTTGAGCACCAGTTGAATCTATCCATCCATAGGGAGAAAATGTCGAGTTTGCAACAATATTAAACCAAGGTATAGGGTTTATCCTCATGCTTATTCTAATATCAGATAAATTCATAGAATCTTTTGAGAAATCATAGCTTCCTGATATAGATAGTGCGTCAATTATTCTAGTCTTTTTAAAACCTGTAATTGTATCCTTTTTTGATTTTCTTTTTATTTCAAATGTGTTATTAAAAGCAAATCTAAGGACGGATTGATTTTTCCCTTTATTTACTTGAGATGAGTATAGGCTTCGTTCAAAAGGTGAATAAGTTATAGGTTCCATATTTGTACCAACAGAATCAGTTATATTATAGGATAAGTTAGGTGTATAAGAAAAAGTGAATGATGGCGTAAGAACATGTCTTAAAATTGGTTCTTTAGACCCTAGAAATTTATAATAACTAAAAATGGTTGTTGTAATTTGTGTATTAAAGGAAAGATTATGGCTCATGCCATATTTAGAAATTGTGTCTATTATTGTTGAATTAGAAGTTGGATCATATTCCTTTTTAATTTGTTGGAAATTAATTTTATTTCCATAGTTCAACGAAGGGGTTATTTTCCACGTATTTTTGAATAACCCAGCTGTTGTTTGAACTATTATTGATTGGTTTATACCATTTTGAAATCGATCACTTATTCTAGAAAAATTTGAATTAGTAATTAATGAATCAGCAAATAATGTTCTATTTTGACCTTCAAAATTATAGGCAATACCTAATCTAGAAATTATTTGAGATAAGGAATTCTTTCCATTTATTATTTTTTTAAAAGGAAAAAAACGTGAAACATTTATATTTAAAACTGGAGATGTTAATGATATATTTTTTGTAATACCATTTTGTCTTAATGAAATTTTACTCCCAATTTTTACTGGTTTTCCAGGAAAATCTCTAGTTAAATTAATGTCAGAATTGAAAGAATTTCTAAAATAATTATCTGTAGTTAAATTTAAATCATTTTTAGAATTGTTATCAGAAATAAAGTTTACATTAGAGTTAAATGTCCAATATGGACTAGATTTAGGATCTTTTTTATGTACCCAAGAAAAATTTATTTTATTATTCCTTATGTTGTCAGGGAAACCAGATCTAAGCTGTTGAAATCCTAATTCAAATTTCCCTGTATAATTATATCTTTTAGCATAGTCAGTCTCATTTCTAAAGCCCCAACTTCCTCTACTGTATAGTGTAGCATAAAAGGTTGATTGTAAACGATTGTTTATTGGAACATAATAACCTAAATCACGCATACCAAATCCATATGCAGAAACTAATTCTATTTGAGGGAACATTAATCCTTTAGTATTTTCTTCAATTTGGGGTATAACACTAAATGGTAATCCAAGAGGTGTAGGCACACCTTTTACCCATAGGTTCATTGGCCCAGAAACAATTCTTTTACCTGGAATCATTACTGCTTTTGATAATTGAAAATGATAATGAGGTTCTTTTAAGTCACATGTTGTAAACCTTCCTTTTTTAAAATTAATTTCTTCATTTTTTTTTCTTTTTGCAACCGACATATATAGAATATTTTCATCTTCTTTAAAAGATACTTCTTCAATAAATCCTTTTTTTGTCTTGAAATTATATCGAATGCTAGAAGCATTAATTGTTTCTTTACCATCAGAAAAAACAGGTAATTGAATACGGTTTGAGTCCGCATCATATATATAACTTGCATAAACTATATTACTATCTATATCAATAGTGATATATCCTGCTTGTATTCTTATTTCTCCATTATCAATTTGAGCTTTGTTATAAAGGTGTATTTTATTTAATTGTAAGTCGGAATAAATAGAATCTAAAGCATTGTATTTTATTGGTTTTTCTATTACAGATTCATTAAGTATTAGTGTGTCTTGTTTTTGACTAAGTAAATAGTTGGGAAATAATATTGTTAACAATGTAAATGTAATAAATTGAAAAGTGGAATGTTTTTTGAACACCAATTGTGTTTTATATTTGTTTATAAACAACATTAACGTAGTAAAATTATTAAAATTACATTTCAAATGGTTGAAAAAATATATACTAGTATCACAATTCATGCCATTTTACTTTTATTTATCTCTCTTTTTTCTAAAGAAGTATATAGTCAAGAAGATGAAAATGATTATGCTGCAATAAGAACTGTTGTCATTGATGCAGGTCATGGAGGTAAAGATCCAGGATGTCATGGTTCTTTTTCTCAAGAAAAAGAAGTTTGCCTTTCCATGGCTTTAATGCTTGGCAGAATTATTAAAGATAATTATCCTAATATTAATGTTATTTACACTAGAGATACTGATGTTTTTATAGAATTAGATGAACGTGCTAAAATTGCTAATAGAAACAATGCAGATCTTTTTATTTGTATTCATGCAAATGCAGCATCTCCTAAAGCTTTTGGTACAGAAACTTATGTCTTAGGTCTACATAGAACAGAGTCGCAAGAAAAAGTAGCAAAGAGAGAAAATGCCATAATACATTTGGAAGATGATGGTGGTGCTAAATATAATGATTTTGATCTATCACCTGATGCTATTATAGCTCGTCAAATTCAATTAAGTGTTTTTTTAGATCAATCTATTAATTTCGCCTCTAAACTTCAAAAAGCTTTTAAAAATATAGGTAGATTTGATCGAGGTGTAAAACAAGCTGGATTCTTAGTCTTGTACAAGACAACTATGCCCTCTGTTTTAATTGAAACTGGTTTTTTGACAAATCCTAATGAAGAAAAATTTTTAAGTAGTGAGAAAACACAAAGAAAAATGGCACAAGCAATGTTTGCTGCTTTCAGAAAATATAAAAATGAATTAGAAGGAGTTGAGGAGTTAATAGATGATATAAATATTAATGAAAAAAATATAGTACAAGAAAATAATAGTGAAAATGATATTATTTTTCGTGTACAAATTGAAACATCTCAAACTAAAATTTCATTAAAATCAAAAAGATTTAAAGATTTTTCTATTTATGAATACAAACAAAATGGTATATTTAAATACACTGTAGGTGAATTTATAAATAATATTAAGGCAGCTAGAGAATATAAAAATGAAATGATTAAAAAAGGATTTCAACATTCATTTGTTGTTGCATTCTTAGGTGAAGATAGAATTAATTTACAAAAAGCTATTAAATTAGCAGAAAAATAGAGTTTTGAAAGTATCAAAAGAATTAATTACAGGAGCTATTGTCATTATAGCTATAGGACTATTTGTTTTGGGAATAAACTTTCTTAAAGGGAATAGTTTTTTTGGTGGAGATGATTTGTACTATGCTTATTTTACCAATTCAGGTCAATTATCCCCCGCTAGTTCTGTAACACTAAATGGCGTTGGAGTTGGAAAAGTATTAGCTGTTGAGTATGTCCCTAAAAATACTCCTGAACAACAAGTGAAAGTATCATTTAATATAACAGAAGATAATATTCGTATTCCCATAGGCTCTCATGTTGAAATAGGTTCTTTAGATTTGTTTAGTAAGGGTATGTTAATACATTTAAATTCTGATTTATCAAAAGGATATTATAAATCTGGAGATTATATCGATGGAGTATTAGCTGTTGATATGATTTCACAAGTTAAGTCATATGCTGACCCAATTAGTCAAAAATTACAAATAATGATGAGTTCAATTGACAAAATGGTAAATGGAATTAGTGCATTTTGGGATTCAACAGCAACTTCTGAGATAGAAGGAAGTTTAAAGGAAGTTAAAATTGCAATAAAACGATTTGGAAATGCAGCTGAAGAAATTGAAGCATTAGTTGCTTCAGAAAAAATTAAATTAAGTCGAATTTTATCAAATGTTGAAACAATCACCCAAAATCTCAAAAAAAGTAACGAAGCTGTAAAAAATATTGTAGGAAATGTTGAAACAATTACAGATGATCTCGTTACATCTGATTTTAAAGATGTTATTGGTAATGCAAAAATAACTTTAGAATCTATAAATAATGTTTTATCCGATGCTAAGTTGGGTAAAGGTACTCTTGGAAAGCTTTTGGCTGATGATTTACTTTACAATCAGCTAGTTAAATCAAATACTGATTTGCAAGACTTGTTAAATGATATTAAATATCATCCTGAGAGATATATTCATTTTTCTTTACTAGGAAAAAAGACTAAAGGTGTTCCTTTAACAAAGAATGAAGAACAAAAGTTGAAGATGATATTAGACACAGTTCAATAACAATAAGAAAACAAATGATTTCTAAAATACTTTTTACAGTATTACTTACAGTAAGTTTAGGTTTTTTTGGATGGAATATATATAAGATTTATTATAATATTTATTTAGGTAAAGATGTTAAGAGAAATGATAATAAGAAGCATCGACTAAAAACAATGATACTAGTTGCTTTTGGACAAAAAAAAATGTTCAAAAGACCAATTCCAGCTCTATTACATTTAGCTTTATATCTAGCATTTATTATCACTCAAATTGAACTAATTGAAATTTTTATTGACGGTATATTTGGGACTCATCGATTTTTTAAGGATTCATTAGGCAGCTTTTATACATTTATTATAAGTTTCATAGAAATTCTTTCACTTTTAGCTTTAATAGCCACTTTTGCATTTTTATACAGACGTAATATGTTAAAACTTCCTCGTTTTAATATGAATGAAATGAAAGGTTGGCCAAAAATTGATGCTAACATGATCTTGTATATGGAAATCATCTTAGTTCTATGCATTTTCATGATGAATAGTGCTGATGAAGCCATTAAGATGGAAAAATCAAATCTATCCTATGGATTTACAATTAGCTCCTTTTTAGGCCCATTTTTATGTAATTTAGATTACAATTTGCTCTCTATTCTTGAAAGAATAGGTTGGTGGGGACATATAATTATGGTTTTTGCTTTTTTAAATTATCTTCCTTACTCAAAACATTTTCATATTCTCCTTGCATTTCCAAATACATATTATTCTAATCTTGAAAATAAAGGGAAGTTTACAAACATGGAAAATGTTACTAAAGAAGTTAAATTAATGATGAATCCTGATATTGATCCTTTCTCAGTAAATAATGAAAACTCTACTGATTTAGAAAGTTTTGGTGCCAAAGATGTGACTGATTTAACTTGGAAAAATTTAATGGATAGTTACACATGTACAGAATGTGGAAGATGTACTTCTTCTTGTCCAGCAAATTTAACAGGAAAACTTTTATCCCCACGAAAGATAATGATGGATACAAGAGACCGTCTTAATGAAGTAGGTGATAATTTCAGGAAAAACGGTAAAGATTATCAAGATGGAAAAAGTTTATTAGGTAATTATATTACTGAAGAAGAGCTATGGGCCTGTACTTCTTGTAACGCTTGTGTTGAAGAGTGTCCAGTAAATATAGATCCATTATCTATCATAATTGATTTAAGACGATATTTAGTAATGGAACAATCAAAAGTTCCTAATGAGTTAACAGGTATGCTAACAAATATTGAAAATAATGGTGCCCCTTGGCAATTTAATCCCACGGATCGTTTAAAATGGGCAGAAGATGAATAATTTTGAATTGTTAGAATTAGAAAAGGATGGTAGTAAAATATCTCCTGTACTTCAAAAGAATATTAAGAATTACATGATAGATATTGATGGAACAATTTGTGATGATATACCAAATGAAGAACCACAGAGAATGGAAACAGCAAAATTATATCCAGATGCTTTAAAAACAATTAATAAATGGTTTGATGAGGGACATATAATTACTTTTTTCACATCAAGAATTGAAAAACATAGAGAAGTTACCGAAAAATGGCTTAATAAACATGGTTTTAAATACCATGGAATATTAATGGGTAAGCCTAGGGGTGGTAATTACCACTGGATAGATAATCATATTGTAAGAGCTACTAGATATGATGGTAAATTTTCTGATTTAATAGAAGAAAAAACTAGTATACAAGTCTTTAAGAAATGAATTATGAGTCTCAGGGTCCCAACAATGTCTGAAATGATTGCTAAAAATGAATCACCTGATTTTTTATTTTGGGTAGGTTGTTCAGGTAGTTTTGATGATAGAGCAAAAAAAATAACAAAAGCATTGGTTAAGATATTAAACAATTGTAAAGTTAATTTTGCTGTTCTTGGAGCTGAAGAGTCTTGCACTGGAGATCCTGCTAAGAGAGCTGGAAATGAATTTACATTTCAAATGCAAGCAATGATGAATATACAAGTCTTAGACGGTTATGATATAAAAAAAATAATTACTGCCTGTCCTCATTGTTTCAATACATTAAAAAATGAATATCCAGAATTGGGTGGCAATTATGAAGTAATTCATCATTCTCAATTAATTCAGGAATTAATTAATCAAGGGAAAATTGTTTTATCTGATGGAGGAGTATATAAAGGAAAAAGAATAACTTTTCACGACCCATGTTATCTAGGTAGAGCTAATAATGTTTATGAAGCTCCTAGAGAATTGATTGAAAGGTTGGATTGTGAGCTTGTTGAAATGAAACGATGTAAAACAAAAGGTTTGTGTTGTGGGGCTGGAGGTGCTCAGATGTTTAAAGAGGCAGAAAAAGGAAATAAAGAAATTAATATAGAAAGAACAGAGGAAGCTCTAGAATTAAAGCCAAATATAATAGCTACCGGCTGCCCATTTTGTAATACTATGATGACTGACGGAATTAAAAATTTTGAAAAAGAAAAAGAAGTTAAGGTCCTTGATATAGCAGAATTAATTGCGAATGCAGCAAATCTATAATATGTATTTTCCAAACTTCAATCCTAATAGTAAGGTCTGGATTTATAATTCTGATCGTATATTAAAATTAGCCGAACAAAAAATAATTAAAAATGAATTAACAAAATTTGTTAGTTCTTGGAAAGCACATAATTTAAAATTAAGAGCTGATGCTATTTTAGAACATAATTATTTTATCATTTTAGCTGTTGATGAATATGATATCAAAGCATCTGGTTGTTCTATTGACACCTCTGTTAAATTTATTAAGTCATTAGAAGAAAAAATTAATGTTAATTTTTTTAATCGTTTAAATTTAGTTATTGAAAAGCAAGATGAATATAATCTAGTTCATATATCTGATATAAAGAAATATCCTCAATGGAATGTTTTCAACCCAATGATTACAGATTTATACACATTAAGGAAAGAATGGAAGATGAAGGTTATTGATAGTCCTTTTTTTTAGTTTTTATAAATTTGACTTTTATTATAATCTTCATCGAGGTATAACTTTAAGTATGAAAAAAATATATAAATTTTTATTAAATAGTTTACCTAGACCTATTTTAATTAGATTTAGTTATTTATTTAAATTAATTGCTCCTTACTTGTATAAGGGAGATAATGTAGAATGTCCTTGCTGTGGTAAAAGTTTTAGAAAGTTTTTATCATATGGTTATGGTAAATCTCATAGAGAAAATGTTTTGTGTCCATATGATTTAACATTAGAAAGACATCGTTTAATGTGGCTATATTTAAAAGAACACTCTAATTTTTTTTCTAAAAAAATAAATCTTCTACATATAGCGCCTGAACAATGCTTTTTTTCTCTTTTTAAAAAACAAAAGAACTTAAATTATTTAACTGGTGATTTAAATTCACCTATTGCAGAAATTCATTTTGATCTTCATTCCATTCCATTAGAAGATAATTGTTTTGATGTTATCTTTTGTAATCATGTTCTAGAACATGTTGATGATGCAATGAAATGTATGCGCGAGTTGTATAGAGTTATGAAGCCTGGGGGATGGGGGATAATGCAAGTTCCTCAAGATACATCAAGAAAAGTTACATACGAAGATTCAAATATAGTTTCTCCAAAAGATAGAGAAAAACATTTTTGGCAAAAAGATCATGTTCGCTTATTTGGGATGGATTACCCGGATTGGCTTAAAAATGCAGGTTTTAATGTAAAAACATTTGATTTTAACATACATTATGATGAAAAAATTATAGAAAAGTATAGACTATCAAAAAGTGAAATTTTGTATATTGTTTCAAAATTATAGTTATGAGGTTTTTACTTTTTTTATTCATTTTAATGAGTTTTTTTTCATTTACTCAGTCTAATCTTTATTTATCATTCAAGCCAAAATGCTTAGGAAACGATTTAATATTGGGGGATATTGTGCAAGATATCAATGGTGTTAGTATGGAAATTAATCATTTTAATTATTACATTTCTAATATTGTTATTACATATGATGGAAATCAAACATTAGATTTAACTGATACTGTTTTATTAGTTAAGGCTGATGCTAATTCATTTTTGTTAGGCAATTATAATATACCAAATATTGAGAAAATAAATTTTAGCGTAGGTGTTCCAGAGCCCCTTAATCATTTAGATATTTCACTATATCCATCAAATCATTTCTTAAGTTTTCAGTCACCCTCTATGCATTGGGGATGGCTGTCTGGTTATGCACTTCTATTAGTAGATGGAAAAGGAGATTCCAATGCTGATGGTATTCCTGAATCTTATTTTTCACTTCATAATTTTGGTGATAATAATTTCAAAAATATCGAACTTCCTGTTACTGCAACTTATTTAAACAACAATCAAATTGATATAGTCATCAATACTAATTTAGATCAATGGATATATGGAATAAATCCAGGTGATTTTGGTATATTACACGGTACTAATGGTGCTAATTCTTCAACAATGAATAATGTAAATGACAGAGATGTATTTACATCCCCATATGATGCTTCAATACAAAATATTGATGATAACGGTCATATATATTTTTTATGTACTCAAAGTGGAATAGAAGTTTTTTGGAAAGAGATGCAAAATATTTCCTATTATCAGCTAATTGATTTTTCTGGCTCACTAATAAATAAATCTGAATCGACAAAGATTAAAGATAATGTAGTATTTAATGGTTTGTCCAAAGGGAATTATATATTTTCAACATTTGATAGTAAGGGCAACAGATTGAAGTCCATTAAAATAGTATACTAGAAGAAATAATGAAAAATATTCTTTATTTAGGGAGTATAATATTTTTTTTCTTTTTTTTATTTAACTGTAAGCAGCTTAATAACTCTAAATTTCAAAATTATTACTCTTTTTCAATTAATGATCCTTTATTAAATGAAAAAATAAGGTTAGGTAAAAAATTGTTTTTTGATAAAAGACTATCAATTAATAATGAAATATCTTGCGCAAGTTGCCATATACCTAAATTAGCTTTCACTGATGGCAAGGCCTTATCTACAGGTGTAAATGGAAATAAAACACAAAGAAATGCTTCAACAATATTAAATGTTGCTTTTCTACCAACTATAATGTATGATGCTCACTTACCAACTTTAGAGCAACAGGTTATAGTTCCAATTCAGGAACATACTGAAATGGGAATGAATATGAAAGATCTTGTTTTAAAAATAAGTAAAATTGATTTTTATCAAAATATTTCAAAAAAGATTTTTAATAGAGATTTTGATGCTTGGGTTTTAACTAGATCAATTTCTGCATTTGAGCGATCTTTATATTCTACAAATAGTAATTTTGATAAATTTTATTATAAAAATGATAATACAGCTCTTTCAAATTCACAGAAAAGAGGTTGGAAATTATTTTCAGAAAAGTTTCATTGTCATCAATGTCATCCAGCACCATATTTTACAAATTTCAAGCCTATTAATAATGGACTTTATATCGATTACGGTAAAGATAAAGGCAGATTTAGAATTCATAATGATTCTTTAGATATAGGTAAATTTAAAGTTCCATCTTTAAGAAATGTTGAGCTAACTGGCCCTTATATGCATGATGGTTCATTTACTTCAATTGATGAAGTAATCAATCATTATGCAAATGGTGGGAAAGAACATGTAAATAAAGATAAGAGGATTGTTCCATTTAATATTTCAAAAACAGAACGTATAGATTTGAAAAATTTTTTAATTAGTTTGACTGATACAAGTTATATTGTTAATTTTTAAGTATAAAATATTTTTTTTTTAAATACGTTATTGTAATTAACTAGAATATAAATCTTATTAAATCTCTCCAAAAAATGATAGTTAATTCTCTTTATCATCAAACCTCTAATAATATTAATCAAGAATTAATTTGGATAAGAAATTCAAAAAAAAATCCAAATAATTTCAGTTCATTGTATAATAAATATTATGATCAAATTTATAGATATGTAAATCATAAAATATGTGATAGACAATTAACAGATGATATAACTTCACAGGTGTTTATAAAAGCAATGAATAATATTCACAAATATGAATATAAAGGTGTCCCATTTTCTTCATGGTTATATAGGATTGCAAAAAGTGAGATATATCAAAGTTTTAGGAATAGAAAATCCTCTAAATTAATCAATTTTGGAGATATGAATTTATTTAGTTTTGTCACAGAAAAAGAAGAAAATCAATCAAATGATAACAAAATACGATTAATGAATTCATTAAAATCACTTAAATCAAAAGATTTAAATATTATTGAATTGCGTTATTTTGAAAGAAGATCATATCGGGAAATAGGAAGTATTTTAAAAATCACAGAAAATAATGCTAAAGTAAAGTCATACAGGGCATTAAGGAGATTGAAGAAGATTTTTTTAGAAAAATAAATCTTATCTATATTTGTTCACTTCAATGTCGTTTTTAACTTTGTTTAAAAGTTTCATATGTACAAAATAATACGTTCTTTTTTATTTAATTTTGATCCAGAAAAAGTACATTATTTTACAACAAAAAGTATACATATATTTCTTTTGATTCCATGTATGAAGTGGATTTGGTCTAAAATTTATCATATTAATGATAAACGTTTACATAGAGAAATATTCGGATTAAAGTTTAAAAACCCTGTTGGTCTTGCTGCAGGATTTGATAAAAATGCAAATATGTTTAATGATTTAGCATACTGTGGTTTTGGCTTTATAGAAATTGGTACAGTCACTCCTCAACCACAATATGGGAACGATAAGCCAAGATTATTTCGAATTGAAAAGGATTCTGGATTAATAAATAGAATGGGCTTTAACAATGATGGTTTGGTTAAAGTAATCGAATCTTTAAAAAAAAATAAAAATAAATTAATAATAGGTGGTAATATTGGCAAGAATACCAATACTGAGCCGGATAATTACACTGAAGACTACTTAGAGTGCTTTTGTAAACTGCATCCTTTTGTAGATTATTTTGTTTTAAATATAAGTTGCCCTAATGTAGGTAGTCATGAAAAACTTGAAGATGTTAATTACTTAAAAGAATTAATTCAAGAAGTTCAAAAATTAAATAATTCACAACAACTTCAAAAACCAATATTATTGAAGATATCACCAGATTTAAGTAATAAGCAATTAGATGAAATAATATTGTTGGTTAATGAAACTAAAATTGATGGAATAATTGCATGTAATACATCAACAAAACGTGATAATTTAAATACAAACAAATCATTTTTAAATAAAGTTGGTAATGGTGGATTAAGCGGTCTGCCTATTAAAGATAAATCAACAGAAGTAATTAAATATTTAGCAGATAAATCTAAAAAATCATTTCCTATAATAGGAGTAGGGGGGATTCATAGTGAAAAAGATGCTTTAGATAAGTTAAATGCAGGTGCAGATTTAATTCAAATTTATACCGGTTTCATATATGAGGGTCCAAGATTGATTAAAAGAATAAATAAAGCAATTTTATCAAATCTAAACTAAGTATTTTATGAATGAATTAAAGCTTATTGAATGTCCGAGAGATTCAATGCAGGGTATTAAAAACTTTATTCCAACTCAAAATAAGATAAGCTATATAAATAATTTACTCTCTTGTGGTTTTGACACTATTGATTTTGGTAGTTTTGTTTCACCTAGTGCTATTCCTCAAATGAGAGATACTGCTTATGTTTTGAAAGGATTAAATGATTCAAGCACTAAATTACTTGCTATTATTGCAAATGAAAGAGGCGCAATTGATGCATCTAATTTTGAACGTATTAAATATTTGGGTTATCCATTTTCAATTTCTGAAGAGTTTCAAAAGAGAAATACCAATTCAAGTATAGATGAATCATTTATTTTAGTTGAAAAAATTAAAGAAATATGTTTTAAGAAAAATAAAGAATTAGTTTTATATATTTCAATGGGTTTTGGAAATCCTTACGGAGAGCAATGGCATCCAGACATCGTATCAAATTGGTCATATAAATTATTTAATAAATTAGATGTAACAATTCAATCAATTTCTGATACAATTGGTTGTGCTGATCCACCAATGGTTAATACTTTAATTTCATCATTATTAAATAATATTGATGGGGTAGAATTTGGAGTACATTTACATTCTTTACCAGAAAATGCAAAAAAACTAGTTGAATCTGCATATAATGCAGGTTGTAGGAGGTTTGATAGTGCTATAAAGGGGTTTGGTGGATGTCCCATGGCAAAAGATGATTTAGTAGGTAATCTTCCAACAGAATTGATGTTGGAATTCTTTGATGACAAGAATATTGAAACAAAAATTAATAAAACAATTTTTAATTCTGTTATACCAGAAACTATAGATTTATTGACCTAAATCAAATTTTATGAAAAAATTATTCTATTTCAACTTATTCTTGATGTTTTTTACTTTTTCATGTGAAGAACCTAATAATATTGATGAATCTAATTTATTTTCTATTAACAAAATAGAGACTCTTTTTAGAGATTCTACATTTACTTCAGAAGTAGATCTCGAATTGTTAAAAGAGTTAAATATTTGTAACACATTAGATCAAGCTAATGATGATATTGAGAATAATTATGTGAAATGTTCTCCATGTACACCTAAATATTTTAAAATATATTCATATAATAATAAAGATCTAAAAGATGCTTTTATGTTACAAATTAAAGCCTTAACTGTATTAAAAGGCCAGAGCAAAAAGCTTCCAATGCGTCATTTAATTATTTTTGAGCGTGAAAACGGATACCTAGTTAAGGTTAATGCTTTTAGGGGTAATTTAATAGAAACAAGGGGGAATAAAAAAGGAATTAAAGATTTAGTAATAAGATTTTATATACCAGATGAAGAAGCATTTATGAATTGTCTATTTAAATGGAATAATGGTAAGTATAATTTTAATTCTGTAGAAAGTATTGATGGTGCAGGGGGTAGAGGAAAGGTGAAAAAATCTATGAAAGAAGAAATGTCAAGAGAGATTTACCAACTTTTAATGAAAAATGAATTTATTTTCTAAATTAGAGAATAATTAATCTTGTTCACTATGGTAAAAAAATACCAAGCTTTGTTATTTGATTTACTAAAATAAAGTGATTATTTATTAAAAGACATTAAATATTTTAACGTAAA
>Ga0160423_10000828_pt1 | contig 25839 bp, 35 predicted proteins | sample CRUFie14St8metaG_FD_108191 | JGI IMG/M metagenome (GOLD analysis project Ga0160423, IMG submission 108191) | Marine microbial communities from the Costa Rica Dome - CRUD Field 142mm St8 metaG | ecosystem: Environmental > Aquatic > Marine > Oceanic > Photic zone | place: Costa Rica: the Eastern...
AACTTATTTTTTAAGTAGAATTACACACTTTAAATATCAGATATGACAATACACAAATTTGACGCAGTAGTAATCACAGGGTGTTCATTCAGTGCTGGCATGGAAATGAATGACTATAAACTTGAAAATTACAACGATAATCTGCAAAGGCAGGCATTGATATGGAAATGGGCAAAAACCCAAAATATGTTAAAATCTAAAGATTTGCACCAAAGCAAAACAGATGCTTTGTTTTTATGGCAACAGCAAGAACGGAAAAAAAGTTGGCCAGCAAAATTACAGGAACATCTACAAGTGCCTGTACACAACTTGGCAAGAATTGGTGGATCTATAGGACAGTCATTGTTGGCATATAGCAACTTTTTACAAAATCATAAACACAAATACAAGAAAATTTGTGCTGTGCATCAAATACCTAGTTTTAGTAGAATGTGTGTCAAATTCAATAAAGAGTTTGGCAGAATAAATGTTACTTCTGGAGATATTGAAAAAAATTCTAATTTTGGTTTTGATAAAAAATTTTATAAAAAAGAAATAGAACAAATACATAGGTATTACAAAGAAAAAATTACAACGCCTAACTACTTAGAAAAATATTTCAATAAAATTTTGCTTAAAATAAAATATCTGTCTGTGAAAAATAATATTGATGACTTTTTTATTTTTGCCACGCACAGTGAAAAGCCAAACAATTTTGTAGGAAAAATATTGATTAAAGATTTAGAGCAATTCCGTAAGCAATATGCTAAAGGAAAACAAGGTCATCCTATAGATCCGCAGTACAATATTGATATGTGTAAAAAAATACTGCCTATTTTTTAGAAAAATCGCCGCCGTCCATTTCAATGTTTACGGTCTGTGCCTGCTGTGCAGTCTTTAATGCTTCTATGACTTCTTCTTGTATGCCTGCTAGTCTGGTCATCACTTGGCTTAGGCTGTCCGCCAAACGATCTGCTTCAGCGGCAGGAATTATGATCTGTTTTTGTCCTTGCTGACGTAGGGTTCTCACTCTACCCAAGAAGTCTTCAATTGGACGTGTTTGTATTTTGGAACTCTTTGACTGCATTGTTTAATACCTGTTGCATTTCTAGTTTGGTTTTGATTGGTCCTTGATAAGGATATCTTGATAGTGTAATCATTTTAGGGCAATAAGCCTTACGCCAACCCTTCTCAAAACAGATTATGTAGTAACCTGCACAAAACTGACTTTTTGATTTGGGTGTTTTGGTATACACAGGCAACTGCTTCTGCACATCAAACATAGGATTGTATGGATGTTGGCTACAAGGATAACCGTGAACATCAAAATTGTCTGTCTGTTCAACTGCGTCGCTTTTGATCTGTTGTGTTTTATCAAATATGTTGAATCCAAAACGTGTGAACAGACTCTCTTCTGTGTGGAACACTTGCCTTTTGTCTTTTTTGCTTAAAAAGATCCAACCATTATCGCTTTGTTTCTGTAGGGTGCCTAATTTTTGTCCGTTCTGTTCAACGATCCAAAATTTATCTTTTACAAGCGTCTTTGCTCTTACTGTCATACACTTAACCTCGCATTAAAAGGCTCTACATAAAGTTGAGCCTGCTCACTAATCTTATTTAGGTCATACTTGGCACAGAACTTCATGAATCTGATTCCAACTTGATCTATGCTTTTAGCCTCTGCTTTGGCCTGTTGTATGGTTTGATCCAGTTCTTCTACGATTGCTTCTGGCTGTGCGTGTAAATCAACCAACAATCTATTTCTTTCGTAATCTTCCAGCACTCTGTGTTCATTGCCTTCTGGATCTACCCATTTACTGAGCATTAAATTGTTCCAAGTGTATCCTTTTTCTTTACGATCCGCAAATGCTTCTTGCAAACCTATTTTGTTTTTGGTGCCTTTGGTTCTCACACCTGGGTATGCTGAAAATATGTTATCGCTTGGATCACCTCTCATTGCCTTTTCAAACACAATCCATTCAGGATCTGGTGCTGGCTTGGGTGCTTTTGTTTTTTTGTCTATCACAGGTTCGCCTTTTTTATCAAACCAACCTTCGTGTGTCATTGTTTGTTCTGTGACACCGTTGTACTGTTTCACACCTGGCTTTACAAGTTGATTTAAATCTTTGTCTGTGCTTATGATCACGTGCTGTTGATCAGGATGTGTGTCTATCCAACGTGCTATCAAATCATCTGCTTCTGCTCTGGGATTTCTCAAAACTGTTACATTGGTCTTTTCTCGTATGAATTTACAGAAGTCATCATAACATTCCCAAAATACTTCGTTCTCTTCTTTTTCCTGTGTGGTCATGGCGTCTACGGCATCTTTACGATTTCTTTTGTAGGGTGCATAGTGATCTTTACGCCAACTACGACCTTCCAAACAGAAAACCACGTGTGTGCCGTCAAAGTCCTGCCAGGCCTTTTTGATTGAATTCATCATGATATGTATAGCCATACCAATCTTCTCTGATGTGTCACCTCGTATCACGTGACGTGCTCTAAAAAATGTGTTTGCTGTGTCTACAAGTATGTGAGTCATACACAATTATAACACGGAAATGGTTTTTTGTCTACTAGGAAATTTCAGTTTTTCCATCATCTCTCCTGTTTATTTGAACATATCCTGAACCTGTGACATCTATACCCTGTTCATTGCCTATTGTTCTACAGAGAGTTTGGAACCATCTATCAACAATCTCTTCCTCAGTTTGTCCTTGGTAACCAGATTGTTGCAACATATTAACAAATTCATCGTTCCAATCCAATTCAAAAAAACCGTTTCTTGGATTTTCAGGATTCACATTCAAGTTGAGAACCTTGACCATAGGCTCTTCGCTTTTCTTTGTGTCCTTTTTTGACTTTGCTTTGCTGTTTTTTGTTTTCTTTACCTTCATTATGTTCCCCATTTGTTGCCAAATAAATCCACGTGCAATCTTGGTGAATATTTGTATCCATATTGTAAACAAACATCTGCCACTTGTCTACTGGTTTTTTCCTGTCCTTCCACAGTAGCACCAACTGGCATAAGATATATATCTGCTTCAACACCAGACTTGGCATAAAGTTCTCTGGCCTTGTCTACTTCTTGCAAATCTTGATCATCCTGTATCACAAATTTGAAATACAGGTGTGTGTTTGGTATTTCTGCATACTGTCTAGCCACATCTGGACGTATGGCTTTGTCCCAAGCCTCACCTGATATTGACAGTTTAGGAGATGTTGACCAAGTCACGTGTACAGGATTTTTTGTAAAATCACCTGCCACCAATCCCTGTAAAAATTTGTCAAATCCTTCTTTGAAATATTGTGTGCAGTTGGTTTCTATTGTGAGATTTTTTAAATCGTTGAATTCAGGTTGTCTTAATAGATGTTGTGTTTCTCTTTGCCACAACATAGGTTCGCCGCCTGTGATTATGAAATGCACATCTTTGCCGTTGCCGCAAGTCCATTTGTTTTCTGGAGTGAATGCTGTGCAGTCTTTGGCAATCTTGTCCACTGAATCCCAATTTACAAGATGCTTGTATCTCGATGCCCAACTGGCACTGGCGTCACAGCCTATCTCTACCACAGGTAAATCTCTCACGTGTTTGACATCTGATAAGTCCTGTGTCATATACGGCATCTCTTCTGGCTTTAACCATTTTGATTTGTCTCTGCCCTGTCCAAATCCGTGACAGTTGAAGTTACAACCAAACACACGGAAGAATACACTAGGCACTCCCACAAAACGGCCTTCGCCTTGCACACTGTAAAATATTTCTGAATATCTTATTTTTTCCATATTGTTGGGTCTATGTTTTTTGTTGCCTCTGCTATCTCTTGAATTGTATACTGTTGTTGACCTTTTGTCAACGTTTTGGTATCTAGATCATCTGGATAGTCTCGGTAAAGGAAATGCTGTATTGTTTCAACATCTACCAATTGGTTGAATCCCACGTGTGCTTCTTCAATGTTTTCTTCGTTGCGTATCACAGAAGTCATAGCATCGTCCAACTGTTGCATATTGTCAAATTCCATCATTATATGAAATTCTGGCAAGTTCATTGATCTGAAACCCAGTTTTGCTCTGGTAAGTCTATAACTGTTCATCCTGCCCATTCTTACCATTTGATCTAGAAACCTTCGCATCTTGACTGCAAATTCTTTGGCATTTACATCTGCATTATGATCTGCAAATATATGATAGATGTCAGCCATTATTTTTTCTTTTTGTCTAATCTAACTATGTTGTCTGTTTTGATATGTCCTACAGATTCTCTCTGTATGTCATTGTGTGAGAAGTTGGCCCAGTATAACTCAAATGCAACTCCGTCTTCCAACCCTTCAAATGTGTGATACAATCCAGGTTTGACTGCTGTGAAGTCTCCAGGACCAAGTATGGTCTCGTCAATTAAATCGTAATCTTTTTGCCAAACACGTATTTTCATTTTGCCTGAAACCACGTAGAAGCCGTTCCATTTGTATTCGTGTTTGTGTTTGGAGCAGACGCCACCTGCTTTGTAATCTATTCTGTGGAATTCAAGTGAATTGTTGGCGAGAATTAATTCTGTTGATCCCCAAATTTTTCCTGCTATATTTCCCATAATTTTAATTATAAAGTATTTAGATTAGAAAGTCAATGGGGGAAAATTAATTCCCCCACAAAACTTATACGACTATGAAGTATAATAAACTTACTGCCGCGATTGCTAGACTGCCGCCGTTCAATTCCGCGTGTTTACCACTTAGGGCCTTGATGACCACATAAGAAATAAATCCTAACGCAATACCGTAGGCAATACTAAATGTCAAAGGCATGATGACAGCCGCTAGTACGGCCGGTGCGTATTCACTCACATCATCCCAATCAATATCCTTAAGATTTCTCAAGAAATATGTTGCGATGAATATCAATGCCGGTGCAGTTGCGAACGCTGGAATACTCTGAGCCAACGGAGCAAAGAACAAGCAGGCCAAAAATAGCACTGCCACTGTCACTGCTGTCAGTCCAGTTTTTCCACCTTCTTTGATACCAGCACCACTTTCAATGTATGAAGTAGTGTTTGATGTTCCTGCTAGAGCACCCACAGATGTTGCCACAGAATCTGATAACAACGCCTTGTCAATGCCTTCAACTTCTCCGTTTTTGTTGACTTTACCAGTCAAGTTGGCCACAGAAGTCAAAGTACCTGCTGTGTCCATAAAGTCCACGAACAAGAATGCAAACGCAGTACCAATGAACCCTGCTGTGGCAATCAGACTAAAGTCTAGACTGAAAGCGTGAGCCGGACTAGGTATCGCACCCGCCACACCATTTAGATCGGATACGCCAAATATCCAAGCAATGATGCTGACTGCTAATATTCCAATTATGATCGCACCTGGAATTTTTCTCTTGTCAAGAATTGCCATCACAGCAAAACCCAAACCTGCTAATAACACAGGCCAACTAGAGATATCTCCAAGTCCAACTAGAGTGGCAGGATTATCTACAACGATACCTGCATTTTTGAAGCCAATTATGGCAAGGAATAATCCTATGCCGGCTCCAACTCCAAGTTTCATACTTCTCGGAATAGAATTTATAATATACTTTCTTGCAGGTGTTACTGATAATACAATAAACACAATACCGGCTACAAATACAGCCGCCAGTGCCTGTTGAAAAGTATATCCCATTCCAAAGATAACACCAAATGTAAAGAACGCATTAAGTCCCATACCTGGTGCTAGTGCCACAGGCCAATTGGCCCATAACCCCATTATCAATGTTCCCACAACCGCGGCTATGATTGTTGCTGTGAACACAGCACCAAAGTCCATTCCAGAACCTTCTGTTGAAAGTATCGCTGGATTGACAACCGTGATGTAGGCCATTGTTAGGAAACTGGCAACTCCGGCCATGATCTCAGTTTTCACTGTGGTCTTGGCTTTTGTTAAACCAAATAGTTTTTCTAACATTAAATCCTCCTTAAGGTTTTTATTAATGTCAGTAATTTTAGCAGTAAATTGGAGTTAAAGTCAATACAACTTTTACGTTATCTTACAAATACACTTGTTGACATTAATCTTTTTTCTGGCAAATGTGTTTGAACTTGAAAATATTGATTGGTCTGCAGAGTCCATCCTAATTCAAACATAATTTGGTTAATAAAAGGTTGATTTGGTGTACCAACAAGAGATTGTGTTTTATTACCAAACCAACCTCCGTTATCTTTACCCTCGCTTGTTTTTTCAATTTCCCATTTCACTTGAGGATTTATTTGGAATGCAATATCTTTCTTTTCACAATTTTCAATTATTAAACATTTTGCTGAAGATTTGGAAATTTTTTCAAGTAAAGTATAATGATCAGCAATATGGTAAATTAAAGCAGATAAAATTACAGTATCAATAGCGTAATCAGTAAAAATAAAGTTGTCATGTGTTGAACCCAACACAAATTCAAAGTTTTGATATCCTGCTTCTGCACAAATAAAGTTTGATAACTCATGTTTTATTTTTCTTGGTTCTACACCAATTACTTTTTGGCAACCATTATATAAACAAAATAAAGATATGTAACCCAAATGTGAACCAATATCTAAAATTTTTTTATCTTTTATGTGTTGTTTATTATCTAAAACTATTTTTTTAAAACGCACAAGGTCATCAATAGGATAATGCCATTCTTTCCATTCGTTCCACTTTTCATAAAATTTTTTTACCTCTGTTGTATTTTTTGTAAACCAAGCATGGTATAAAAATTCGTAATATTTTTTATCAGGTAGTTGGTTACTAATATCTAAAATATTTTTTTCTGATAATTTGTGAAATATCTTTTGTAGATTTTGTTCTCTTTCAAACTCATTCATTTGTCCTATTCTTCCCAAGGGAACACAATCCAAGCGGGTGCTTCTTCTTTGTTGATTTCGTAACCGTGGTAATTTAATTTCACAGCAGATGGTTTGTTGTTGACCAAAGCGGCAAAACGCACACGATCTTCGTTGCGTCCAAAATTATCTTCTATGTATTTGAATGTGGCACCTGAATCGTTTATGTCGTCTATGATAAGAATCTTTTTTTGGAATGCAAATGCTTTTTCCAATGTGGCCAAATTTGGTTTGGCTTGATGATCTCTCAATCTGATGTCTAATGCCTCGTGTGGCACTCGCAGTCTGTGACTTAGATACACTCCTGGAATACAACCACCTCTGTTTATACCTAGTATGATTGACGGCATCCAAGCACTGTGTACCATTTGATCTTCTATCTGGATCAATGCATTACGCATCTGTCCAGTTGTAAAGTAACTTTTTTTTACTTCTTCTGTCATATTGCAAAATAATAATTCATTAGTCCTACCATTAACAAAGTAACCAACACTGCATTTAGGAATAGCAGTGCCCTGTCGTGCCATAGGTATCCAACCCACGCCCAACCCATTGTGCCAAACAGGCCAAACCACATATCAATGTGAGGTATTGTGCCCACACTACGAGTCGCTGTGGCAATCAAAATCAGCAACACACTGAACCATTTCACGTACCAAGAAAGATCTCCACGTGGAGTTACCTTCTTATAAACCCTTGAACTATTCAAGGCTTTGATCTTGTCGTCTAATTTTTCTTTGATTGGTTCTATCCTATCCAATTGTGAATCGTTCATAAACCCTGTTGATGTTGTTTTCTACTCTTACAAAAGTTGCACACTTGGGCATATCTTTCAATCTTCTGGCACCAATGTATGTGGCCGCTGATCTCACACCGCCCAGTATGTCTTCAACTGTGTCTTGTACGGCACCTCTGTAAGGCAGACTGATCCATCTACCCTCGTTGCCTCTGTATCCGTCTTTTCTCTTGCCGTGTTTTTCTCGGGCACGGTCTGAACTCATACCATAAAATTCTATTTTGCCATCCTTAACAGGTTGTTCTGATTCGTCGTGTCCTGCCAACATACCGCCAATCATCACAGCGTGAGCACCACCGCCCAATGCTTTGGCAATGTCTCCAGGCCAAACACATCCACCATCTGCCATTATGTGTCCATCAACACCGTTGGCCGCATCAGCACATTCCAGTATTGCTGAAAACTGAGGAACACCAATACCTGTCATTGTTCTAGTGGTACAAACACTTCCAGGACCTATTCCTATTTTGACCATGTCAGCACCGTTGATTATTAATTCTTCAACCATTTCTGGTGTCACAACATTACCTGCCACAATCACTTTGTCTGGATAGTCGTCTCTGACCTGTTTGATAAAGTCCACAAAATTTTGATGATATGCGTTGGCCACATCAACAGTGATCATTTTGACATCTGGAAAACTTGTTAAAACATCTTGCATATTTTTGTAATCTGCGGCTTCAGGATCCCAAATTTTGTTTGTTCCTGTACACACACTCACACTCTGTAATCGTAATCCTGTACCAACTGCCTCTTTCCATTGATCCAGTGTGGTGCTTTTTGTGATCACAGTCATCATTTTGTATTCTTGTAGCACTTTGGCCATACTGAATGTGCCTACACCGTCCATGTTGCTGGCAAATATAGGAGTGAAGTTCATCACCTTCCCTGAATTACGGAATGTGAACTTACGTGTCATATCAACATCACGTCTTGAACTCAATGTGGAACGTTTGGGTTCCATCAACACATCGTCAAAATTTAGTTTTATGTCTTCTTTAATTCTCATTTTCTTCCTGTTCTTTTGCTTCGCACATTTTTTTCACATTGTGATAGTGTTCCCAAGCATCTTGCAGTGCTGGATATTTTTTTCTCAAATCCTGATCAAAGTCCATACTCATTTGAAAAGGATCTACAATACCATCCACTGTGTAAGATGTGCTCACTGTGCCAACATTGAGTCCATTGTCCAGTGTATCAAATGTCCAATCTTCACCAATGAATTCTTCACCTGTGTACTGTATGCCGTCTGATGTCAAAGGTTTCTTTTTAGCCATGACCCTTCATACTCATACAGATTTTATAAAATTCATCTCTGGTTGCTGGATCTTCTTTGAAAGCACCCAACATAATTGCTGTGGTCATATCTGATTCGTGTTCTTTTACACCTCTGTGTGTCATACAGTGATGTTCTGCTTTGACCACAACTGCAATATTTTTAGTGTGTGCATATTCTTGTAGTGCTTCAGCAATCTGTGTGGTCATTTCTTCCTGTATCTGTGGACGTTCAGCAATATGATGTACAATTCTGTTGAACTTACTCAACCCAATCACCTTGCCGTTGGGAATAATACCCACCCAAGCATTGCCCACTATGTTTTGAAAGTGGTGAGCACACGTTGATCTAATGCTGATTGGACCAGATGTGTACATACTCTTGTAACCCATATTAGGAAAACTTGTAACTCTTGGAAATGGATTGTATCTACCACCAAATGTTTCTCGTAACCACATCTTGGCCACACGTTTGGCAGTTTCTTGTGTGTTGTGATCATTGTCTGTGTCAATAACTAGACTTTCAAACACACTTTGAAGTTTGTCTTGTACTTCCTGTTGGAGTTGATCTAATTCACCTTCCTCAATATATTCTGCTATGTTGTCGTTGGCGTGAAATCTTTTGCCTGCCTTTGTGATTCTGTCTCTGATCTTTTTACTTACTGGCCCTTCTGGTTGCCAACTGTCTTTTAACATATCATCCATTATTGTATTTCCTTTTTGTGTACCTTGTTATACCATTTTACAGCAGTTGCCACCACGTTGTCAATTGAACTTTGTGTTGGTTCCCAATCTAAAATTTCCTTTGCCAGCGAAATGTCAGCAACCAAGTAGGCAGGATCTCCTGCTCTGTTGGGTTCAATGCTGATTTCCATTTTGCCTGTGTGTTGTTGTATGATTTCCAGTATCTTTTTGTTTGAAGTGGCCTGTCCTGAACCCAAGTTCAACACTTTGGCACCGTGATTTTTACTGGCATAGTTCAAAGCCTTCACGTGGGCATCTGCTAGATCCATCACGTGTACATAATCTCTCACACAGGTTCCGTCTTCTGTGGGATAACGGTCTCCAAACAACTTGAATGTTTTGCCCTGTCTAGCGGCTCCTATTGCTATGGGGATAATGTGTGTTTCTTTGTCTCTGAGTTCACCAATCTCTGCTTCTGGATCAGCACCTGCGGCATTGAAATATCTCAATCCCACACTGTTCATTCCGTATGCTATGTAGTAATCTCGTAAAATTTGTTCCATCATCAATTTTGTGGCACCATATGGATTGATTGGTTTGGCAGTATCAGATTCCTTGGCCATACGTATGCCAGGATCACCATAAGTGGCCGCACTGGAACTGTACACAAATGTTTTTATGCCGTGTTCTCTCAACTTATCCAACAGTGCTATTGTGGCAATCACATTGTTTTTGTAGTAGCCACTGGGATCTGCCACTGACTCTGCCACAGAGGCACTGCCCGCAAAATGTATACAACTTTCAATGTTGTATCTTTTGATTATTTCATCCAGTGCCTGTATGTTGCTGGGTATGTCTATCTCAAAACTTGGACCATAAGCCACAGGTTTGTCTTTGAGATTGCGATCAATCACCACAGGTGTGTAGCCGTTCTTCGCTAGGAACTTGCAACAGTGTGATCCCACATACCCTGCCCCGCCTGTGACAAGCACAGATGGTGACAATGTTTTAATATTTGTTTTCTGAGACTGGTGTTCTGTAGTGTGCGCCATCTCTTCTCCATTGTTCGCCCTTGCCTGTCATAATGTCAATCATTCTGTCTATTGTGCTGTCAGTCCAGTCTGATATTTGACCTATACTAGGGGATGGTTTGCTGATTAATGTTTCTAATTTTGCCATTGCGTCCTGTTGTGACCACGGAATATACATTCTTGTGTGATCGTTGTTGAACACTTCTGGAAATGATCTGTATGCTGGAAACAACACATTACAACCCAATGCGTCTGCTTCACTCACTGTGTTGGATGTCCAATCCTGTAACGCACAGTTGAACAACACTCTGGAGTCTGCTAATATGTTGTAGTAATCATTCTTTTTGAGATTTTCATTGATTGTGATAATGCCTTGTTTGGCCAAGTGTCTTGCTTCTTCCACATAAAATTTGTTATTAGATCTCAAAGGTCCACCTGCACAAATGGCAAATTCTGTTTCTGGATGCTTTTCTTTGTAGGCCTGCGCCAAGTCCATAAAGAACTGCGGTTGCTTCTCTTGATCCCATCTGGCACCAAACACCACTCGTTGTTTCCTTTCTATGAAAGGTTTTTGTTCTACTCTGCCTTGCACTTCTTCTTTGCCAAAACTCAATCCTGATATGTTGTATATGGGTGCCCGCCAGTTTGCGATACGCATATATGCCACCATTTCTTCGTTGCTGGCCAATATCACCACGTTGGGAATTTCATTACACAGTTGTTCATACAGACTCATCCATTTGCTCATACCCCAAACGTGTACAAAGTCATCTGGATCTATGGCCTGTGCCAAACATCTCAAATATATTGTGGGTCTGTGTTTTTCGTCCACCTGATTCAATATGTAAGGCAGTGATTCCATACCTGGTTGGAACATATCTTCAAAAAATATGATATCTTTGTTTGTGATTTCACCGTTACGCATCATTTGTACAAGATTCATCATTTGACTCATACCAAAATAACTTCTGCCGTGTGCGTCAAGTACCTGTCCGACACTGATTGCTTTGGAATCATCTATGGTTGTGCCTGGCACTACCACATAATCTATTTTTCTTTTTTTGTATGCTCGTTCAGTCCAGTCTTGTAGTTGTAGTGTGTATCTGCCTTCGTAAGGCTCTAGACCCATATAAAAAATTTTCATTTATTCTTTTTCTCCCATTCTGCTAGTTTAACTAGATAATCTGCCTCTGTCAAGCCGTGCCAACCTATGCACTTACCAATAGGTGACCTACCGCAAGGACAACTCTTCTTTTTGAAGATGTCATCAAAATTCTTGCGGTAAGAATCCGTTGACGGTCTTGATTTACCGTCCCAATTACCCGGCATTTTCTTTCAGGTAGGTAATCATAGTGTCAGCGTCTGATACTTCAAATGGGTCGTTGTCGTCACTGGCATTGTTTTTGCCAGGTTCTTCAAAAACTTTCACAACCTCTCCATTGTCTACCAGCATAGAGTATCTCCAACTTCTCATTCCAAAACCCTGTTTTGGTTTGTTCACAAGCATACCCATACCCTGTGTGAATATACCTTCACCATCACCTATTGCTTTGACTTTTTCTATCTTCTCATCTCTGAACCAAGCATTCATCACAAATGCATCATTCACAGACAAACAGTAAACTTCGTCAACGCCCAAGGCTTTGATTTCGTCATATTTCTCTTCGTAGCCAGGAAGTTGTTGACTTGAACAAGTTGGTGTGAATGCACCTGGAAGAGCAAACACCACAACTTTTTTGTTGTCAAAAATTTCTGCTGTGTCTACTTCTTTCCATTCGCCACCAATAAACGTACAACCGCCTACTGCATTATTGTCGCCAACCCTTGTTTTAAAGTTAGTATATGGTACTTTCATTTTACTTTGCTTCCTTTACAAGTTTAACGTCGCCGTTGTTAGTGTGTTTAATTTTGTGTGAATTTTGCAGTGCAAGATGTAAAAAAGTTTCGTACTTGTCATCTTTCACCATCAACGTCACACATTCGTCGTCTTCATCGTCATATCCTTCATATGCCCAAATGAAATCTATTCCGTACTTCATACCAAGATTACCTGCTGTTGTGCAAACGTTTGCCACAGCATCAACAGTGGTGTATGAAGCATTGAGTCCACCGCCTTCAACGGGTAGGTATCCCATTCTTGTGGTTGCTCTTTTTTCTTTAATCTTTATTTCTTTCATAAACTGCGTGTGATCCGTTTTCTCCATCTTCGCTGACATCTATTTCTACACGTCTGCCGGGATATCTTTTTGCTATTGCCACATATAAATCATCTGAAATCATCTCACAACTCTTGTAATCCAATTTCATTGTGCCGTCTGCGTACATATTCTCCATCCATCTCTTGAACTGTATGAACTCTATGTCCCTGTCGTCGTGAAACACTTCTATGGCCACCTTGAAATGGAATATGTGTCTGTGCGGATGTCCAAGGAAACTTACGTCATACTCGTCGCCCGTTGCCAGTTTTGGATCATCCAGTGCCGCTGGATATTTGTGGATGCCTTCCTTACGGAATGTGACCCATATCATTTTTGAGGCCTTGTTGGTTTGGTCCTTTAGTGCTTGATCGTGCTGTTGGTCGAAAATATCCATTTGTCATTCTCCATTGGTTTGTCTTGTTTGTATTCTTCCCATTTGGTGTATCCAGAAGTCTGTTTGAATTTGTTCATAGTCATTGTCCATACACCTGAGTTTGTGGCATTGAAATCCACATCGTCAATTTTAAAACAAAGGTTGTTGTCGTTGCCTGTGTCTTCAAAAACAATTGAACAGAACGGAATAAATCGTTCTCTGTTCCAAACAGTTGCAAATCTTTGTTTGACTTCTTTATGTATAGCATACTGATAATCAATTGTGACATAGTAACCCAAATCCAAGAACTTCTGCATCTGTGCCAGTTGTAGTGCGTGATTGACCATAAATGTTCTGTTGGCACCGTAGTATATGGCTTCAGCGTTGACCTTTTTGGCCATTTCCAATATCTGTTCAAACGTCAATTCGTTTGTGGCCAAAAACAAAGTCTGTTTACCAAGTGCTGGTGTGTGTTCCACTTCCAAACCTGAGAACACTTTCACTGTGTCTGTGGCGCCTGTTTCGTAATCTCTGAGCATATCTTATTATACTATATTCTATGTGTTTGTCAATGTGGCTTTGGCTTTTGCGATTGCGTCTTTGATAGCCAATTTGGTTTTTTTCAATCTCTGTAAAATAGTTTTGCTTTCTGAACTGCGATCACGTTTACGATCTTCTGTGAGTTCTTTTACCTTTCTGTCAAGATACTTGTGATGATCTTCCAATTTCTTCAGTGCTTTGCTCTTCTTTTTTACCATTTTAGCCTCCTTCAAATAAACTTGAAAAGTTGTTTTTACCTTTACCACCGCCTGTGGCTCTCTGCCATCTTGTGCCTCTGATGTCTGCCAAAAATGCTTTGGCTCCGTTGATCACTTCCATAGGAGTCTCACTGGTAAACACCTGCTCAACCAGTGTGTTGAAATACAAAATGTTTCTCGGAACAAATTCGCTGGGTTCATCTGTGTTGTCAGCATTCTTTGTTTTGATCCAAGCCTTGGGATCTGGTTGATATTTCAGTCTTTCAATGTCGTTCAAATCATTGGCAATCTGCACTGCTCTGATATGATTGTATACATTGTGAGCCATCATCAGCACATAACTGAAACTGTCCCAACTGGTCTTGCCTTCTTTGTTGTTTTTATTTAGGTCGCCCTCACCATACCAACACACATCTCCCATTGTGAGTCTGTCACCAATGGCCGATGGAAAAGGAAACTGGATTTTGCTATCTTTTAGTCGCTTGTCATCTGGTGCCTTTTCCATTATGTAAGACCATCGTTTAGGGGTGAACAAGTTGTGTGTATATACCAAACCGTTTGCTGTTGACAAAAATGCCGAAGCACTGTCAAAACTTATTGTGAAATTTTCGTTAATGTGTTTTCTTACTTGTCTCTGAACCTGTGTCAAAAAGCAGGCCCAATCCAGTTGTGATGTGCCCAATACGTGCATCCAATCTTTGCCATCCAATTTCTTCTCATCTCTCATTATGATCAGACGTTTCAGCATCACTTCCATATCACACATATTGATACCGCCCATTGCCCAACCTTCAAATTCAAAATCTTTCACAGCGTCATACCAAATCTGTGCTGTCTCCCAGTCATCACCTTGTAGCACATTTAAAAATTTTGTCTGTCCCAGCCTGTTCTTTTGAAAAAACTGGTTGTTGTAGATTGTGCCATCCAAACAGTCTTGAAAACTGTTGAGTCCTGTTTTTGGCGAGTTGAGATCATCTGCGGCCCAAGTTGGCACGTCCAGGGTCATTGACCAATCTGCTGTGAGTTCCAACCAGTTAAGTATGTTGCTTCTCACTGTGTTGGCCTTGTTGCCCTCAAAATCCTTCCAATCAAATTTGATCACACCTTTGCCCAATTGATATCCACCTGAGTCGCCCACTATGGTGCTGAACTTCCTGTCTCTGTTCACACACATACTGTCTCTGTCAGGTGCTTTTTCCACATCCAAACAGGCGTGTCCTGCCGAGTACAGTGCTGTGGGATATGTGAAGTATCCTTCGTCTGGGTTGATAAAGTTTAAACCTTCAACGCCTCTGTCAAATCCTGCTGGAATCCTTTCCGCTGGAATGTGTTTGCCTTCTGTGACTCTCTGTTTTGAAACGAATGTGTTATAGAAATTTGAAATAGCAGGCAAGAACACTGCAAAATCTCTGCTGAGTTTTTCCAAATGTTCCTGCTTACTATTTTTTTCTGTCATTACTGCGCCTGTGCTGGAATTATATATTGATACGAGCCTAAACCTGAATCAACAGTGACCATCATCGCACCCTCGTTAGAGAAGTGTAAAGTGACCTTTGCTGAGTCTGATAGTTTCAATATCTGCAATACCTGTGCCACAGGCCAACTCCAACCTTTGTTTAGAGTTCCTTTCACGTCTGACGCAAATACAAATTCACCACCGTGTGATGCCGCATCACCAAAAGTAAAAATCAAGTTTCCATCTTCTGTACGTACCACAAATGAATTGTGTTCTGTGTTTGCCACAGATTGAAAGTTGAATCTTTGCACACTGGCCACAGTTGGTTCAATCTCAACGTCCCATTTGACACCCTTGAATTTGACTGTCTTGAGTTTCTCGTTGATGATCTCAGCATTCATAAATCTGTAATCGTTCTTGAAGTCACCCTTTTCGTTTTCAAAATGGATTCCTGTGGGAACTTGGGCACCATTACGTTCGCCCTTCAATACAGTTATGTTTGCCTTTTCCTTATACTCTGGACACTTCAAGTGAATATCCAGTTTGCCCAGTTGTGGCATACCAAATGTTCCGTCCATTTCTGTCTGTGCTTTGTGAAAAGATCCTTGCAAGATAACTGATCTGTCTTCAGCCATTGAATCAATAGTGGTTTCATCACTGGTTCCAGTGATTTTCACAAGATCCAAAAAATCCCAAACCGTGCGTGTGTTTGACTATGTCTCTCAAGATATCTATCATAATGTTTTTATTATACGATGTATTTAGATTTTAATCAAGTGTTAAATCAAAAACTTTATACACAACAGGATTTTGTTTACCAGGCTTACGGAAAATGGCATAATTGGCAGTGGGCCTGAAACTGTTCATTTCCACTATTTCATATCCTTCGTCCTTGATCATCTGTTCCATTGCTGTCTTGGTATTGTAGTTCCAATAACCACGTTTGGCCAATTGTAGGTCCTGATCATAATGGCAATCAGCATAGTGTATGAATCCGTATGCTCCGGGTATCATTACTCTTTTGATGTCGTGTAGGTAATGCTGTATGTGATTCTGTGTGAAAAACACAAAAGTGTCCCAACTGAACACGAAGTTGCAACTGCCCTGTGGAATATTGGCACACTCGTGCTGTCTTGTTTTGTAAAATGTCAGATATTTTTGATGCTGTCTGGGAAACATACGCCTGATAGGCAATTCAACTCCGTTTGTTATGTCCACAAAATAATTATTGCCCCAGGCTCTAAAATCCTTGGAAAACATTCCATTGCCGGGACCTATTTCCAAACTGTTGTATTGATTTGTTTTGCCAAATTGGAAAATCTTTGCTCTCACCTGCTGTTCCAACATTTGATCCACGAAAGGTTGCTCCAATTTGTGTTTGCGATCGTGATTGAACCATTCCAATGTTTTGTCCAATCTGTTGATCTGTTCGCTGTTGTAGGCATCCACTGTGGTGGCAAGATCTCGCAACGCCTGTAGGTGATCGCTGATCAATTTTTCAAAATCTTTTGTTTCCAGTTTTTGCAGTTTTTCTATCAACAGTTTTATTTCTTCTATACTCAGCATACTAAAATTCAAACAGTTTGTTAAATGTGTTGTTGGTTTCGGTGGATTGTATGTCCCAATCCAGCACTCCAATCAAGTTGTCCAGTTTTTGATCCAAGATAGTCTGTTCCATTGCGTCTGCGTCAAACGGCAACTCTTTGAACCAGTCTGGAATACGCAGTTCATCCACAGGATAAGCAATAGATGTGTAGTTAAGCGGATTGTTTTTGAGTTTGCACACAATCACTTTGGCACCATCCGTGATAGGCAGTGAATATTTGTCGTCATACATTGTTTTGCAGTTGTTCCAATTCATGCTGGCTCTCACGTGACCTGGCATATTGGCCTTGCCTTTCTTTTTTTCTTCTTCTGTGTATTTGGTCATATTGTTGGCTCTCTTGGGTGATCCTTTTTCCCAACCTGGCCTTGCTTTGAATTCTGCTCGGAAATCCGTAATTGACTGCAACACCTGTTCTTCTGTGGCGCCTGTCAGCACCTGATACAGCACGTCACTTAAAAAATCTTGTACAAATACTGGAGTGTCTGACCTTTTGAGATCAAGACCCATTGCCTTCACTTTGCCTTCCTTGCCTGCTGTGTCCACACGCTCGCCTTCCTTGTCGTAATACAGCACAGCATATCTTTTCTTTGTGATAAACAATCCCTTGATTGCCACCAGTTCTCTGCCTGCTTTGATCACACTGCCACGTGTGGTTGGGCAATGGAATGCTTTGTTCATAAATCCTGCAAAAGATGTGTTCACTTCGTCTGCTATCTTGTCATACAGGCCCACAACACTTTCTTTGCTCCAGGGTATCTGTCCAGAATCAATTTCACGTGCCAAAGTTTTGTGTGCTGAAAAATACACAGAATCTGTGTCACCATATATCACGCTCTCGCCCACGTGATCATAACTGCCTGCCACGATCTCATTCACTTTGCTGGCCATGTGTTTGGTAATACATCTGCCTGTGAGTGTCACACTCTGTCCAATACGCATATCAAAAAATCTACAACCTGGATTCAATATGGCACCATACAAACTGTTCAGGTTAATTTTTTTCACAAGTTGTCGTTTATCCCAATACTCTCGCTCTATGTCGTTGTCTCCTGCGTCGTGCATTTTCTTTTGCATTTCTTTACGTTCCGCATACCAACGTTTTAGTAAACCCGGAATGATTGCTTCAAATTCATAAGTGAATATTGTGCCGTTGGCACTCAACATCCATTTGTTGTTGCCGTCAAACACCACATCATACAACTGTGCCGCACTCATACGCACACTGGTGCCGTCTGACCAATCCACAATCAGTTCAGTGCCTCGTTCCTTGTTCATCACTGCCTGATATTCCCAACTGCCAAACTGATTATCCCAGGCCTGTGCAAATGATTTTTTGGCGTGTTTGGCTCTATTGATCTCTGCTGATGTGATCACAGGACGCACCTGTCCCACTATGGTCTCTGGACCCATGTTCAAAGCACGGATCACACTTGGATACAGAGAGTTGATATCTATAGAACCTATCCAGTCGTGTAGGCCTTTTTTGGGAGTGGCCACATACGCACCCGCCGCCGTGACTGGTTCAGCATCTTTGTCTCTGTATTTTCTACCTGGCACTATCATACCACGCCTGTGTGCTTCGTTTACTATGGCCTGTTCTGTCACTGCCACAGCACCCATTGTGGTCTGTAATAATACTGTGTTCTGATGTGCGATCTCGTTGGCCAGTTCTATGAACTTCAATTTCTTTTCCAATTTGGCCAGTAGATTGGTGTCCTGCCTATTGTATTCTATGAACAATCCAAAATCATTCTTGTATAGATTGTCCAGTGAACCTTCATACACAGTTTTCTTCTCGCCCAACTCGTGTTCGCCTATGGCATCCAGTCTGAAACTGTGTCTTTCCTCATATGTGTATTTTCTGTAAAGTTCAAGCAAGTCCAAATGCACACGACCAATCAAGTCATAACTGATCTGCTCTCGACCGTATTTTTCAAACATTCTTTTCTTTGGCTTCTCACCCCAGAAGCACAGACGTCTTGTGTCATCTCCACTCAACACTTTCTGTATCCTACCCACTGTGTAAGGTATATCATATCCCTCTGAGTTCCAACCTGATATGATGTCTGCGTCCTCAACCAGTTGTAAGAATGCGTCCAGCATATCTTTTTCTTTTTCAAACAACACCGTGTTGTCAAATCGCTGTGTGAGTATTTCTGCTTCTTTCATACTCAGTGTTTTTGGTGGCACAGCAAATGTGACCAATTGATCCGTCCATCCCATATAACAACTGATGGCAGTAATTGGCATGAACGGATCATCTGTTGTGGAATAACCCCTGTCGGGATCAAAGTCCACTTCAATATCAAAAAACAGCACGTTCAGTTTGGGAGTTTCCTTACCGAGATAATTCTCTTCCAAACATCTGAACACTGGATTGATATCTTGTTCATAAAGAGGTTTGTTTGATCTTATACGTTGCTCTTTGATGAATTCTTTTTGTGTGGCGCACTGAACTTTTTGTAAAGGTTCGCCTGTGATTGATCTGTGTTTGCCTCTGGCATCTGGATAGTAGAACACATATCTGGCATCGTACTCAACGAACACACGACCCTTTTTGGGATCACGTTCCACAACATAAATTTTGTCCTCGTCTTTTTTATATAATGCGTCTATGTAACTCATAATAGTTTTTTAATTTTTTCTGCAACAATTTCATTTCCTTGCATAGTCAAATGATTTATATCGCCACTATATTGTTTCCAAATATCTGTAAAATTGTTTTCTATTTTAATTGTATCTTCTTTATTATGAAAAGTAAAGTGGATTGCATTTTCAATTTGTAAAAATTTATCTACAATACAGTCATAAACAAATTTTTGATAATCAAAATCAAAAAATTTTTTCATAAAAGAGTAGACTAAATTCATTTCAGAATTTGTTTTTGCGTGATATTCAACATCATTAAACATAAAATCATTTTGTGAACGTTGCTGATTATTTTTATGCATTGGATGATATCTAGTATGCATTCGCCATGGACTTGTATGACACACTAAAACTTTATCAAAATTTTTAATATTTTCTATTTGCCTATAAATTTTATATTCACCTACTCCGTTTTGTGCTTTGTTTGTAATATCATGGCCAATCATTCCTGGCCAACCGTTTTTATCTGTAGCAAAACTATCACCTAGTAACAATATTTTCATTTTACAATACTTTCTTCTGTGCTGTGATCCCAAGTGTATTTCAATTTACTAGCACTAATCATTTTGTTTAGTAACGGAATATTGGGCAATTTGCCGTAGGTCAAATGAGTGATATCATTAGTAATTGCAGTTGGAAAGTTAATTACAATATTTTTATAACTTTCACAATCTGTATCAGTTGTTAGTATTGCTTGATGGTTTCCAATGAAAAGTATTTTGTATTCAGTATTTTTAACAAAGTCAAAAGTTGCTCTAGATACATTTGGCCAAAAACTTTGTAAAAAATCATCAACTATAATTATTTTAGCCTTTGCCTTTATACAAAAGTTGAGATCATTTAATGTTCCTTCGTAACTTTTATTTGCATCTAAATGCACTAAATCAAATGTTTCAGTAGTATGATAATCTTTTGAATTTACATCTATAAAATTAGCATTAGGCAAATAATCTAAAACATTCTCTTTTTTCCAGGTCTGTTCCCAAGAATCAATGCAGGTAAGTTTTTCTGAATATGACTGCATTGTGATAGCACTGCCTCCGTGACCTACTCCTATCTCTAAATTATTATGTGAAAATTCTTGCAAGAAGACACAAAAAACAAACCAGTCAATACCTGTTTTTCCTGGTTTTGGAAAAATACCACTTATTTGTTTTTCGATTGTATTATTATTTTGTAACATTACCACCATCCCATTGCAACACAGTATCCAAATATATTAACACAGGTGAACCAACCTGTCAATATCATCACCCAGGCCGCACCACGTCTGTAACTGGCATAGCATTGTGTGGTCGCACCCACAAAGAATGCCGGATAGATATATCTCATATCTGGATCCACTGCTGTTATGGCAAGTGTTAGGCTGGCTCCCACTGTGAACACAAAACTAACAAGTTCAAAATAGAATGCTTGTTTGTCTGATTGATAACTGCGAAGCCAGAATGCTCTGACTTTGTCAAACATTACAGTTTGCCGGCTGAGTTCAGTATGCTTTCCAGTGTGTCCATTTCATCGGCAATGTTTTGATAGTTGCCTTTGTGTGCCACTGATATTGCTTTGTTGATAAGTCCAGGTTTCAATTCCAGTTCTTCTGCTATTGCTTTCACTGTGTCTCTCAAACCTGATCTAAGGTCATCCACTTCGCCCAATACCTGCGAACCCTGTGAAATGATCTGGATTAATTTGTGTTTTTCTGCTTCATTGAAGTTTCTTACTGCCATATTTTCTCCTTGTTAGTGTATACTATATAACAGTTTGTGAGCAGAGTCAATTATTTTTTCTTTTTAGTGGCCACGTTCTTGGCTTTACCACGTCTGTCCGGATTGGGATCCTGTTTGCGTTTTCTTCTGGCCGCACTTGCACGACCTTTCTTGCCCAGTGCGTAGGCTTTTGATCTTGGTAAACACTTGGGTTTGCCCTCACCTTTACTCTTGCCACCGCAGGCACCTCTGATCTTGCCTTTGGGACCAAAACGCACCCATTTGTCTTTGAACCATTTACGGAGATCCTCGTTCAATGTTTCTGCGAAAACCAGTTCACCGCAACGCACACAGATGTCTACGTCCTCTTTTTTCACACAGTTGTTCACACGTTTTCCAAACATCATTTTGGTGCCTTTTTTCTCGTAGCCTTTCCAACAACGCTGACCTTCTAGTATTTCTTCAAATCTCATTTTACAAATGCTCCAATTCTTCCGTGAACGTCCGGATACTCTCGATATTTATAACCTTCTGGTGCTTGGGTATCTTGTCCTTCCCACACAGGTATGAATTCTGTGATGCCACCTTCAAAGTCTGGATTATGTCTTAGGTGAACCTCGATCAATTTGCTACCAATAAATTCACAGTTGACCACATCGTGATCGCCAACCGCTTCCTTGATCACATCAGGCATTTCAATTTTGTCTTCTGTTTTGACCCATTTGTCCCATTTGGTGAAAGTGTCTTCTGCTTTGAAACCTTCAACACACAAATTTTGTTTACCTTGTTTGTAGTCAACACTAAGATGTCTGCCCTCAAACCATTCACACCAAAAAAATCCTGGAGGAATGTGTGTGGTGGTCTGTTCAATATACATTTTTTTGGCACCAATGCCCAATCCATATGCGTTCACAACAGGACGCACACAGTAATCACCGGATTCAGGCACATCAATTCCTGCTGGTCCACATTTATATCCCATTTTACTTGCCAGGATCAATTTGTCCGTGACCCACATTGTGTCTGGATTTGGGTTTTGCCAGTATTGTTCTTCAGGATCTAGTTTTTGGATTAATTCGTAAAGTTTCATTTTTTGCTCTTGTTACCCCAGTTGGCCGCACCCTTTTTACGACACTGAACTAGAGCACCAGAGGCATAGGCTGAAGGCCAAACTTTGTATCTTGCTTTTACTTTGCGATAGCAGGCATCTTTCTTTTCTGCTAATTGTTCAAATTCTTCTTCTGTAATTCCCACCACTTCGTTAATTTTCATCTTACCACTTTCTACACGACCAATATCTTGCTTTAGTCTTAGGTCCCGGGTTGGCACAGTTGTGACGTGCTCTAAAACTTTTTCTTGCTTTGGGATTTGACTTACGTATCTTCATTGTTTTCTGTCCGGCTTTTCTTGCTGAACTGCCGCCGTGTCCAAAATTAACTTTTTTGACATTTCCTGTTTTTGGATCTTTCACATACACTTTGAATTTCTTCACATCACCACGCATTGGTTTGTTAAGTGGAACTTTACGTCCTCTGTATTCTGCATCAAACAATTCGTTTTCGTCTTCTGGAAAACCCAGTTCACCAAACGCTTCGTAGAACGCATCATCGTCTTCAAAAGTCATTTCATCCGCTTCAGGAAATGGTTTGTAGGATTCGTTTTTAATACCGTGTGATGCCAACACCATGCTCATTGCATCTGCCAATCCAATTTTGTCTGACTGATTCATTTGCTCAATATCTGTTGTGTCACCAGTATCATTGAACACAGCCATATATTCTTTCACTGCCATTGGATCAAATCCTGCTTTGACTAGGACGTCTTCGCTTCTGTAATCTAAGTCTTCTTGAACTTCTTCTGCACCTGTTTGCACTCTATCAATTCTGCTAATAATATCTCTCATATTTTCAAAACTAAAACTCTCTGTCATATTTGCTTTCATCATTTGGTTGGGACTGTTTGTGAAGTCTGTTGTGCGAGCAAGACCCCTGCTACCAGCACTTGTGGGTGACTGCACCTGCTCACCACTGGATATAGTGCCTCTTTGACGCATTTTAGTTACATCATCAATGTATTTTTGATAGTTGTAGGGTATACTGCTCATTTGCAGTATTTAGTCAGTTTTACTTGCTGTCTGCTGGGTCTAGATCGTTAGTAAATTTGTCTTCAACAGGCTGTTCTAGTTCCACGTCTTCGCCCATGTCATCAAATTCTGGGTCCAACATTGGCACTTCGCCTGCTGTGTCATCGTCTTTGTCGTCTGCTTTGTCTTCAGGTCTGTGAGGTTCTGAAGTGTTTCTTTCTGCGTCTGCTATCACTTCTTCTGGCGCCTCGGCCTTTTCAGCGTCTGCTATGATCTCAGTAGTTTCTGGAGTTTTGATAAGAATGTTTTTTTGTTCTTCGTTGTAAACTGCCTCATTGTCTGAGATTGTGTTGTAAAGTTCCACGAGAGCAGAGTCTTCTGCGTTTTTGATATATTCTGCGATATCTTTTGTGATAACATCTCTAAATGATTTTGAGTCATATGTTTGTTCTTCTTTTTGTTCTGATTTCAGTTCCGCCAACTGTTGTTCTAATTCTGCAATTTTGTCCAATCTGTTTGACTCTTCTGTGACTGCTTTCTTGATTGAAGTGGCAATTGAGTCATCAGCATCAGATTCTTTGATGGCTTTGGTAATCACTGATTCTGTTTTTTCGCTAGTGATTGATTCTACTAATTTTTCTGCCTCTTTTGACACTTTTGGTTGTTCAGTGTATTCTTTGATACCTGCCAATTTGGCAATGTCAGCCAAACTCAACTCTTTGTCGTCTAGGATTTTTGGTTCTGATCTAGCCGCTTCCATTAATTCTGCTCTTTCTTGATCAGGTGAAGCATTGCTCATATCTTTCAAACGAGCAACAAGGTCTCTGAAACTAGTGTCTTGTGAGGTTTTACGTGCCATATGAATTATTTATGTCTAAATTGTTTTTATTTAAGTTGTTGATTAAGCATTACAGCAAGTTTTGACTCGTATGTCAAGCCTTCTGTCTGCATAAATTTGCTGTATTTGTCTTGTAAATGTTTCATATGATCAAGATCTTTTCCTGAACTCAATCTTACTTTGGCATCTGATATATCCTGTTTGATCATTTTAGCCAAATCATCGTTACCAGCATCAACTGCCATTTCGTATGCTGTGTTCATTGCCTTCACAGCCGGCACTGAATTGTCTATGGCATTGTTGATTGATCCCAAACCTGCCACTGCGCCAACAATCACTCCAGCGGCCGCTAAATTTTTTGCCCAATCTTTTAGGCCTTCTTCCAGTTCTGATTGTTCTTTTACTGGATTATACATCTTGTCTAATAGTCCTATGGTCTCGTCCACTGATCCCAAAAACGCCTGTGCTCTGGCTTTGGTCAACGCTGGATCCACGTCATCCATCACGTCTTTGGCCATGGCCTTGGCATATTTTAGATTGGCCAGTGCTCTGCCCACTGCTCTTGGTGATTCTGTCATGATGCCCTCGTTCATGCCACGGTTTCTTCTGTTCACGTAGTGCGGACTCATTTTGCCATAACCGTGTCTCCAAGCCATCTGTTTTAATGTTTCATCGTCTTTGTCTTTGAAATGTTGTGCCAATTCCTTGTCTGACATATAGGCCAATTTTTCTTTGTGCTTGATGATGCTGGCTGGCATCCTCTCGCTGACCTGCTCTTTTCTCTGTTCTTTGGCTATCTCTTTTTCAACTTCATTTACTCTCTTGGCCAATATTTTCATCATGCCTGGTTTTGTGTCGATGTCATCTAGACTTGTTTCTTTTGATAAGATCTCATCGATATTTTTCTGCACCACCTGTGCATGTTTCTGTAAAACTTTGGAGTCTAGTTCTTCTCGGTATGGATTCAACTTTTGATATTCTTCATAGTTGTACACACCCTGTAGGTAGTCCGCGGCCTTGTTCAGTTTGCTCTGCACCCAACCCTCAAGGTCATCACCCTTGCGGATCATCTGCATCAACTCTATCGCATACTTGGCAGTGTGGTACAGTGTGCTCTTGCTCATGTGTCCCTCGCCTGCGTCTTCTGAAACTGATTCATAATCTGCTGGTTTGTCACCACTCTCTAGGTCATCAGCCAGTTGGTCTAATGCCACTAGGCTTGGATGTTCGCTCATGTTGGGATGGTTGTCCAGATGTTGTTTGATGTTTCTCAACATATCAACTATCTTTTCGTCTTGGTCGCCTGCATCTTCCGTCATGCCACCGTCATCGTAGAGGCCGGCCTTCTCGCCCTGCATATAGCCATGTACTTTTTTCACATAGTCACCTGCTAGGTCAATCTTCTTTGCCACCCATGACTCCATCTCCGCCGCGTCGTCTATCATGTTGTGCAGTTTGATTGCGTGTTTACCAATTCTCATCAATTGGTTAAGAGCCATACTTGCTTCGTATGTGTCTGGCTCAACTGGTTCGTGTTTGAATTCTTTGAATTTCAT
>Ga0160423_10000829_pt1 | contig 25781 bp, 23 predicted proteins | sample CRUFie14St8metaG_FD_108191 | JGI IMG/M metagenome (GOLD analysis project Ga0160423, IMG submission 108191) | Marine microbial communities from the Costa Rica Dome - CRUD Field 142mm St8 metaG | ecosystem: Environmental > Aquatic > Marine > Oceanic > Photic zone | place: Costa Rica: the Eastern...
AACCATGTCGATATTGTTATCAAGAACAAAACTCTTCACTTCCTTAAAGTCAAGAATTGAAATATTAATGTTTTTTCCATGTTGATTTGTCCCCGCATTTCCAGGAGCAATAAATAGTTCTTCTAATAAAGAGCTTTGTGAGATCTTCCAGGCTAAAGCATGTTCTCTCCCACCGGAACCTAATAATAAAACTCGCATATTTTTTTATTTAAGACAGTTTAATATTGATTTAAACATTTGTGTTCCGTCGGTGTTAGCTAGCTCACCATCAGAAGCCCTCTCTGGGTGAGGCATCATACCAAAAACATTTTTTGATTGATTACAGATGCCAGCAATATTATTAATAGAGCCATTTGGATTACTACTTTTACTTACTTCTCCATTTTCGTCACAATATTGAAAAAGTATTTGTTCATTATTCTTTAGCTTATTTATTTTTTCCTCTGAAGCATAAAACCTCCCCTCACCATGAGCTATAGGTATTTTATATACTTTGTCTTTGTTTAATGATTTTGTTAAAACAGTATTACCGGAAACGGGTTTAAGGTATATATTTTTACAAATAAACTTTTGATTATCATTGTGAAGCAAAGCGCCATCTAATAATCCTGATTCAGTTAATATTTGAAACCCATTACATATACCCAAAACATACCCACCATTCTTAGCATGAATTATAACCTGCCGCATTATTGGGGAGTGTTTCGCTATAGCCCCTGACCTCAAATAGTCCCCATAAGAAAATCCTCCTGGCAATATAACAAAGTCGACTCCTTTAAGTGTATCTTCTTTGTGCCAAAGGCGCTCAACATTCTGATTTAAAATCTCTTCCAAAACATAAATCATGTCTTGGTCGCAATTTGAGCCAGGAAAAGTAACAACTCCAAATTTCATTTTTGTATAAATTTTTCTACAAAATAAATATAATTAAATCTTCAACAAGTCAATTGGGATAAAAAACTTGCCTAATGCTAAAAAAAAGAAACTATAATATATGATAATAGCTCCTATCTCAACTTTTCTCTCTCCGAAAGCATATGGTATTATAAACATCAAAGGTATAATAACTAACCCTAAGCCCTTTGTTGATTTAAAAACAAAGAACTCTATAATCCAATATATAAAAGAAAATAACAGCAAGAAAAACAGGGCTCTAAAGAGCTTTTTTAGTCTTATGTTGCTTGAGCGAACCTTCTTTAAAATTTTAGATATTCCTATCAAAAAAAACAAGAGAAGAAAAGCAAACAACAAAATGTCGGCAAATGAATTTTCAGGCAAATCACTTACAAAAATTAAACTATAAAGTTTTGATGGTTTGAAAATAAAAAAATATAAGCTTGAATATAAAATAGGCAGTAAAAATCCTGTAAGAGCCAAGAAGAACTCCCTTAAAAGAAATGGGCGAAAAATTCCAACAGTAAAAAACATAATCGGTAATCCCAAAAAGACATTTGGATAGATTGAACAAGCTACGCCAAAAAAGAAAAAAGCATTAAAGGTGTGTTTTCTTCCATCTTTATTTTGATTTAACTTAAAAACTTGTGAAAGCATTAAAATTAAACATGTTTGTGCTAGTAAAACATTATCTAGAAAGTAAAAAGAAGGAAGAAAGCTCATCGCCACAACGTACAACAAGGACAATAAAAAGTTGTTGTTTTCCATAAATTCATTTCGATTAAACAAATTGTTAAGCATGATGCTATTAATCAAGATTGTTATCGGGGCAAGTATTTGAAAAAATATGTTGTTTAATCTAGATAAATCGCCGAGAAAGCCGAAAAAAGCATGCTCTATATTTTTTTGTTGGCCAAAAAAAATGTTAAAAACATAAAACATAAAAACAATAAATGGTAAAAATATAAGAGCAAAAGATCTATTACCAAAAAACAACTTTACCATAAAAACGAAGATACATTTTTTATTTGTTCATTATTGTTTAATTTACTTTAGTATTTTATATTTACTTTTTTATTAAAAATATTATCTTTTTAATTGTTTTATTTAAAATCTAACTTATGGCAATAACTAGGTACTCTGATAGTGATTTAAAAGAGTTTAAAACTTTAATAAACAAAAAGTTGTCAGAGGCAAGAGAGGACTTAGAGATGTTAAATGGCTCTTTGTCTCATAATGATGACCACGGAACAAATGATACGGGCAGAACATTTAATATGATGGAGGACGGTTCTGACACCCTTTCTAGAGAAGAAGTTGCCCAACTTGCTGCAAGACAAGAAAAATTTATTTCTAGCCTACAAAATGCTTTGATTCGTATTGAAAATAAAACCTACGGTATTTGCCGTTCAACAGGGAAGCTAATCAAAAAAGAACGATTAAAACTAGTGCCACACGCAACCCTAAGTATTGAGGCAAAAAACGCACAAAGCTAAAATTCTTTGAAAAAAAAAATAATTTCTGTCTCTCTTATTGTTTTGATAATATTGACTCTTGATCAATTTATCAAACTTTATATTAAAAGCTCTTTTTTGCCTGGAGAAACACACGCATTAATTGGTGATTGGTTTTTATTAGAGTATATAGAAAATCAAGGTATGGCTTTTGGCACTACTTTTGGCACAAAATCATGGCACAAGCTAGCGTTAAGTATTTTTCGTGTTATTGCTATTTTAGGTTTATTTTATTACTGGATAAAACAACTAAAAAAGGGTTCAAAACTTGAGTTTTTAATTGTACTTGGCTTTATTTTTGCCGGAGCAACGGGGAATTTAATTGACTCTATGTTCTATGATTTTATATTCGAATATGATCCCTGTATGCCTTTTAACTATTTGAAAGGTTCTGGATTAGAGGTTGAGTGTAGTTATGGAACAATAGAAACAAGACATTCTGGCTTCCTTTTTGGTAATGTTGTTGACATGTTTAAATTTCAGGCTTACTGGCCTAGATGGATTCCTTACCTAGGAGAAAAAGAAGTTTTTCCTGCTATATGGAATGTCGCTGATGCTTCTATAAGTGTAGGAGTTGTTGCTATTCTAATCCGACAAAAAACATACTTTCCAAAAACAAAAAAATAACCCATTTTAGATTTATATCATCCCTCTTTTAAAACCTAAACGTTAACCCGCCTAATAATTGAAACGCCTGTACAGGCATGTTATACCAACGTTGATATCTTTGAGAGGCTAAGTTGTTAAGCTCAACAAATGCAGATATACGGTTATTATAACGGTACTCTACACTTAGATTTAAGTCTGCTATAAAGCCAAGGTCTTGTATATACTGACCATTTTCCTGAAAAACATTAGGCCCTGACTCATAAACTAGCGATTTCCTTCCCTCTTCAAGAGTTATATCAAGTTCAAACATAAATTTATCAAACAAATTATATGATCCTTTAATTAAAAACTCAAGCCTTGGAAGATTCCATGCATATGAATTATTCAAAAGAGAATAAGAGTTAAACCTACCCAAAAAATCTACTTTGAGTTTTTCACTTTCTTGATAAGAGATAGAAGCATTAATCGATGTTAAATTAATGGTATCATAAATAACGTTAAACTTATTTCTAATTATATTCATCGTGTCTATAACAAATAACCCTTTATCTCTAATATTTTGAAAACGAATGCTTGTATTAAAACTAACTTTTTTACTTAACGTCCCTTTTATACCTCCAAAAAACTCTATCGGTTTTTTTTCATTTTTTAAGCTTATGTTTGATAATAAAAATTCGTTTTCTTTAGTTAGAGTTTTAAATGTTGTTTGAGAAATCCCCCCTTTTACACCTGCATAAGGAATAAAGATGTCATTAAACATACTGTATTTTAATTCTGCTAATGGAAACAAGTATACTTTAGTTTTATTTAGGATATCAATCGTTAGATCCATACCAACTGTTGCTTTAAATCTGTTTTCTTTTAATGTTGTTGTTATGTTTGGTTTTAAGCTAAGAATGGTGTTTTCGGCTTTTATTCCTTCGCCAAAAAAAGGAGATTTTTCGTTAACGTTTCCATATCGATAACCATTATAAACCATATTTAAATCAACGGAATATGTCTCTTTATTTAACTTATACCAAGCCCTTGTTTTTAGCCCGAAAAAATTTTCACGAGCACGCCACTCTTCACTGGTTTTTTTGTTTGGTTTTTTTGATACATAGTTGTTGTAAGAAAGCTCTATTTGATAATTAAGGTTTGCGCTGTCTTTTTTAAAAGAATTAAAGATGGTGTTAAAACCAAAATCACCATAGCGCTGTGCTATACTATCTCTAATTAAACCTAGAGTGTCAGAAACACCGTAATAATGAAGACCCTGATTATTGTAATGAATGTTTCCATCAAAACTATATTTTCTCTCTTTAATCCCGCCATAAAGTGTTGTTTGTGTTCTGTCAAAAGTTGAGGTGGAATAATTTTTCATGTTGCCAAATGAGCTAAGATGTTTTAAATGAGCACCGTAAACATATTTTTTAGATCTATCTGAATCAAAGAAAACCTCAGCTATAGGCATAAGTTGTGTGCCAACTCCAACTTTAGTATATGCTTTATATAATTGTGAGAGTTTATCAACTGTCTTTATTGATGCAGGATTTATCTCTTCAAACGAAGTTGTGGTTTGATGTTTTAACGAAAGTAATGGGTATTTTATACTTAGTGGCTTTACAATTGTGTCACTAAAACTTGGGGAGGATAAAAGCGGCTCAGAAGGCTCCACATAACGATCACCCGAAGCTATTAACACAACCTCTTTTTGCGCAAACACAAAGTGTACACAAAAAACAAAGATTCCAAAAATTATGTTTTTCATCTTATTCATCGCTTATTTCTACTTCTAAACCGTCCTCTTTTACGATTTCTTTTTCTTCCTCTTTTAATTGCATTAACTCACTCCACAAATCGTTCGCCTCATCTAAAATACCATCGTCAGCGATCGGGTAATGTTCTATTATTGATTTTAAGTTTTCTTCTGATTGAAACAGTTCGTTTTGAAAAATTAAAACCTTAGACCTTAACATTAAACCTTTAGCTATCCAATAGTTATATGATGGTTTTTGTTGAATCAGTGTTGTTATTTCTTCGTTTGATTCTTTATAGAAAGATTGAGCAAAGAATATTTCCGCCAATATATATCTAGACTCCGCAGATTTTTCTGATGTTGTGTTTTCAATCACCCACACCAATGGTGGTTTTGCTTTGTCATAATTCTCTGTTTTGTAGTTTGCTATTCCTAGAGCATAATTTGCTTCTATTTCTGTTGACTTATTTAAACTTGTGTTTTTTAGAACACTACTTGAGTAGACAATTGTTTTGTTCCATTTTTTAGTTAAAAAACAACTTCTCATTAACCCTATTTTTGCACTAGAAATAACTTTTGGTGTTGAACTAACCAACTCTAATTTCTCGTAATAAGGAATCGCCTCTTCATATAAACCTTCGTTGTATAAATAATGGGAGACCCTAGCGGCAGAAAGCTCAGTAAAAATGTTGTTCTCTCCCTCCAAAGATTTTTTGTAGATATCAATTGCTTTATCAAAATTCTTTAATGCATAATGTGAGTTCGCCAAATAGATTTTAACCTCATTTGAATATCTGCCAGAAGAAAACCTTTCTAAATACTTTTCGAATAACACTAATGATTCTTGATAAGAACTGTCTTCATATTTCTCCATTGCTGGTAAATAATACATGTCCTCTTGCTCAATAGACGAAATGTTCGCGCATTCGTATTCAGAAATTAACTGATCTATTTTTTCTAGTTTTTTTTCTGTTTTATATATATCCACTAAGCCTCGAACAGTCTTTTCACAAATATTTCCTTGTAAAGAAAAATCTTCTAACAAACTCAAGTATTCACTTTCTGCCCTCTCATTCTCACCTTGTTTAAAATAAATATCTGCAACATTAATCCTAGCTGACAATACTAAGGATGAGTTGGGGTAATCATTGATGATTTTATTATAATAGTTTAATGCTTTTAGAAGGTTCCCTTCTGAGTTGTATGTCTCGGCAACTTCATAAACACTCATCTTCAAATATTTAGATTGCTTATAGTTGTTAATAACCTCCGACATTTCTTTTATCTTTTTTTCTGGTTGGCCCATATAACCATATGTTTTACCTAAATAAAAAAATGCTTGATCTGATCCATCCAAGTTTAGCTCTAAGACTTTTTTATAATATTTTACAGCCTGATTATTTTCTTTTAAAACATAGTAGGTGTCCGCAATTCTCATTAAGGCATCCGCTTTTTTGTCTTTATCTTCTGGTTTTGATTGGAGATATAATCTGAAAAACTCTATTGATTTTCTTTGCTCTTCCTTTTTAAGATATGCGTAGGCAATATTATATTTTGCTTGCTGATGTAATTCAGAAAGATTTAATGATTTAGAAAGAAGAAACAACTTGTATTGTTGAATCGCCTTGTCATAGTTTTTCATTCTATAATTTGCATCTGCCTTCCAGTACAAAGATTTGGCTATTAGAACTTGATCTACAGGGTGTTTTTGGACAAGATCAAATGAGGATATTGCCGCACTATAATTTGAGGATAAAAACAAACTGACCCCTTGATTAAAACAAACTTGTTGGTGTATTGATTTTAAACGAATATCCTTATTTAATAAATTCTCTAAAGAAGATAATGCATTCTTATAATCATTTGTGTTCATGTAGACACTAACCAAATATTGATAAATATCCTCGTTGCGTTTAGAGTTTGGGAACTCCTTTAAGTATAGCTCAAACGCCTCTACAGCCTCATTATAAGGGTTTATATCAAGCTCATAAGACAAAACAGCATAGTTATAAAGTGCGTCTTCCTTAATCTCAATGTTTAAGTTATTTGATGCAGCCCCCTTAAAAGCTAATCGAGCAGACTCTATTTTGTTTGTTTTTAAACATGCCTCAGCAATATGATAATATACTACCTGACCTAAAGAATCTTTCTTTCCTTTTATTTTATCAAAAACCGTTATTGCTTTCTCGTTTAAACCTGCCCTTAAATATGAATAACCAAGGCAATAATCTTCCTCTCTATGTGTTTTTGATGATTTATTATGTTTCTCTAGGTAAGGAATCGCTTCATCATATTTTTTTATTCTATAAAAAGCATCTCCTATTAAATAATTAAGATCTTTTCTGTTAAAAATCTTCTTATCTCCATCAAAACTTGAAATATACTGGGTCACCTCCTGATATTTCTTTTGCAAGTAATATATTTGTGCTATGTAATAAGGCACAACACTTGAAAACTTTTCGCTTTGTTTAAGTTTTAAGAATCCATTTAATGCATGTTGATATTTTTTGTTTTGATATGCAATGTGTGAATAGTAATATAAAGATGGCTCTGCATATTGAGTCGAACCATCTTTTACATCGTAAAAACAACTTCTAGCCAATCCTAAATTACCCTCTTTAAATAAGGAATACCCTCTCTTAAATAGAAATTCTTCTTTTTCCCTTTCATTAAAGTCTTGTGGGTCAAGTTTATTAAACCAAATTAATGCTTCTTTATATTTTTTCTTTGAGTAATAGTGTTGACCAATCTTAAACCATATTTCCTTTTTATAAATATTTTCTGGGTAACGTAAATTAAAGTCTTGTAATAAAGTTATTGCATCATTATTATATAAGGCTAAGGCAGAAAGTCCTTCATAATATAACGCTTTAACATATATCGGATTGTTATAATCAGTAAAATTATTTACAAATTCTCGGTACTCACTTCGGGCTGCTCCAAATTGTTGTTTTTGAAAAAGCTTTTCAGCACGATAATACTTTTCATAAACAGTATTATATCTCTCTGAGGTTTGTGTAAAAACAAAAAAGTTAATTTGAACTATAAAAAGAAATAAAACTCTATTCATTAATACTGCTGTTTAACATAGCAAAATTAATTCACCTAATTTGCTATATGGAGAGGGATTACAAAAGTTTTAAACGCATTTTTGTTAAGATTATTTTATTCTCACTTTAGAATAATGAACTCAGATTTACCAACTTTACAAAAAACTTACTTGTGAACAGCGTAATAAACATTACATCTGGAGAAATTTGGCAAAACAATTCACCTATACTTCAAAACATTAATGTTGATGTCCAAGAAAATGAGCTTGTATATATTATCGGGAAAACTGGTGCCGGTAAAAGTAGTTTTATGAAAGCGCTTTATGGAGAACTTAAACTAAAAAAAGGTGAAGGAATTGTTTCTGGTTTCAGTTTAAACAAACTTAAAACCCGGAATATACCTAACTTAAGACGGTCCTTGGGGGTTGTTTTTCAAGACTTTCAGTTACTTACAGACCGATCCGTTTTAAATAACCTTCTTTTTGTAATGGGGGCTTCTGGCTGGAAGGACAAATCGCTTATGAATAAAAGAGCGGAAGAAGTTTTAAGTTTGGTCGGCCTAAAGGAAAAGGTTAATACAATGCCCTTTGCTTTATCTGGTGGGGAGCAACAGAGAGTCTCTATTGCCCGAGCACTTTTGAATAAACCTAAATTAATCCTTGCGGATGAACCTACAGGAAACTTAGACCCTGTAACTTCTGAAGAAATAATGCAATTGTTGATTACTGTCTCAAAAGAAGAGCATACCGCAATATTGATGGCGACACATGATTTATCTATAATAAAAGCTTTCCCTGGAAGAATTTTGTCTGTTCAACAGAGTACTATTAAAGAGATGTCTGAGATAAAAAAATAATTTATTCGATAACAAATCATTCAACAAACTCAACCTCTAGTATAGCGCTCCAATTTTTTCCTGTCATATATGTTTTGTTTGTTTCTTTATTGTGTGCAATTCCATTAAGAACTTCTCCTGAAAAACCTTGACCTTCTTTTCTTAAGTTTGTGGCATCTATCTCTTGAAGAACTATTCCTGTTTCAGGATCAATAACAACAACTGTGTTTGTTGTCCAAACGTTCGCATAAATTTTACCATCAATATACTCTAGTTCGTTAATAAAGTTAATTGGCCCTTTATTGTTGTACACTTCTATTTTTTTTATTACCTGAAATGTTTCTGGGTTTCTAAAAGTAATTATTTGGGTGCCATTTGACATGATCAGACTTATACCATTATTACAAAGCCCCCATCCCTCTCCTGCATAATCAAATTCTTTTTGTAATTTAAAACTATCTTGTAAATCATAAACAAAACACTTTTGGTTTTTCCATGTTAATTGATAGACTTTATCGTCAAGGATTGTTATTCCTTCTCCAAAAAAACCTAAAGTCAAATCTTTTTTTTGCTTAAAAACACCCGTATTCAAATCAACTGTAGCAAGAAACGATTTACCTTGGTCACCTGGATCTCCTGTTCCCTCAAAAAGAGTGCCCTTATAAAATTCTAGCCCTTGTGTGAAACTTTGGGGATTATGCGGATATTTTTTTATTATTCTTGTTACTTTTTTTTCTGGAACAATCCCGGAAAAAATCGTCACTATTTTGTTGTCCACAAACTTTTGTCCATTATTTAAGGTCGATAGTATATTCAGCGTTTTGGCACCTACACCAAACATACCAGGCTCAAATGAAAAAACCTCTTCTTCTTTTGGTTTTATCCACTTTTTTATGAGAGAGTCATTATAGAGAAGCTCCATTGTTTTTACAGAAGAGGTGTCGACTATTATTTTTAACTCCACTTGATTGTTAGTATACGATGAAATATAGTAATTAGAGCTGCCTTGAAAAGTAAAACTTATTGGATTCTTTCTTTTACTTGGTTCTTCTTCTATTTTTTTTGATTTTATAAAGGGATAAATCACGACAAAAACAATAACAATAAAACCAAGGATAATTGATGTTTTTTTTATCATTTTATGTCTAGTTTTTCCTTTATTTCTTTTGCTTCTATGGAGGAGTGTGAAGCGCTATAAACAACTTGTCCTTTATGAAAAACTATTAGTTGTGGAGACTCGTGTTTAACTCCCGTAAAAAGAGTGATTTGATCGGATAGCTCCCTGTATTTTAACAGGTCAATATAATAACATTCACCTTGAACTTTTTCTTGAGACCACTCTCTCTCAAATGCTTTTAAAGCTGTTAAGGAAATTCCACAACGTGTGCTGTGTTTAAACAACAAAATTGGTTTGTCAGAATTTTTATTTAAAACTTCTTCTAATTCTTCAGAGGTTGTTATCCCTTGCCAAAAAAAAGTTTTGTTTCCTTTAAAAAATTGTAGCTCTTCCATTAATGTTATATCCCTGATCTAAATTGATTTAAAAAACGAATGTCATTTTCAAAGAAAAGCCTCAAATCATTTACACCATACTTTAGCATTGCAATTCTTTCTATCCCCATTCCAAAAGCGTAACCACTATATTTTTTAGGGTCAACATTGCTGTTTTGTAAGACATTTGGATCAACCATACCGCAACCTAAGATTTCCAACCAACCCGTTCCTTTTGTTATTCGATAATCAGACTCTGTTTTTAAACCCCAATAAATATCTACTTCCGCCGATGGTTCTGTAAAAGGGAAATACGATGGTCTTAACCTAATTTTAGTTTTTTCTCCAAACATTTCTCTAACAAAATATAATATTGTTTGTTTTAAATCAGCAAAAGAAACGTCCTCATCTATATACAAACCTTCAACTTGATGAAAAAAACAGTGGGCTCTTGGTGAAATAGCTTCATTTCTATATACTCTACCAGGTGAAATTGTTCGAATTGGAGGAGAGTCATCTTCCATAACCCTAACTTGAACAGAAGATGTGTGTGTCCTTAAAGACATTTCTTTGTCACTATTTTTAATAAAAAAAGTGTCTTGCATATCTCTAGCAGGGTGCTCTGGAGGGAAGTTTAACGCTGAGAAGTTGTGCCAATCATCCTCTATTTCTGGACCCTCAGAAACACTAAATCCTACACGGCTAAAAATCTCAATTATCTCTGAACGAATTAATGACAATGGGTGTCGAGATCCAACCAGAGATTCTCCTACAGGCCTGGACATGTCTATTCTTTGACTTTTGTTTTTTTTAGTCAGTTTTGGAGTGAACGAATCATGTTTACTTTGAGCTGTTTGCTTTAAGTTATTTAAGAGTATTCCTATCTCTTTCTTTTCTTCATTGGGGATGTTCTTTATTTCTAAAAAGAGTTCTTTTATTCTGTTTTTTGAACCTAAATATTTAATTCTAAACTGTTCATGTTCTTCAGGCGACTTGATAGTCTCCTCAATTATCTCTCTTTCTAACGCTTCTATTTTGTCTTTCATCACCTAAAAAATACTATTTTATCTATGTTTTTTGTTATTAAACGTGAAACAAAAACGATTACTCTGCGTACAAATTTAAGAATTAACGAGCAAAGATTTTTTAAATAATCTAATTTAGACTAACTTTGATTAATTAACTACAAGTGTAAACAAATGAAAGCATTGCATAAAAAATTATTTTTTTTATTCCTTCTAGTTTCTTTTTTAGGTCTTAATCATTCCTGTAAAAGTGACGACCCTTCTGTAATAAAGATATATGTTAGGTCTGCTAGCAATCAATTAGTAGGAGATGCGCAGGTAATTATTGTTGGTGATGTAAACTCAAATCCGGCAACCAATCCTTATGTTGATACACTCATAAGCAATAGTTCTGGGTTTGCTCAGTTTAATATGGCCCCATATTATGATGCAGCAGAGAAAGATCAAACTGTTGCTTATTTTGATGTTTTTGTTAAGTCAGACACAAAAATAGCTGAAGGCTATATTAGAAGCAGAAAGAATACAACTGCTGTTGAATCAATTTTTTTACCATTATAAAGTTATAGATTATGCGTCGTTTATTTCTTTTTTCATGTCTTGTTCTTTTTTCTTTGATAACTGTTATTGGTTGCAAAAAAAAAGAAGACACAATTGCTGTTGTTATTGTTAAAAATAATGCCAACCAAACCATTTCTGGCGCCTCTGTTATTCTCAAAGCCCAGGGAACAACCTCTGAGCCTAACAGTATAAATACAGAGATTTACCCTATGTCAGGAATTACTAATGACCAAGGAAGAGCAACATTTGATTTTAATCAAGTTTATCAGTTAGGACAAGCCGGTGTTGCTGTTTTATCTATTGAGGTTGTTGCCGGTAGCGAAACAGGTCAAGGTGTTATTAAAGTTGAACAAGAACAAACAACAGAAGAAATTGTTTTCGTTTTTTAATTCTTTCTATTCATTCTGTTTTTTTATCCCTCTTTTATTCTGCCCTTTCCTTTTATTTGGTCAGGAAGAGAAGAACTATCTCATTCCATCAGAATTTATAGACACATTAAATGATTTTGAATTAGATTACTCAAGGGAAGAAAACTGGGTCTTCAAAGAAAACATAAATTCTTTTAAAGAAATATTACCAAGAAACTATTTTTACAGTGAAGTCGAAAGATATAATGTTTCTGTTTTTTACATACACCCAACAACATTGCACAATTATAACTACTGGAATGCAGACACCTCCCTTTTTAAAAACAAATCCATTAAGCTTTGTATAGAAAATCAAGCGTCTGTTTTCGCTGGTGTAGGCGAACTTTACGCTCCTCAATATAGAGAAATGCATATTCATGGGTATAAAGACACTATTAATGGTTGGAAAGCTTTTAATGTCGCTTATAAAGATGTGCTTTCTGCTTTTGAATATTTTATAAAAAACAAACAAAACAAACACTACATTATTGCCTCACATAGCCAAGGAACAAACCATGCTGTTAAGTTGATTAATGAATATATATCACCTAACGATACATTAAAAAACGACTTAATTCTTTCATATTTAATAGGAATGGATGTTAGTAAGAATGAGGTCCCTATTCCTTTATGCGAAAACCCAGAAGATGTTAATTGTGCGCTTTCTTGGAGAAGCTTTAATAAGGGGTATTATCCTAAAAACTGGAGGTATGGAAACGATATTATGTCTATAAATCCTATAACATTTGACACTAGTTCGGTTTGGAGTAAAAAAGATGACCACCTAGGAATCCTTTTACCTAACAAAAAAATAGTCTTTGAACAGTTTCTTTCGGTTTCAAATAATTTAGGTCTCGTCTCTGTTGCTGTTCCTAAAAAATTAATTCTAAAAAAATATATTAGCGATAGTTACCACAGGGCGGACTACAACCTTTTTTGGGTTAATATTAGAAAAAATCTATTAAAAAGACTATCAAATGTGAATTGTTTAAAATAGTTTTTCTCAAATCTTTTTTTGTCATAAATTAAAAATTGGAGATTAACGCTAAAAAAAGCACTTTTGTAAAAACTCTTTTTATGTCTCAAAAAATTTGTTTTATTTTTTTTGGAATTTTCCTCATTTTCTCATGTGCCCAAGTTGGAAGAATCTCTGGTGGAGAAGTTGATGTCTTTGCACCAAAACCTATTGAAGAAAAAACAAGCCCAAAGTTTCTGTCAACAAACTTTAGTGGTAGCCATGTTGAGATTTGTTTTGATGAGTTTTTTAGATTAAAAAATCCAGTAGAAAATATTGTAATGGTTCCTCCACATGCAGATATAAAAACATCTTACAAAGGTAAACGTCTTTTTTTAGATTGGAAAGATTCTTTAGAACCAAATACCACTTACTCTATTTATTTAAACAATGCTACTGTTGATTTAACAGAAGGTAACGATTCTATTGTTCAATATGTTTTTTCTACAGGCAATTATATTGACAGCCTTAGTTATAGTGTTAGAGTTGTTGATGCCTGGTCGCAAAAACCTATAGCAAAAGCGACGGTGTTGTTGTCAGATAAAGAAACAGATAAATTAAAAAGTTTTGCATATACAGATGAAGACGGTTTTGCTGAAATGAGCTTCCTTAAGCCTGATGAATATAAAATCTCTGTTTTTAAGGATTTGAATGGTGATCTTGAAAGACAGAAAAACGAACCAATTGCCTTCACTCATGAAGATGTCTTTTTTTTAAAAAAAACAAAACTTGACAGCATTCCGTATAGGCTTTTTTCTCCACTAGAGGAACCTAGGATTACTACAAAAAAGCTAATTGGACCAAACTCTTTTTTTATTTCAGGAAATCGATCTTTGAAGAAAACTGAAATAAAAATAAACAACGAGTCTATTCTTTTAAAAAACATCATTTATCACAAAGAAGATAGTATTGAGGTTTTTTGGAATACTAAAAACAAAACCAAAGCAGAAATCTCTCTAAACGGACCTGTTTTTAAAGACACGTTCCTTTTGAGATTTTCAGAGAAAACGACAAAAGCAAAATTCACTTTAAAAGAAAATAACAACTCTTTTATTTTTAACCCTAGCGACACTGTTTCTTTCAACACGAACGATATAATTGAATCTTTTGATACTTCTAAAATTTTTATTTTAAACCCTTCAGACTCTAGCTTCTTTAAATTTTTTGATGTTTCAAAAAATAAAAATAAAATCTTCTTTCATATGGAAAAACCGCCCACACCGAACCTCAAATTTATCTTTCAAAAAGGGGCTCTACATTCTTTAAATGATAGTATTGATTCCTGTGTTTTTTCTGTTGTTCTCAAGTCTTTGGATGAACTGGGGTCAATACGTTTAGATTTAAGTTATTACAAAACCCCTATTGTTTGTCAATTAAGAAAAAATGGGCGTTTGTTTAAAGAAGAATTTGTTCTAGACCCACAAAAATCTTTTTTTATTAAAGAAATTCCACCTGGGGAATATTCTTTTGCTATCATAAAAGATGAGAATAAAAATGGTGTGTGGGATGTAGGAAGCTTAAAAGAAAAAAAACAGCCGGAGTCGGTTGACTTTTATACAAAAACTACAAAGGTTAGGCCTGGTTGGGAGGTCTCTGTAGAACTAATTCCGAGTGAAGAATGAAAAACCCATTAAACAGCGCGTTTAGTAAAAAGCGTTTATTTTTTGCTCTCTTTATATGTTTGTCTGTTTCTGGGTTTCTATTATACTCTAGTATTTCAAAAGACCGTTATACCGAGGCTAAAGAAAATAGCACCCATGAATGGGTTGATTATAACAACAACAATCGGGTTGATTATAATAATCCAAAAGAGTTTGTTTTAAAAAAAAACGGTGGTTTTATAAAAGAACCAATAACCTCTGTTTTAAAAAAGATAAACTGGGATGAACACTCTTTTTTTTGGTTGTTAGCAGCTGTTTGTTTTATGTTTTGTCGAGACCTTTTTTATGTTATAAGAATAAAGTTTTTAACAAAAAATAAGCTCACTTGGAAGGCTAGTGTCTTTGTAATTGCGCTTTGGGAGTTTGCTTCTGCTTTAACACCTGGGGTTATTGGGGGTTCTGCTGTTGCTATGTTTATTTTGAACAGAGAGTCTATACCTATAGGAAAAGCAACCTCAATTGTTATTATAACTGCCTTTATGGACAATCTGTTTTTTCTGTTCTTAGTTCCTTGTGTGTTTTTCTTTATTGGGGGTTCCGTTTTGTTTCCAGAATCAAGCGATTTACACTCTTTTTTTAGTTGGTATTTTTGGTGTGGATTTTGTTTAATTTTTACTGTTTGTTTTTTGCTCTATCTCACGCTTTTTTGGGCACCTAAATTGGCAACAAAAATCCTCCTTTTTATTTTTAGTTTTCCTTTTATTAAACGGTGGAAGATTGTTGCTGTCAATTTAGGAGGTGATATTGAGCGCTCTGCAAAAGAGTTTCAAAAAGAACGGTTTACTTTTTGGCTGAAAATTTTTGGGTTTACTTTTTGCAGTTGGACTTCAAGATATCTAGTTATAAACTGTATCATGAATGCTTTTTTAACTTTAAGTTTTAACGACAATGTTGTTGTGTTAGGAAAACAACTTGTGTTATGGGTTCTTATGATTGCTAGTCCAACTCCAGGAGGAAGCGGTTTTGCTGAACTTGGTTTTGCTGAACTCTTGTCAGACTTCACTTCCTCAACTTTGCTTCTAGCTTCTTTAGCTTTTCTTTGGCGAATGATTTCTTATTTCCCCTACCTTTTTGTTGGGTCTGTTGTTTTACCTTATTGGGTTAATAGAACCTCTAATAAAGCCTGACCTTATAAGCTGTTGTAGCTAAGACAAGACAAAAGACATAAAGCTCTTCTGGGAGAACAAAAAGTTTTGCTGTTGCTAAGCAAAATCCCGCGAATCCGGTTAAAGCCAAAAGAGACATGATGCGCCTTCTCCAAATTTCATTAATCTGCACTTTTTTATACACTTTTGATGTTATAAACTCTGTTTTATATTGCATTAATGTAGATATAAGAACAAGTGGTATAAGAAGCGGCCCTTGTTTAATGCCTAGTTCTTCGTAGTTCCAAAATAAAAAAGCTTGGTCTTTAAAGTTGACTCCATCAACAACAATAAAAACAACAAAATGTGAAACCAACACTACAATGAGGCAACAAAAAAGACTTAACAAAGCTCCTTTAACCCATATATAACCTCCCTCCCTTTGTGTTTTTATAATTTTGTTTGACTTTAAATGTAAAACCACCCCTCCAGCAAACAAATCAATAAAGTAAAAAAGCAAAATAAAATACAAACCCCAATCCCAAAAAAAAAGACCACAAAGAGGTATTAGAGCATCCCCAAATATTTGAACATATTTTGTTTTCATCTATTTAATTTGTCCGCTTCCTCTCGGGATAATTTAAATTCTGGATTATACTGAAGTGCTTTTGCAAAAGATTTTAAAGCTTTTGTTTTATTTCCTTTCTCTTTGTGACATAAGCCTAAATTATGCCAAGATTCAACATGTTTAGGTTCAACCTCTAATGCCTCTTGATAAAAATACATTGCGCTATCAATTTCATTAAAATTAAATTGTTTTATATACCCTAAATGAAATAATGCTCTATTTTTATAAAAATCAATTGTATCTGCAACCATCTCTTTATATAAATCAACGGCCTCTATTAATCGACCGTGTATTTGTTTAGAAAATGCCAGCTGATATCTTACTTCAGGATATTCTTGTTTTAATTCTAGTGCTGTAGTAAAATATTCTATACAAATGGGATTGTTCTCAGACTGATACATTTGACCTAAAAAAAAGTATGCCTCGAAAAATTTAGGGTCTTGTTGAATTGCTGTTTGGTATGATGATTTTGCAAGCTCTACATTTCCAATTTGCCTGTATGTAGTCCCTTTTAAAACGTATGCATTTCTATATTTTGGATCTATTCTTAATGCTTCATTTATATATTGAAATGTTTTATCAAAATCTTGTTGGTAATTATATGTAGAAGCCAAACCAATTAATGCTCTTGTATTTTTCTCATCTTTTTTTATGATTTTTTTGTAGTTTTTCTGGGCAACCAAAACATCACGAACAGTTCTTTGTTCTCTGTTATTAAGGGCTTCCGCATAAAGCATTATCACTTTTATATTGTTAGAGTCAAGTCTAAAAGCCCTCGCTCCATCTGCTAGAGCTAAATCATATTTGTATTCCTTTAAATACTTATTCCCTCTTTTAACGAAAAGATCGATACTGTCTGGGTGTAACAAAATTAAACTATTAATGTCTTTTACGGTTTTTTCTTTTTTAGTTTCTGTTTTTAGAGAACAAGAAGTTATAACAAAAATAGATATTAGATATAGGGCTGTTTTCATAAAAGCAAAATTATTTGTTTTTTTACAAGATCTTTTCTGTTAGATATTTTGTTTCCTTAAAAATAGATATCTTTATAATATGAAAAACATTAAACTTATTATTCTTCTTCTCTTTTTGGTTTTTGGTGTTGATTTTGTATACGGACAAGGGTGTTCTCAATGCAAACTTCTAGCAGAACAGGGGAGTGGATTAGAAGAATCCTCTTTTGGGTCAAATATAAATTTTGGCATATTATACCTTATGGCCCTACCATATGTTCTGCTACTTTTTCTTTTTAGAAAAAAGGTACTTTCCCTCTTAAAAGGGTTTTTTAAATAGGCTTTATTAAAACTTTCTTTTTTTCGTTTTGAACAAAGAGTGGTCAAGGTTTTGATAGGCTAACGAAAACTCTAAAGAACCGCCGCTATTTGTTCTTCTTAGAGAGGAAACAGTAACGTCATAAGATATCCCTAGCTGAAACCCTCTCCAATCTAATACAATTGTAGGTATTAACGCATCTTTAAACCTAACATAGGTTCCAAAACCAATAAAAGCATCTTGAATATTTCCAGTTATTTTTGTCGCACTTCTAAAACGATAGCGCATTATAAATCCTAACAAACTTTCATAACTTCCTCCTTGAATAAATTGAACAAAGTTGCCTTCTAATGATAGGTTTTTTCCTACTACATCAGACTCAAAACCTAAATTTCCAACAAACTTTTGGTTTAAATAATCTGAAGAACCATCAACGTATTTCATCTTTGGTTTGTTTAAATGAAAACCAGCCAAACCAAAGCGAAATTTAAAATCATTGTTTCTCGCAAAAGAGCTCTTTCCGCCGTCATAAACATATTGAAAGCCTGCAGAAGCATCGATATATGTGAAGGAGCTTAGAGTGTTTTGTTCACCACTATTTATTGCCGGGTTAAATGTTGAGCCATCCCATTGATTCATAAAGGTAACACCACTTAAATCAGCTCTTCGCGAACCAAACCCTCCTTGTACACCTAGAGAAATAATGTGTCCTGATTTTCCCATTGGGAGTATTCCACTTAGTGTTACAGAGCCTGTTTGGTTTCCAAAATTAGAATCACCACCAATATCATTAAAAAACATAATACCCAAGCCGAGATGGGCTTTATCATTAAACCTTGTTTTACCAATATTAATGTCTGCGGAAACAGCTGAAGTCATAAATTGTGTTTGTGACCCTAACCATTGGTTCCTGTGGTTTACAACAACTCTTTCCCACCCATCAAAAACACCAGCAGATGCGGGGTTAATAAAAAGTGGAGTTTGTGATGATTGCGCAAAATGTAGGTCTTGCGCAAATACTGTTATATTAAAGAAAATTGAACCAAATATTAAAACTATGTTTCTCATATTATTTTACTAATGTTATGTTTCCAGACCTTAATTCAGCTTCTCCGTTATCATAAACAGCTTCTAAAACAAATGGGTAAACTCCTGCCCCCATTGGTTTTCCGTTAAATAGTCCATCCCACTCAAAACCTCTTTCACTAGAAATAAATATTTTATTTCCCCAACGATCATATAAAGAAATTGTGAATGAAACCACATTTCTACCGACGATTATCGCAAAGTTATCGTTGTTGTTATCTCCATTTGGAGAGAACCCAGTAGGAATGTGAATACCATCAACACAATCAGGACCAAGGGCACTTGGGCTACATGCATCAAGAGGGTTAGATCCGTTATTAACTTCGTCACCATCACTAATTCCATCACCATCTGTGTCTGGATTATTTGGGTCTGTTCCTATTGCTGCTTCTTGATTGTCAACCAAGCCATCACCATCTGTGTCAAATTGACAACTAATGTCTGAATCGTCTGGGTCACAAGGATCAAAAGGATCAGAACCGTTTGCGATTTCATCTGCGTCTAAAAATGAATCTCCATCACAATCAGAGCCTGATGTAATAATTGTTGTTACTGAGGCGAGAAGATATGAACAAGGATCATTTGGGTCTGTTCCATCATTCGCCTCTTGGTCGTCTACAACTCCATCACCATCACCATCATACCCCGGGCAACCAATATTGGTGTTGTCTGGATCACATGGGTCGAAAGGGTCCGTACCGTTAGCTACTTCATCTACATCTAAGTATGAGTCTCCATCACAATCTGCTCCCGAAGATATTGAGCCAGTTATTGATGCAACTATATATGAACATGGATCATTTGGATCTGTTCCGTCAATCGTTTCTTGAGTGTCAGAAACCCCATCGTTATCCATATCTGGTATATCTAAAACAAAAACCGCTATAACACTATCTGGTGCCGTTAATGTTATTCCGTTTGTGTCGATAAGGTCTCCATTTGTCATCGGCCCAACAACATATTCCCAATGATCAAAAACATATCCTGGTTCAGGTGTTGCGATTGTTAATGTTTCTATTCCACCATAATATGATGTAGTCCAAGGGTATGTTGGAGCTACAATTGAATTTACTTTTATTTCACCTGACGCAATAGGCTCTATGTCAAAAGTAACATCATATGGGCCATCAAGGTCATAGCAGTCTATTAACCCTTGCTCCAAAGCAAGACATCTTGCGTCAATAAAATCTCTTAAGTCTTGAACATTAGACTGCCAACCTGCCATGGTTCCTCCCCACTTGTTAACTTGCCCTGGCATCTCTGGAGTTAATATGTTTATCATGCTATCTAACAGAGAGTTCATGTAGTCACAAGAAAAATATGTGTTGACTAAATCAACATACCTTGTTACATAATACTGCTCGACTGTTGGATTTTCTGAAATTAACTTTTCAAGAATCTCTGTATGTCCTTGGCCCCCTGGGTTAGGAAGGTTTTCTGCGTTACAAGGATCTGCGTTTGCTGTAACATCTGGTATGCCAGTATAATTAACGTAATGTCCAAAGGTTGCGTCCATATCCCATAAAACGTATCTCCACTTCTTTTTTTGCCCTGCAGGATCCATCCCTCTCCACCATGCTGTATTCCAATTTAACCAATCCATATTAACAACATAAGAGTTAAACATAAAATAGTCACACAATGACTTCCATTTTAATTGAGACTGAACATAGTTAAAATCTGGGCCAGGTGCCATGTTGTTGTTTAAAATAAAATCAACTAAATCATCCCAATCATCCTCAGCATCTGGGGCGCCATACTCTTGCCAAGTACCCCCCCAAGTTTTAAGGTATTGAAGGTCATATTTGTCTTGTTGATAATAATATCTTGTGTAATCATGATCATCTGCTTTTTCTCTTATTTCATAAACCCCCCAATATTGACCGTTTAAGTATACAATGGCTGGTCTCCATGTTCGCTCATCTAACAACATGTCCGCATGAATGGAAAGAGTATGAACAAAAGCATCTCTTATGTGTGCACCACCGCTTTCAAAGGGGTAGTTGTCACTTGCTCCGGGTTTCAACATTACTCTTTGAAAGTGATCTCTGTTTTTTTCGGGAAAAATCTCATGGTCTATACCGTCTGTATAACCAAACTGGTCTCTCATAATGAAATCAAAACCTCTTTGTGGGTATGCCCAAGAATCATTTCCGTGTTTATTAAAATGACCATCTCCCTCATCTATAAAAAGGCCATTTTGTTCAAAAAGCTCAAAAGATCCTATTTTATTTTGGCTGCCTCCCCAGCCACCTTGGTTTCCATTTGCAACCAGATTAAAAACTTGTGAACCACAAACAGAAACTACAGGAACCGTGTGATTTACCCCAATAAAATATGTATTTGTTTCAACGAAGCTAGGTTCATTATTTCCGTAAGCTGCCGCTCTAATAACAGTTGTAGAGGCGATGTTTATGGGACCACTATAAACTGTCGATCCACCATTTGGTTGAGAGCCATCCAAGGTATACCTTATTGTTGCATTTGGATTAGCACAAGTTATTGAAACACTCTGCGCATTAGGGTAAAAGCCAGCCGGAACACTTAGGGTGGGTTTGGGCTCATAAAAGTCTTGTGCACCAGAATTGGCCCCCCCCGGTGTTGGTGATGTAAATAGCTTCCAATCCAAAGCACCATCTGTTGAACGACCTACGGAGTGATCTTGTTTAGTCATATGAACTATTTGAATAGAATCAACAACGTTTGCAAGACTGTTAGACAAAATAATCCACTCGTTTCTTGTTTGTTTTAGGTTAAAATTAGTGTGAAGCTGTCCTCCCACCACAGTGTCTCTTTTTGAGGCAACTATGATCAAATAACCGTTAGCAGGAACTGATCCACTTGGAATTTGCCATTTGGTAAGGTTTGAAGATTTGTCTGACAAAAAATATCCAGTCAAATCTATCGGAGACCCGGTACTATTATGCAGTTCAATCCAATCCTCCTCCTCACCAAAGACATCTGAGTAAGTGCTTAGGTTTGAACAAGAATATTCATTAATTACCAGTTGAGGCGTTGCATTTTTTGAGAAGACTAAAACCACAAAAAAGAGAGTGATTTTATATAAAAAGCTTTTTTTCATTTTACTTTATTTTCGTTTGATTAAGTCTATAAAAGAGTTTATACGTACCCTAAAAATAAGGAATTTAAAACAATTATGTATATTCGTGACGTATAAACAAGAGAAACCGTTGTTTTCTTTCTGAAATATTTTTAAATCTTTACACTATGAAGCTTTTCTTTTCTGTTATTTTATGTTCTCTATTCCTTTTTTCATTTTCGTCTTGTACTAAAACGGAAGGGCCTGGTGGCTCTGCTACAATTACAGGGCATGTAAGAAAATTAAAAATGATTGCAGGACAAGCATATTATCACGATGCTACTGATGAAGATGTTTATTTAATTTATGGTAATGAGGGCACCTTTTATGATGACGATGTGAAAACATCATATGATGGCTCTTTTGAGTTCAATTATTTACAAACAGGAAATTATCAAGTTTTTGTTTATTCCGATTGCCCAACTTGTTTAAGCGGAGACACTATTGTTATACAAGATGTTTCTCTTGGTAATAAAAAAGAGGTTAACGACATTGGTACAATAACAATAGAATAGTGAAAAGCCGTATTATTTTTTGTTCTTTTTTTCTCTGTTTTTCTTGTTTCTCGCAAGATGGTTTTAATCAGTTTATGCTTTGGACAAAAGTTGGGGTTAGAGGAAAAATAACAAAAAAACTTAACTGGAGCACGGAGGTTAACACCCGTTTTATTCCTGGTGTTCAAACTTTTTTTCCTGAATTTGGCTTAAGTTATAAAGTAACAAAATGGTTTCAACCCTCTATTGATTATCGTTTTGTTTTTGATAAAAACAAGTATGGAAACTTTCTTTCCTCTAGTAGAATAAACTTAAACGCTGCGTTTAAGCATAAAATAAAACGTTTCTCTGTGGGGCTTCGTTTAAGGTATCAATCTAGCTTCAGTAGAAAAATTAGCGGTACAAATATCGATTATAATAGTGATTTTGATCAAGCTTTTCGTTTTCGTCCAAATATTGAGTATAAAATAAAAAAAACTTGGTTTACACCTGTTATAAGTTTTGAATGGTTTGTAAACCCTGTTGATGGTCCCGATAGAGGTTTAACAAAAACTCGTTTAGCTATAGGAACAAAAATTAACCTCAAAGGCCCACACGAAGCCTCAATTAAATACCAAGTTGATAATCGTGCCGATTTTAGCCGCGGTAGAAGATTTGTTTTTTCTATGGGATATACTTACAAGCTCTAACTCTTTTTGTGAACAAACATACCCAAGTCTAGAACCTGCCCTATTTCTTTTTGGGTGATTGCTTGTTCTAGTGTTATTCCATATTTTCCTTTTTGCGGGAACACACGATCTTTAAAAAATAAAGTTGTCTCAATAATAGAGCCTGTTTTTTTTCCAATCCAATTACCGTCTGGTGATGCTATCTTTATTTCTATTGGCTCTTTTGTTTTTTTTCCTTCAGGAGTTTCTGTTGTTAAAAAAACCCACAAGTTGTTGTATTTGTAACTTGATGTTGTTCTTAAGAAGAGTGTTATATCGTGTTTTGTTGATGTGTCTTGTATATTGAATGAATATTTTATTTGCTCTCCTTGTCCCCATGTTTTGTTTTTAAATGTGTGCACCTTTTTATATTCTGGTGTTTGTGTGCACGAAACAAAAAAAAACAGAAAAAAAACTACTTTAAATCCATATTTTATTCTACTCTCTTTTTTTTGCATTTTTTTTCCTTTTTTTCTTTCTTTTTTTAAAAACATGTTCGAATCGAGTTAAACTATCTTTACCAACAACATTTGTATAATCCAGTTCTTTTGTCTCTTTAACCTCTATAAAGCTTGTTAAATCTTTTGGTTTTTTTCCATCCTTGTTAAGGCGGATGATTTCTCTTACTTTATCTGGTTTTAAAGAAAACAAACCTGCAGAAAAATCTTGCTCATAACCATACCACATCTCCTGTTTGAAAACATCAGTTTTAACGTGAACTGCTCGGCCCTTTTCTGTTTTAAGTTTTATTGATGATTTTGGAAAAATTTTAAGTGCATCCAAGTAAGAGTCTAGCTCATAATTCAAACAACATTTAAGTTTACCACACTGACCTGCTAATTTTTGTGGATTTAAAGATAGTTGTTGGTATCTTGCCGCGGATGTAGATACAGAGCGAAAATCTGTAAGCCAAGTTGAACAACAAAGCTCTCTTCCGCAAGATCCAATTCCCCCAAGTTTTGCGGACTCTTGTCTTGCACCAATTTGTCGCATCTCAATCCGAACCTTAAACTCTGCCGCTAAATCTCTAATTAATTGACGAAAATCAACACGCCCTTCTGCAGTATAAAAAAATGTTGCCTTTGAAAGGTCTGCTTGATATTCAACGTCTGATATTTTCATCTCTAAACCAAGGTTAACAGCGAGTGTTCTAGATTTATACATAACCTCCTTCTCTAAAGACCTCGCTTTGATCCATTGGTCTATCTCTTTTTGCTCAGCAATCCCTCTGATTTTTTTTACCTGCTTTAATGATAGTTTGGGCGCTTTTTTTTTGACCTGTATCCTCGCCAGCTCTCCAACTACAGAAACAACACCAACATCAAAACCTTTCTCAGCCTCAACAACTAAAACATCTCCTACATGAAGAGGTAGGTTTTTAGTGTTTCTAAAAAACTCTTTACGAGTGTTTTTGAAGCGAACCTCTATTATGTCATATTGTGTTTGAGTACTTGGCATCGAAACGTCAGAAAGCCAATCATAAACCTCTAGTTTTTCGCAACCACCCGTGCCACATGACCCGTTGTTTTTACAGCCATTTGGCACACCAGAAACACAATTACCGCAACCCATAGAAACTCTATTTAATATAAAAATACTTATAATATTATTAATCCAAAAGGTTCTTTTCAACCGAGATGCAGGGCCCGCATCACATCAAAAGATATTTTTGTAAACAAAATTCGGCTATTTGCGTTTCTTTCAAGTTTATTAACGCCTTCGTTAAATGTTTTTGTTAAATGAAAAATGTTTTTTCCATTAATAAATTTTGAAAACCTCTCGATAAACTCTTCCTCTTCTAATGAAATACTTTTTGTGTTTTTTAAATAGTTTTTTAAAACGCTTTGGCGGAGCATGTAAATGGAATAGCTTAGAAATATCTTTTGATCTGTTTTACTTTTTTCTGCTATTCTCTCGGCCCAAAGCATCATTTCTAAAACTTTTTTTGAGTAACAAACCCTCATCAATGTAAAAAAGTGTTCCTCATTTTCTTTTCTCACTTTTTGTTCAGCAAGGAGGCTCTCCATATTAATAACGTCACCATCAGAAAAAGAAGAAAGTCTTTCTGATTGCTCTTTACCAAGCCCTTTTTTTTCTTTTAAGTAGCCCTTCACATCCTCCTCTTTTATTTTAAAAATAGTTGTTTTTTGAACTCGAGAAACTATTGTTTTTAAAATCTTGTCTGTTGATGAGGCCAATAGTATTATTATTGTTTTTTGGGGTGGTTCTTCTAAGGTTTTTAAAAGTTTGTTTGAACAGGATATATTCATTTCTTCTGGCATCCAAATTAAAAAGACTTTGTGTCCGCCATAAAAAGATTTGATGGAACTTTTATTAATTATTTCTTTACTTTCTTCTTTACCTATTATTGGTTTCCTTTCTTTTTTGTCTATTTTTTTTGTCCAAGCGTTTAAGTCAAAATATGGATTGGTTAATACCATTTCTCTCCATTCATTTAAAAAAAAAGAAGAAGTCGGTTTTATTGCCTGAACTACAGGGAAAGAAAAATGAACATCTGGGTGCTGAAGTTTTTTGTTATATAAACATTGTTGACATTCTCCGCAACTCTCTGTTTTTCCTTTGTTTTCACAAAACAAGTATTGAATAAAAGA
>Ga0160423_10000830_pt1 | contig 25774 bp, 18 predicted proteins | sample CRUFie14St8metaG_FD_108191 | JGI IMG/M metagenome (GOLD analysis project Ga0160423, IMG submission 108191) | Marine microbial communities from the Costa Rica Dome - CRUD Field 142mm St8 metaG | ecosystem: Environmental > Aquatic > Marine > Oceanic > Photic zone | place: Costa Rica: the Eastern...
ATCCGGATTATCGATGGCAATGAGAAATGATTTCAACGACATCAAAGCCAATTGGGATGATGTTGATGGAATGAATGATTCAGAAATCGAAGATTGGTTAGGATCAAACTTCGATGGCGACTACAGAGACAACGTAAACAGGTTGTCCACCGTAGGATTAGACCCAGTATACACTATCGGGGATGACAGATTCTTTGATGTTGTCAACCGCTCAGGTCATGCTAATTATCACATTGATATGACTAAGTTATACGATTACTACGATGTTGAATACAACGCAGACGGAAATAGAGCATTCATCGAGGACTCCAATTACACTGCTCCTGTGGATGTGCCAGACCCTGTCGAAGGTTGCACAGATTCAACCGCAACCAACTACAACGACAACGCTGACAAAGATGATGGTTCATGCATATTTGACAACGGTGAAGATAACCCAGGAAATAATGCAACTGTAGAGGACACATGTGTTGGCATTTGCGACGAAGATGTTTCCGACCAAGCAGAATCTGATGGATCAGACCCAGTATTCGCATTAACAGTAGTCATGATAATCATCTTCTTGGCAGCGATTTCAGTAATCGTTATGTCAAGAGAAAATGAGGATGCAAAAGAAATCAATCATGAAGAAATAACCGAGTCGTTCATCCCTGAGTTACCGCCATTAGAACCTCCAAAGGACTAGATTAAGTCCCAAATTGGTCCTTCCGCAGTATCGGTTACTACCACATCAAGCGCTGCCAATTCATCTCGAATGGCATCGGCTGCAGGCCAATCCTTCACAGCTCTTGCTTCGGCTCTCTTAGATAGTAAGGATTCAACTTGGTCTGCGATTTCAGCCCTTCTCGGGTCGTCTTCTGGTTCTGCGAGGGTTTGTTCACGTGTTGGGAGAACACCGAGTACTGAGCCGGCAGTATCCTCTAGCCACTCGACACAGTGCTCGGCATAAGCACCCAAATCATCTCCTTCCAATGCTCCGAGCATTTTGCTCATTTCTCTGATTGCACCCAACACTTTCGCGCAGGCTTCTCTTGAATTGAAATCGTCATCCATCGCTATTGCGAATCCTTGTGCCATTCTCTCCAGAAGTCCTACGCTCCTCACTAGCGGAATCTGTGAGGTAACATCTCCTTCAGGAAGTGGAGGGCAGTTAACGCCAACCAATTCCAAAGCGGCCTTGTATACTCCAACCAATCTTGTGTGGTTCTTTTCTGCATCTTTCAGTAGTTGCTCGTTCATATCAATCGGTGAACGGTAGTGGGCATTAATCAAAGAGAATCTCAAAACAAGAGGATCTACTTTTTCTAGAATATCTTTTATTGTCCAAAAGTTCCCAAGGGACTTGCTCATCTTTTCTCCATCGATGTTCACAAACCCATTGTGGAGCCAATGATGCACGACTGGTGAACAACCAGTGTGACATTCACCTTGGAAGATTTCAGCCTCATGATGAGGGAATAGCAGGTCATGTCCCCCACCATGAATATCGAATTGTTCGCCAAATGCATCCATGCTCATAGCGGTACATTCGATGTGCCATCCTGGTCTTCCTGGACCCCATGGTGAATCCCAAGTGGGCTCTCCTGGTTTGGCAGCCTTCCATAGAGCGAAGTCCTTGTGGTCTCTCTTTGTGGCACCTGTATCTTCAACTCTACCACCTGCTCCACTGCGCACGGCATCGATGTTTTGCCCAGTTAGTTGACCATATTTCTCTGGAGCGCTTTCCACACTGAAGTAAACTCCATCATCAGATGGGTAAGCATTTCCTTTGTCAATTAAATCCTGAGTGATGCGAATCATGTCATCAACGTACTCGGTACAGCGTGGGTAGGAATCCGCTCTTAGTATATTCAAAGCATCCATGTCACGATAGTAGGTTTCTATGTTATTGTCCACCAATTCTTTCCAATCTTGACCGGTATCATTTGCACGATTGATGATTTTATCATCTATATCAGTGAAATTTTGAACGTAATTTACGTCATATCCAGACTTTTCTAACCATCTGTGAATCAGATCGAATGCAAGGTAACATCGAGCATGTCCCAGGTGACATAAATCGTACACCGTCACACCACATACGTACATGTTTACGATTCCTGGATTCATGGTGGTAAAATCCACCTTTTCCCGACGTCTTGTGTCATGAACACGCAGAGGCATTGTCCTTCCGGGGTAGCACACACATATTCAAACAATGGTATGATTCAAGAGTTGTAGGAGGACGGAAGAACATGCAAGGTCTAGTTGTCGTGACAGGAGCCAATGGTCACATCGGCAACAACCTATGTAGGCAGTTAATAGAGAAAGGTTACGATGTACGTGGGACTGTCCGCTCAATGGATAAAGCGCCAAACCTTGACATGGAATTCGTAGAAGCAGACGTACTAGAAGAGGATGGCTGGGAGAAAGTCCTAGAAGGTGTTTCTGGCTTATTCCACCTTGCGACAATCTATGCAACTACCGGTGATGGCCAACTTATTCTCGATACAGCAAACAAGGGTACTGAAATTGTGTTCAAAGCCGCCGCCAAGGCTGGGATTTCACGAATTGTCTACACATCATCTGTAGCCGCTATTGGTTCTAGCCCCAAGGGAGTTGTGAAGGACGAATCAAATTGGAATGAGAACTTCTCCCTACCTTACACGCAAGCCAAAACCGAATCTGAAAGGAAAGCATGGAAACTCGCAGAAGAGTTGAATTTAGACTTGAGAGTCATCAACCCAAGCGGAGTATTAGGCGGTTCATTTTCTCGCCCAACCCCTTCAACTGATATCATTGGAGATGCCATGAAAGGAAAATATCCTGTCGTGCCAAAAATACCACTTGCATTCGTGCACGTCGACGATGTCGCTACTGCTCACATCAATGCCTATGAAATAGATAAAGCAAGTGGCAGATACGTGCTAGCACCATATCAAGACGGGAATATACACGACTTGCTGAAACGTGCAAAGAAACTCTATCCAAAAATGAAGTTCCCAAGACTCGGGATTCCCCTGTGGCTGTTACCAGTAGTAGTCATGCAAGATTGGTTCATGGGCCTATTTACTGGCAAGAGATTGCTCACTCGGTCTGCTGCCAAGTCATTCTCTTCAGGAGATTCAAAGTATTCCAGCAAAAAAGCGGAAGAAGAGCTAGGGCTAACTTGGAGGTCATATGACGATTGTATACATGACACTGTGGAGGCTTATCGTTGATTGAAAATCGTATGGTCGCAAGACTTGGATGGACGATTCCATTAGCTACCGTTTTATTGACAACTGTTATCCATATTATCAGTGGAAACTACAGAGATTTTCCCTTCTTCATTTCAGAAGCAGACTATCCAGGAATTGAGAGAATAATATTCAAAGTAGGTTTTTTTCTTAATGGTATAGTTCTAGTCTACGTTTCATGGCTACTGTTCAAAGCATGCAAACCTAGAGCAAGATGGTACATGATGCACGTTTCCTGCTTATCTGGCATACTTGTTGGAGTAAATCTCTCCCTTATGGCAATCTGGGATATTTATGATTATGAGAGACTACATGTTTTTACAGCATCTAACGTATTCCAACTCGGATTAGTTTGGGGCATAGTGACCCATTTGGGCCTCCCTGATGCTGAGTTGCGAAGCAAAAAATTGAGGTATATCTCGATTAGTTCATCCATCCTTGCCTTCGTTGGTATGATCTATTCCATCAGCTTAGGACTCGACGTATATCCAGAATATGTCGATGGAAATTGGGACTTGGACAAAATGCAACCTTGGATAGACTGGGCAGCACCGTTCGAGTACCTAATGGTATTTTCATTCATGGCGACTCTGAAGTCATTCGAAAACGAATTAGAGAGGGCAGAGTGATTGTCTTGCAAAAGTTATTGGTCGTAGATTTACTTGCTGAAAGGGAAGCATTTGGCGGCAAGGGCGTCGAGGAAATCGTCAACCATTTCCCGAATCACGAGGTTCTACTTTGGGCCCCACATACAGATGAGGCTAGAGATTATGGCTTTGGAACTAGAATCCAAGAACCAACCGATGCTGACGTAATTGTAATCACGGGAAGCCGAAGAAATGTCTCCATGTGGGAAGATTGGATGGAAGATGTAGCAAAGTTAGTCAGAGACTGTAAAGTCCCTCTTTACGGAATTTGTTTCGGCCATCAAATAATCTGTAAAGCACTAGGCGGCGAGGTAATCAGAGCAAATGAAGGCTCCACAATGATGGCCGAAGTAACCTATTCCAATGGGACTAGTTCGATGCAATTGTTCACGCACCAAGACCACGTGGTTGACTCGGGTGAAATGGAGGTTATTGGAAGTGCAGAACATTGTGAAATTGCAGTATGTAGGCACCCATCCCGCCCGATAAGAACTGTGCAATTCCATCCTGAAGCGGTGAAATCACTCCTCGACTATTCGGTTGAATGTGGAGATTTGTCAGTCGATGAAAGAGCAGCATTTGGAAATGCTGACCAAGACCTAAACGTTACAGAATCTCTTATCCGTCCCAAATTCTAAATCTTAGATTTAGCATAAACCAACCATGGACGGCAATTCATACTACCAGAATCTGCTTCAGCAAGGTTTTACACCTACTGATGCTGCTCATTACACAAAACAATACTACCCAGACTTCCAAGCACCAATGCATGCAGCAGGAATGATTGCGCCCCCTCCCGGAGGGATGGAATTGGGCGGCGCTGTATCCTCAGGGTTAGGTACCCCAGCAGTTGGTGCTGGAGGAATAATGGCTGGTGGCGGCGTTGCCACAGTAGGTGCAGGTGCAGCTGCTGCCGGGGGAGGGATGTCGTTTGCTACAATCGTAGTTGTGTCGGTACTGGTTCTAGGAGGGGCTGGAACTGCAGGCTACTTCATTTACGATTATCTAACTGAGCCAGATTTCTATGGCGAGGTTTACTGGACTGAGTATGGCTCAGGTTACTCGTTTGAAGAGGATAAAATGAACATCGTATTTGCTGTTGAAGAAGAAGCGTGTTCAAGTTATGAAGATATGTTCGACGAAGATACTGATGCCGAGTTTAGAAATGGACTTTGTTTCGTATCCCCCGATTATGACTCCTACAAGGTAACAGATGAAGGTGATTACCACAAAATCTGTGTATCCGTAGAAGACGCTGGTGATGAAAATGAATGCATCAATGTGTATCATTTTGACAAAGGAATCGTTATCAAAGACGAAGATTCTTGTGAAGTGTTGGTTGGTAAAATAAGTATACCCAACTTTAGCATGGAAACCCAAGACACGTACGAGGAGTTCCTAGATTGGCAGGAATCATGGAGAAATATTGCTTCTGAACTAGAAGATGAGGGGCCTAGTAGTTGTGAGTACTCGATCGATTATGAGACCGCTTCAGGAGGCGGTCTGGACACATACCAATTTTCTGATAGAGACGCTGCAGGTGAAATGTCTAACGCAAGCGGTGATGATCTAGTCCACATACAAATGACCCAAGGTGAAGACCTAAATTGGGCTTTACTGATGGTTTCAATCGTTGTTGACGGTGGACTAGCGATGACTTGCGATGAAGCAAGCAGAGCCGATGCAAATTCAGATTGCATATACACAACAGATGATGATACCTTCTGGAGCACAGCCGAAGAGATCACTATCTCTGAGGGGGCTTACGACTTGTGTGACGGTGAATACGGCGGTTGTGATATTGACGTGATTCTAACCAAGAAAGGCGTAGGTAACGAAGATGACAAGGTCATCAGAGAAGTTACGGCATATGCAGATGCATACAACTGAGTATCTCAAGCCTCGGCTTTGGCAGCCTCAATCTTAGCATCGTTTGCTTTGATTTGCTCCCAAACAATTTCAGCGATGTCTTTGACTTCCATCTCTGAACCAATTGAGGATAGGCCATCTGTTACCATTGTTGAACAGAACGGACATCCCACTGCAACAGTGTCTGCACCGGTTGCTGCCAATTCCTTTGAGCGAATGATGTTGACACGGTCGTATCCTTCATCTACGTGCTCTTCCATCCACATTTGTGCTCCACCAGCACCACAGCAGAAAGAACCTCTCCCATGGTTCTCAGTTTCTACATCAATACCACCAATAGCATCACGTGGAGCATCTAATTCTCCAGCGATGCGACCGAGATAGCATGGGTCGTGGTAAGTGATTTTTCCATCGTGTGATGGCTCAGGAAGTTTACCTTCATTCTGTAAATGATTAATCAACTGCGAATGGTGCATAACCTCGATATCTTGTCCTCCGAAGTCCTTGTATTCTGTTCCAAGTGTGTGGAAACAGTGGGGGCAGGAAGATACAATCTTCTTGACCCCAATCTCTTCGAATGTTGCTAAGTTAGTTTCAGCAAGCATTTGGAATAGGTATTCGTTGCCAGCGCGGCGGGCAGCATCTCCACTGCAACCCTCCTGCATTCCAAGGATACCAACGTCTAAGCCTGCTTCCTTCATGATGGAAATCGTGTCTCTTGCCACCTTCTTGTTGCGCTCATCGAATGATGCAGCACAACCAGCGAAGTAGATGTATTCAGCAGGTTCTGCAACCTTGACATCGAGGTCGGCAGCCCAATCTCCTCTTTCGTGCATTGGAATACCGTAAGGATTGGAATCGCTCTCTAGATTCTCGATGGTCATCATTAGAGGCATCACGGTATCTTCAACGGACTCATCAAACTCCATCCTCTCCATCATCAAGTGGCGACGAGCATCTGTAAGTTTTGGAACGTGCTCGATATTGACAGGACAGACGTCTACACACGAATTGCATGTCGTACATGCCCAAATCGCTGCTTCTCCAAAACGAGAAATCATGTCTTCCTCAGGAGCTTCGCCCTTGAACAATAACTCGGAGTGTTCATTAGCATATGCGCGAACATCGTGGATAATTTGCATTGGATTCAACGCTTTACCTGAAGCATATGCAGGACAGACATCTTGACATCTTGCGCACGATGTACACGCCCAACCATCAATTAGACTCCTCCAAGTCAACTGAGTATAACTTGCTGCTCCAAAAGACTCTAAATCAAGTTCATCCAGTGATATGGCTGTACCGTTTTCATCGACTTGAAGTGGGCGCATCTTTGCCATCGGTTGAGTGTCAAAGAAGAATACGTTTGGAAGCGCCATTACCAAGTGCATATGCTTTGATAGAGGAATAAGGAAAAGGAAAGTGCAGATTGCCACCATGTGAGCCCAGTATGCCCAGTTGACAATGGATTGAGTTATTGTGAATGTATCAGCAACCCATGCTCCAATCATCTCGTATGTTGGGTCTGGACCTTCCCCAGCCTCAATCACGAAGGCAGTAGTACAGATTGTCATAATCAAGAGAAGAATTACGTTTCCTTCCAATTGGCTCTTGCCTTTCAACTTCTCAGGTGTGAAGAGGACTCTTCGGTTTAGTGCTAGGAAACAACCAATCAGAGCGCTTGTATATCCAAGTTCAACCATTCCGTTCCAAATCGGATTAATCAAATCCGGTAGAAGATGATCGCTGAATCTGTTTCCACTCGCAAGGTCAAACATGTCTGTTGATAGCATGAGGAATCCCCAAAACATCAGTACGTGCATGACACCTGCTACAGGGTCTTCGAGTACTTTCTTTTGTCCAAGCCAAACACTCGCTGTTTCCTTCATTCGCGCTACCCATGAGTCAAACCTGTTGTCTTTGGCACCAAGTAGTACGAGACGTGTTGCTTTCTGAACTTGGAAAGTAAAAAAACCAATGGACACAACCCCTAACACCAGTAGAATGTACCAGCCGGAAATTCCGGCATATGTGACATCAAGTGGATGTTGCATCAGGTGGACGAAGTGGATTCACTCCTTCAACCCAACGGCCAAGTACCTCATCCACAACCGCACTGCATGGTGCAGGCTAGCGCGCCCGGCAAGTGCATTCTCTTCGGAGAGCATGCGGTTGTATACGGACAACCTGCGGTTGCTGTTGCCATTGACCAGAGAATGAAAGTCAATCTTGCGCTAAACAGCGACTGGAGAATAGATGGGATGACATTCCAACCTGAAAGACACCCTCATGTTGAAGCACTAAAGCAAAGACTCTGGGATGGGGGGCCTCCACTTTCGATTAAAATTACGGGAGATATTCCACCAGCCAGTGGACTAGGCTCATCGGCTGCACTATCTGTTGCAGCCAGTGCAGCAATGAGGTGTTCAAGAGGGCGCCAAATCGAGGATGATGACTGGGCCGAAGGCTACACTGCTGCGCGACCGAACAATGTTTATGATGGCCCGTGGGATGTCAAAAAGGGAGACTCCGTAGAATACGGAGCAGATGCTGTAGATGTTGATGAGTGCGCAATTTTGACACACGCAGTTGAAGCCTTTGCTCAAGGTGGTAGAGCATCTCCGATGGATTCAAGCACATGTGCGCACGGTGGGTGCATTGTGCTTTCAGACCAGGTTGAGGAAGGCCTCAACTGGCTATATTCAAGAAAATTGAACAATGTATCGTGGGAAGTTCACTCTGTTGATTTGTCAAAGAATGAAGATGTGTGGCTTGTAATTGGGAGTACAGGTGTACACGCACCAACATCTGAACAAGTTGCAAAGGTAGCATCTTTACTGGACTCAAAACCCGAGAAAATGGCAGAAATTGAAACAATCGGAATTGTTGCCCGCAGAGGAATTTCTGCCCTACTGAGAGGCGATATGGATTCTGTTGGAAGGGCAATGAGCGAAAATCACCTACTTCTTAGAAGCCTAGGTGTGTCTTGTCCTGAATTGGAATCGTTAATTTCTGCAGCTGCTCCAACCGCACTTGGAGTAAAACTCACTGGGGCTGGCGGAGGAGGTTGTATGATCGCTTTGACAAGAGATCCAAAAACAACAAGTGAAGCGATTGAATTGGCAGGTGGTCGCACACTAATTAGCAAGTTAGGAGCCGCCGGAATGAGTGTTGATTCGGACCAAGGAGCGCCCCTTTGGGACCCGTATGCATAGGTACTGTTCTTTATATATGGGTTTATAATCGGCCCTTTTATGAACGATGAAGACCGTTTGACAGTCGTAAACGTAGTCGCTAGCACAAGAGTCGCTGAAGAACTAGACCTCCCTGACATCGCAATTCAGTTGAATTGTGAGTATGAGCCAGAGCAATTCCCAGGTGTCGTTTACAGAGTCTCAGACCCAAAACTTGCAATCTTGATGTTCCGATCCGGACGTGCTGTGTGCACAGGTGGTAAGGACGAAGACAACATCCACACCGGTATTGAGAGAATGATCAACGACCTGCGCTCCGCAGGAATCACTACTTGGGACCTAAAGGATGTCGAAATTGAAGTTCAAAACATGGTCGCAACCTACGCACTTCACTACCCTGAAGATTACGATGGAAACGACAAATTCACAGGAGAGCCACAAGCAGGACAACCAAGAAAGTTGAACTTGAATAACCTAACTTTCCACCTACCTTTCGACAAAGTTGAGTACGAACCAGAGCAGTTCCCCGGACTAATCTATCGCCTAGACTATCCTAAGGTCGTCTGTCTAATCTTCGGTTCAGGTAAGATGGTAATCACCGGTGCCCGCCACAAGGATGAGATTCTTGAGGCAGTCCAAATTATCCAAGACGAGCTAGCAGACTTGTTGTGATAACGATAAGACCCTCCGGCGAACGGAGTACAGGGCTTTCACAACGATTAGCCGATGCCCAGGATGCTCTAGGTGATTCAAGAACGACTCAAGTAATCGATAATTTGCTCAGCGGCTTCTTCAGCCGTCAACGATGTTGTATCAATTCTGATTTCAGGTGAAGTTGGCGCTTCATATGGACTTGATATCCCAGTGAAGTTTGGCAACTGACCAGCCCTCGCTTTTGCATAGAGCCCCTTTACATCTCTTTGTTCACACACTTCAAGCGGTGTGTCAACGAATACTTCGATGAATTCATCATCTTCCATCAGATTTCTTGCCATTTCTCTCTCATTTGCAAATGGTGAAATGAAGGAAGTGATGCAGATTAATCCTGCATCCACCATTAGTTTAGCAGTTTCTGCAACTCTTCGAATATTCTCGACTCTATCGGCTTGCGTGAATCCTAAGTCACGGTTTAGACCATGCCTTATGTTGTCACCATCGAGCGTAATCGTGTGACGGCCCATGGATTGTAGTTTCTTTTCAAGAATGTTAGCAATGGATGATTTACCAGAGCCAGAAAGACCAGTGAACCAAATTAATCTTGGTTGCTGTGACTTTTGCTCGGCTCGACTTTGTTTTGTGACGTCCATTGATTGCCAGTGAATATTGTCTGCTCTGCGCAGTGCAAAATCAATCAATCCCATCCCAACAGTGTTGTTGGACATTCTGTCAACTACAACGAATCCTCCCATAACTGGATCATCGTCATACGGATCGTATGCAACTTTTGAGGAGAGGGAAATATTACAGATACCTATCTCGTTCATTTCAAGTGATTTAGCAGGCAACTCCTCCAAGGTGTTTACATCCACTCTGTGTTTTAGGCGGCCAAGTGTCATTGGAGTAGTTTGGGTGTTTGACTTGAATAAGTACTGCCTGCCGGAAGCCATTGCCGAATCATCCATCCAAAGTATACGTGCTTGGTATTGGTCTGCAGTGCCACAAGGAGAATCCGCAGACGCGATTACATCTCCACGAGAGATATCAATTTCATCTTCCAAGGTTATTGTTACTGAGCGTCCTGCTCCTGCAAGTTCCAAGTCTCCATCATAGGTTACTATTCGAGAGACTGTCGATTCAGTGCCACTAGGAAGTACTCGAATTCTATCACCCTTAGAAACACAACCGCTGCCGATTAATCCGGTGAATCCTCTGAACTCTCTATTTGGCCGATTAACCCACTGCACTGGCATCCTGAACGGTCTTGATTGAGAACTTGCTGCAACCTCGACGGTTTCCAAATACTGCATTACTGACTGGCCATCATACCACGGAGTATTCTCGCTCGGGCCAACGATGTTGTCTCCCTTCAATGCAGATATTGGAATTGCTGTAATCTCATCGAGGTTAAGAGCTTCATTTGCAAATTCCTGATAATCCTGTTTTATCTGATTGTACACATCTTCTGAATAATCTACCAAATCCAATTTGTTAATTGCTAGAATAATTCGTTTTACTCCAACCATTGAAACGATGAATGAATGTCTACGTGTTTGAGTCAGAACTCCTTGGCTAGCATCTACAAGGATAATTGCAACATCTGCAGTAGACGCTCCAGTTGCCATGTTGCGAGTGTATTCTTCGTGGCCAGGAGTATCAGCAACGATGTACTTCCTTTTGTCAGTAGAGAAGAATCTGTAGGCAACATCGATTGTTATTCCCTGTTCCCTTTCAGCAGCCAGCCCATCCACTAATAATGCAAAGTCGATTTCTCCCTCTTGAGTTCCAACCTTCTTAGAGTCTGCTTCTAAGGCAGCAAGATGGTCATCGAAAAGCATGTGTGATTCATACAACATTCTTCCAATCAATGTGGACTTACCGTCGTCTACCGAGCCACAAGTAATGAATCGCAGTAATTCCTTCTGCTCGTGAGCAGCAAGATATGACTCGATGTCCTCAGAGATTAAGTCACTTACGTGGACCATCAGAAATACCCCTCTTGCTTTTTCTTTTCCATAGAAGCAGTGCTATCGAAATCGATGACCCTGCCTTCTCTTTCGGAGGTTGTAGTAAGTAGCATCTCTTGAATAACATCTGGTAAAGTGTCTGCTTCTGATTCTACTGCACCAGTTAATGGGTAGCAACCAAGAGTTCTGAATCGAACCGTTTTCATCAAAGGCTCCTCACCTTCTTTCATTGGCAAACGGTCATCATCAACTAGAATCAGGACTCCATCTCTTTCGACTACAGGCCGAGGTTTTGCCAGGTAAAGTGGGACGATTGGAATATTCTCAAGATGTATATATTGCCAAATATCTAATTCTGTCCAATTCGACAGTGGGAATACGCGAATAGATTCACCCTGATTTTTCCGAGCATTGTAAACATTCCACAACTCCGGGCGTTGTCTCTTCGGGTCCCAGTGGTGGTTTTCGTTTCTGAATGAGAATATTCTTTCCTTCGCACGAGATTTCTCTTCATCTCTTCTAGCGCCGCCAAATGCTACATCGAATCCGTACTTGTCCAAAGCTTGCTTTAGGCCTTGAGTTTTCATCACGTCAGTATGTGTGGAAGAACCATGAACAAATGGATTCATGCCCATTTCCTTACCTTCAGGATTGATGTGAACAATCAATTCTAAGCCGAGGTCATCAGCAATTTTGTCTCTGAATTCAATCATCTCTGAGAATTTCCACATCGTGTCGATGTGCATAATTGGAAAAGGAGGCTTTGCTGGGTAAAATGCCTTCATCGCCAAATGAAGCATAACCGACGAATCCTTGCCCACCGAATACAGCATAACTGGGTTCTCCGCCTCAGCAGCGACTTCTCTCATGATATGGATGGCCTCAGCCTCCAACCTCTGAAGATGCGTCATCCTGTCCTGCAAAGAATCACCTCAAACAGACCTACGGGAGTTGACTTCCTTCATCAAGGCTGTTATCTGTCTCTTTGGCAATGCATCGATGCCACCAGCAGTCGCACGACCACCTCCACCAAACATTTTGCAAAGCTCACCGATGTTTTCACTGCCTCTGATTGAAACTTGAAATGTGCCACCCTTGTCGATTGCAATGACGTGGGGACCACCTCCGGATTCATTGATCCTATGTGCCATTACTCCAACGACTCTTCTTGCCCATGGCTCATTTGGAAGGAGATAGAATCCGTCCTCAATAGCAATGTTTTGCGCGTATTCTAAATCAGATTCAAACCCTGCTTTTAGATCGGCGAATGCAGATGTTTCCACGAATACCTGAGGTGTTTTTGCTTCTAAGCACAAGCGTAACAAGTCATCTGGATGATAGTGCAAATCGGATAAGTCCGCTCCGTATCCATTGTAATTCAATAATTCTCCAAGTTCTTTGAATTCAGGTTTACTTGAGTGAACTGAAAGGCCGTCCCCATGTAGTGCAACTTGTGCCCAGTCGGATTCCACGCCTAGTACCTTCTCAACAATTCTGGCAGTACAAATATTTGCAGATGTATCGATATGTGTGGTAATACCGTCGATTGACTCACCTGCTAAGTGGTGGTCAAACCAAGTAATATCAAATCCTTGGCTCGACAACTCCACCGCTCTAGCGTAGTTTCTCGCCAACGAAATGTCCATTACGATAATATCGTCATCGATATTTGGATTTACTCGCTCCAACAGTTCAATGTCGCGTTTCACACCGGTGACTCTATGTCCTTCGATTCCGTAGACTAAACCCCATTGCACCATCGAACAAATGCCGTCTGCATCACCATTGTATGCATACCAGCGCATAGTTTGGCGAGTGTGACATTAGACATGAGTGTATGCCATGAATTGAGCAATCGTTTTATTTTTTAGACGAGAATAATTACAAGATCTGCCCGCATCTATATCTATTCGCTTCACTCATGGGCTAACATGCGCAGGGAGTTGATGGTTGCAATCATCATTTTCCTTTCGACCTTGGTTATACCCATCCCTGTTGAAGCATCTAACTTAGGCGGAGAGGACCCCGGAGTTACCGATACTGTAACTTGGAGAGTTGGCGACAAATGGGTTTACGCTGGCGCATTTGATCCAACAGTGTTAGTACAAGATGCCGGTGTAGATGCAGTAGTTGGAACGATCAACGGAGATGCAACGACAACCGTAGATGCCGTTAGCGAAATCGATGTGGATGGTGTGCCAACCCTTGTCTATGAGACTTCATCAAAGGCTGATTTTGACAAAGGTGGTGTCGCATTGGAAGGATATACTGGTAATTTGTTCATTCAATACCAAGTCGATGAGGTTAGGAGAGTCTCAGACCTTGCAAAACTGTCAACTGACCTATCGCTGAATGTCAGATACGTCCCTTATGGAATCTCTTCACTAACCCAACAAATCGCAGACATCACAATCAGTACCGATTATGACCCTATGAGTGAGAATTACGACTTCCCACTACGAATTGGTGAAACTTGGAATACATCCTACGTTTCCTCAACCGCTTGGTCAGGAGCGTCCGATTACATTACACCATTCCCGCAGCCAACTAGTGGTGCAAATCACACAAATTGGGAAATAACAGATGTTGGAAAGCCAATTAACAGCCTAGGAGAACAAATTGCCTACGGTGGATGTAATGCGTCATATGAGATGACATCTTACGATGATAATGGAACTAAGACATCTTTTGAGTGGTTCTGCCCGGAAGTTAGGAATTACGCTTGGTCCAACACAGAGGAAGATATCGGTTTGGTAATAGATTTCAGACTGAAACAATACATGCCAGTCGCCTCAAGTGGCGTTGTAGCAAATACTAACCCTGGTTACAGAAACATGAATTTAGTCGTCGAACTGTCTTCGGAAATCACTGCATTGAACACACCAATTGAGGTGTGGGCTAACGTTACCGATTCTTCAGGCACACCACAGTCAGGACAAACGGTGGAAATTAGACACGAGGCAGAAGGCTTCACTACCAGCGGAGTCACATCCAGTAACGGAAGTTTTTGGGCAATAGTCCAAGTTGGTGAAGCCACGGACACTTCAGCTACAACTGTTGATTGGGCAAGCCATGGAATAGTTGCAGTAAGTGGAAGCATGTACGGAGTAGCAACAATAACCCTAGACGAGAACATAGTAGGTTTGGATTTAGTTGCTGGTCTTGAGAGAGCAAGTATCCTACGCAACCGAAGCGGTGAACTCACAACACTGAACTCAATATCTGGATTCAATGTTCTGCCAGGTGATGTTTTAGGAATCCAACTTCCTGTCTACAATAGAGGTGTTACAACCAGTGCACCTACAACAGTTCACATAACCTACCCGGATGGTTATGAGGTTGCACAGTCACTTCCTGCTCTTGCATTTTATGAACAATTTATTTTTGAGATGGAATGGGTTATAGACATTAATTCTAGCATTGAAAATATCACAATAGAGTACGAAGCTGACAGGCAATCGATTAATGCAAACGATGCTAACTCAAGCAATGACATTGGTATTCTCTCAATTTTCGTTGGCAGTGCTCCTACCATTGTAGCTGAAAATAAATCAACGTGGACAAATGAAAAAATCCTCATCGACGCATCTGCTTCCTACGATGAAGATGGCGGAGAGGTTTGGTGTGAATTCAATATTGAGTATGATGATGGAACCAGAAATACTGCGAATCAGAAAATTATGAGAGATGGGTGTTCGATTAACTGGACATGGATAGACGATGGGTTATACTCGATTTTAGTCACTGTTTACGATGAAGAAGGGGATGAGACGACAGATTCAATCGAATTTGAAATTCTAAATCGAGCACCCAGCGTGTCCATCACATCACAGCGCACACAAGTCAAGGTTGAACACCCTGTCACTCTCTACGTCTTCGCCAATGATTCAGACTCTGAGGATGCTTGGCCCGGTTTGGTCGATATTCACTGGCCGACAGCAAATTGTGAGGAGGGTTACTACACGCGAGTTTGCACAACTACTGCATTGGAAGAAGGGCTTCAAACATTCACAGCAGTTGGAACTGACGATGATGGAAACCAAACGTATGCATCAATAAATATTGAATTTACAAATATTGCACCTCACGATGTTGCTGTTGCAATGTGGGACGAGGATGACAACCTAATCGATGCTGGTGCCCAACTAACTTGGCAAATTCAAGAAGATCAAGAAGTTGAATTATCAGCCCGAGCAGAAGATTCAATCGATGATTTGACAGATTTGAGTTACGAATGGTCATTCGGGTTCAAAACTGATGGCAGAGAATCTAGGGTACCTATGGTATGGAAGGATGCTGGGATGAAAACAGTCCTAGTCAAAGCAATCGACTCAGAAGGAGAAAATAGCGGATGGGTCGAAAGATGGGTAGACGTACAGAATCTAGAGCCACAAATCGAAGAACTTCCGGAAGTAATGGCTGTCGCTGAGGGGCAAAGTTTCACTCTGTCCGGAGTAGCTTGGGATACTCCATCAGACATGGAATCCCTAATCGTCTGTTGGGACACAGACCCCGGTGCAGACACGGATGGGATTGGTTCTGCTGATGACGACTGTGATGTTGAAGGTGCAAACCTAACTTGGTCGTGGCAAAACTCAGGCGTCTACAATGTAGTATTCCACGCAACTGATGATAATGGGGCGAGGAACTCATCTTCTGCAGCGGTAACAGTCCTCAACCTTCCACCATTGGTTATGGTGAATACTCCAAGTGAGGCGATTGTGGGAGAAAGTGTAAGATTAGACGCATCAGCAACCCGTGATTCACCAATCGACAAAGAATACCTCACCGTAGTATGGGATGTCGACTGCTCTGTAGATAGCGATGGAGATGGCATCAAGGATAATGATGCTGACCTAGTCGGCACTCTTGTTGATTACGAATTCCCAAGGGCTGGTAAATTCGAAATCAAGGCTATCGCTTGGGATGAAGAAATACTCAAACCAAGCAGCAAAAGCGTTGTCATCGAGGTAAATTCACCCGATATGACAGCATTCGAGCAAGTTGTTGAATCGCTTGCTGGGGAAGGTGCGAATCCATTCTTCCAATTACTGGGCATCTCAATTGGAATAGCCGCAATTGTATTCTTTCTAAAGCGTGGACAAAAGAAGAAAGAGTCCGTCTGGGAAGCTGATGATTTGCCTGAAATAATCGCTCCAATGGAAGCGCCTTCAGTGGACATGTTTGCCGGTGAAGATGCAGAGATTCAAGAGCCGGAAAGAATAGTGGAAACATTACCACTTCCAGAAGGTGGCCTTCCTGTAGGCTGGACAATGGAGCAGTGGGAACATTACGGCCACCAGTACAGGCAACAGAGAGACACTGTAAACAAACATAATCAAATGTAAGTGGTGTTCTACGCTACACCATGCGAAAGGTAATTCCGATTCTAATCGTCATTATTTTGACAGCATATGGACCGCTTTCAATGATTGATGAATTGGAAGAGAAGAACATCGAATTTAGTGGTGCTAACTCCAACGACGTATTCGACGTACCCAATTGGAGAATCGGTGACAAATGGATATATGAGACCGGATTCGATGTCAATGATTTGATTGCGCAGGCCAACGTTTCAGCATCTATCGACACATTAACCGGAGATACCACTGTAGAAGTGGTTAACACGACATTCATGATGGTAGAAGGAGTTCAGAGACTTGTCTACATTGTTGACGTATCAGGAGATTTCCAAACCGGATCTAACTCCCAAATCACAACACCTGATGGGACATCATACACAGGGAGAGTAGAAATCGACTACCGTGGTCAAGACATATTCACTGCTTCTGACCTTGCTCAATGGAACCAGACCTTCTCGCTTACTGTCAGGTTTGTCCCGTATTTCTTTGGTTTCCCTGTGACCATTGCAACCCAAATCCTAGCTGAAGACTTAGAATTTGCCACAATTTACAACCCGCCACGAGAGAAGTATGACTTCCCACTAAGAACTGGTGACCAGTGGGTTGCAAATTACAATTCAACTACAGTCGTATCAGGCACTTCCGACTACTTTGATCCAGGTGAGTTTAGCACTCCATATGTTGAAGATAACACAACCTATCAAGCAACTCTAAACGGAACACCAACCGAGGATGGAGACGGCATTCAATACACAGGATGCTCGAATTCGATAAAGGTAAACAATTGGAACAATACTGGCGTATCGGGTGGCTTTGATTGGTATTGTGATGCTGTGAGGAATTATGCCTGGTATCAGATCGATAACCCTGCAGGATTTACTATCGACTGGAAATTGAAGTCCTACGAACCTGTGGACAGTTCTGGAGTTGTTGCATCATCATCACCAGGAATAAGAAATGTAGCAATCGGAGTCACACCTGAGTTTGTTGCAATCCTGCCTAATGCTACTGAAGAGGTTGTAGGATATCTAACGGTTAACGGTGTTGGTGAAGTCGGTACTAACCTCCAACTGCGATATGAATCTGAAGGCACAATTATGAGTCTAACCACTGACTCTGATGGCAAAGTTTCACCCGATTTGGACGTTGGAGACTTTAGAGATGCATCAACTGCATCCGACGACTGGTCAAGCAACGGAGTGATCATCTGGGACCCTGTAAACAAAATTGTTGGCGCAGGTACTATCGTCATGGATTTGTCTGTAGTAGGAGTAGACTTAATTGCGAAACCGGACTCTATGATTGTCACTAGAACAAGAGGTGCAGATTCGACGATTTTGTCTCAAGCAAGTGGCTACAATGCACTACCCGGTGATACCTTGGAATTCCAAATACCTGCTCAAAACCGAGGTGTACTAACATCACCGGCCACTGAGATGGAGATTACAACACCTGATGGCACAACTGTGAGAGGGACTATTCCACCAATTTCTCCTTACAATGAAGCAAGGGTAAGCGTGAACTGGTCAGTTCCATTAGATGCTGCAATAGGCACCCAAATGCTCTCATTTATGGTTGACCCAGATAACCTAGTAACAGCGGATGCAAATAGAACAAACAACTACGCTGAACTAGATATTTTCATTGGCAGGCTACCTGTTGCTGACCTAAGCTTAAGCGACAATGTGTACACCTTTGAAAATGTAACAATCGATGCGTCTGCGTCGTATGATGACGATGGTGGAAACGTTGAATGCTACTTCGAAATCAAAGAACCAACAAGTGACGGTATTCGCACTGAATTAATCGAAACACCAACGTGCGTTACAAGTTGGTTCTGGGCTGATGACGGAGATTGGGAAGTCAAGGTGATTGTTGTTGACGACGAATTGGACGAGGTCCACTTGACGATGAATGCTACAATTCTAAATCGGGCGCCTTATGTCAATTTGACCGCGTCTACGCCAGTTGTTGAAGCAGGTCAATCAATTACATTCGATGCATCGGACAGCGGTGATATCGATACAACCTCTGAGGAAGGCCAAGAAGTTGAGATATCGTGGCCAGGTAGTGTATGTGAAGGCACATTACTAGGACCCACATGTACATTTGCTCCAGAGGTCGAAGGAGTTCAACAAGTTGAGGTTGTAGTCACGGATGACGACAACCTATCAACATCTGCATTCCTAACATATGAGGTTCTAAACGTGGCACCAACAACCGGAGAGATGAGATTTTCAATTGATGGTATACCGTATTTACCTGCCGAAGATGGTACATGGACGATCGATGAAGACGTAGTTGCAACTCTAGAAGTCGATGCTGATGACACTCTAAGCGACAAGGAAAGTCTCCTGATATCTTGGTATCCAGATGCCACCGACCAAAATTGGAGTATCACAACCTCCGGTCCATCATCATCAGTTACAGCGTCTTGGGGTAAATCTGGGTTGTATGAAGTGAAGACATTTGCAACTGACAATGACGGTGTGAAGAGTGATGATGTCATTGGATATGTACGTGTAAACAACATAGCACCTGTGTTGGACACACTCCCTGCTCAACAGGCTTTGTTTGAAGATGAAGTTCTGAACTTGAGTGCATTTGCTGAAGACTTTGCTGACCAAGATGTTCTCATGTATTGCTGGGACCTGCTATCATCAATCGATTCTGATGGAAACGGAGTAACGACTGACGATTGTGATGTTGAAGGACCTGACCTCGTATACTCATGGTCCCTATCAGGACTCAAGAGCGTTACTGCTAACGTGTGGGATGATGACAATGAGTCTGATTCGTTCACGATTGATGTAACAATCGTAAACCGTCCTCCTGCAGCGAACATATTCATCCCAGACGATGGATTCAAGATCACCGAGGGCGATTCTATCACATTCAACGGTGCTAACTCAACCGACTCCACTACAGACCGCAGCAACCTACAATTCATTTGGGACGACCCTAATACAGAGGGCGCTACGCAAGATGGATCAGGAGAAACCTTCACCATTAAGTTCGACACTCCAGGAAAATACTTCGTCAACCTAACTGTCACTGACGACGATGGAAAGTCGAGTACAGCGTCTGTTTTAGTAGAAGTTAGTGCAAAAGAAAGTGAAGGACTATTCGGCGTCACAACAACTACCGCAGTCGGTGGTATCCTTGGCTTGGTCATAGTTGTACTATTCGCAATTTTACTAATTCGTAGGAGAGATTCTGACACCGTAGTTATTGAGACAAAGCAAATGGGAGATTATGCTTGGAATGATTCACCACCATCTGTCGTATCAGAAGCGCCAACGTCTGCCCCTCAACAATTTGACCAGACGCCGCCACCACAACCTGTGAACAGTGGACCGCCTCTACCTGCATCAGGATTACCTCAAGGGTGGACAATGGAACAGTGGTCATACTATGGCGAACAGTACCTAGCTTCGATGCCACCTGCGCCAGTGAATGATTTCGCTCAACCTATTCAGCAGACCTACCAACCTCAGCAGCCTGTTCAGAGTTACAATCCGCTACCTCAGCAGATCGCCTCAGAACCGGCTCCTTCACTTCTAGACAGGACGATGGTTCAAGAACAACCACCTACGCCTGCCTCACAGGCCTTAGCCGACATTCTTGACGACTTGGACCTGTGAGTAGTGAAAAAATATGGGCACACTTTGGCAATTTTTCGGATTTCCCGACCCTGAAACTCCAGGTGTTGATCCGCCTAAAACACCCAAGAAAAAGAAAGCAAAAAAACAGGAAGATGCTCCTGGGCAACAGCTTACCTTGGTAAACCCTGATGATGATTTAGAGCAAACTTTAGTCTCTCAGGAAAATCAATTACTTGAGACAAAAGACGAACGTACTGTAAATATCCCACCACCTGTTACAAGAGCACCAATTGTTCCGGAGGGATGGTCTGGCCCCCTTACTCCCGATGGCGATGCGTTTCACGACCTGTCAAACTATTCCTCAAAACCAACGGATTTCCCTGATAGAGCACTTAGATATGTGGTGCCGGACCAAATGCACAGATTACCTATTAGACAGATTCAAGACAGGATTTTACGAGGAGACACAATCATCGTAGACCTGAACAGTTTGATACACATGGACACACAAACAAATGCCTGTAGAAGAGTACTGAAACAAGTCGGTGATGACATGAACATCCCTATTTTTGCTCTCGATGAATCTGACAAGCTGCTTCTGATGCCGGGAATGGACGTTACAATGGACGTGTCAAAAAACAATCTTGGGTTAACTCCCATATTGATGTGAAAAGATAGGGTTCATACTTTTATACAAAAGAAATTATTTCCGATAGGTTGGAATGGTTTCCGAGAGTCAGCGCAGCACCCATTGGTCCTCGGGCTCGTACATTGACTTGGTTTTAGCTGCTGTTTCAATGCAAATCTTATTCTTTTGCACTGTCTTATACATCTGGATTTCAGGTCAGGACTTTTACCAGGAAAATATTGTGGAAATTCAGCATTCAATTAGGATGCAATTAGGTTTAGGCTGGTTGATGTGTGTACTTGCAGGAATTGGATTTAGCATTCTACCCCTTATTTACGACGTAGTTGGATTTGAAAGAACGTTGATGAGGGTTTACGTGGGCATGAATGTCACTGGTCAAATTTCAATCACAGCCGGGATTATTAGTCGGAATGTTTCGATTTTTCATTCATTTTCCACCATTGGGATCACCTTGCTGGCAGCATCTGTAGTGTGTTTATGGTCACCTGCCCTGACAATTCTAAAAAGTAAATCTGAAAATGGGAAAACAGTCGGACCATTTTCTTCTGCACTGGGGCTATTTTTGCCGTTCATAGGAATCATAACCATTGCATGTTGGGCCTTGCGCAATGAGTTCGATGGTGCTCTCGAACTTTCAGAGCATGTTTTGTTCGAACTGTTCTTTCCACTTGCATTAGTTTCAATTATCATTTCACACATAAACCGCAGACTAGATTGGCAAATTATCAAATCTGAAAACACCGGTAAGGTGTTTGGAGTATATGCTTCACTTTTGTTGGTAGCGATTATCTCAAAATCACTTCACAATGCGGATGACATATCTACAAGAGTTGCGGCTGTTTTACAACTAATGCCGTATTTGTTCATCTTTATTATGCTGAAACCAATCAAAATAATATCTCAAATCAGAAATGAGAGACCGTACAAGAAAATGGTAATCGCTGCAATCTTTTGGCTGCCAATTGTAGGAATTGCAGCTTATCTAGAGATGATGGGGCATGTTCAAACAACGGATACGATGATGTCTTTCTATCGTCGGATTTTGATATTTGGTTCTGCTTTCCAGGTATTTTGGGGGTTCACAGCATATCTTCACGACGACCATAAGAAGATATCATTACGGGCTAGAAAGACTCAATGGTTCTCACTCCTCACTGTAAACTTAGGTACTATAATCACTGTATATGCCATGTTAGTTAGCTGGCAAACCGGGGAGCCACAAGAAGAAATCACAAGAATTGGAGTTGCTGTCTTCGCAATAACCTATTTTTCAATCCTAGTCTACTGGATTAAGGAGACTTTCATCTGTCTGTACACATGGCACAAGATACCGATGTTCTATGACCAGTATCTGGCAAATCCAGAACAAGGTTCAGGATACACTATTGAAAACTAATCCAGCAGCCTTAGAGCGCTAGGAGCAAAACCCAAAACCGCTAGTTCATCTCCATCAACGAGCCTTGCGTGCTTACCCATTTCACCTGCTAAGTCGTAAGAACCTGCCTTGCCTTTCCAAGATTCTGTTTCTATCAAGTGGGCAATTTCATCAGCACTCAACTCATCGATTTCTACAACCGCACTCTCAACAAAGAAAGTCCAATCGCCACATATCTGAACTCCGGTGGCAGACCATACCTGATGGCGCCTGCCTGAGAGTCTCTTGATCATAGAGACCGCAGATAATTCGTCTGCAGCTTTTCCTATTGCGACATTTGGGTCATCCGGGTCCTCGATCATTGTATCTGCTACGACAACACCTTGAAAACCGTGATTTGGGGGCACAGCATCCCCTTTCCTGCGACAAATTTCCAATACTTGGTTTGGAACTGAGCCCGACGGATGACTCTCATCAACATTCATTAGAGCTTCAACATGTATTGGCCCAATTCTATCATTTAGAATCTGAGCGCGACGCTCTGAAGCACTTGCCAACCAGATTCCCATGAAACGCGTGTTGGGGGTCACCTTGAAGAGAGCATCGCTATTACACCCGATTGGTGAGACGACGTGAGTGACATCGAGAGGATTCCAACACACATCGCAGGATTAGATGAAAACATGCAAGGCGGCATACCACAAGGACACATTTGTATCGTTGCAGGACAATCCGGTGCCATGAAGTCCTCTGTAACATTTTCACTGCTTTACAATGCAGTGCTATACGGTGAAACAAGTGGAATTTACGTCACTCTTGAACAAGGAAAGGATTCCTTGAGATCACACATGTCCAACATGGGGATGAATGTGGATGACCCTCGTGTACGCAACCGAATCGCAATCATTGATTTGTCCGATTTGCGCGTTCAACTTGATGAGCAAGGCATGAGCAACAGAATTGATTGGATGGGGCAATTAATCAAACAACTTACATCATACAGACAATCTATTGGATTTGAGCTACTGGTATTCGACTCATTGGGAGCATTCTTCACCCTAACAAAGATGGAAAACCCTCGTGATGAGATTTTCAGATTGTTTGAAGCATGTCGACGCCTAGAATTGACTTCATTTTTCATCTGTGAAATGACAGGAGAAGACCACAAGCAGTTCGGAGAGTACGGTGTTGAAGACTATCTCTCGGATGGAGTAATGCATCTCACAATGGAGAGAAGTGGAGACGATATTACACGTAAACTAGGCGTAATCAAGATGAGACACACTCATCACAAGTTGGGATACTCCCCAATTCTTTGGAATTCTGCTGATCAACGATTCAGTATCAATTGATTATTCAACAGTTACAGATTTTGCCAAATTCCTTGGCCTATCTACATCGCAACCAAGTGCTAGTGCTGTTCTATAAGCAATCAACTGAGTTGGAATCACCGTTAGTAGAGGAGTCAATAAGTAACTGCAGGATGGGACTGGAATCGAGATATCGGCTTCTTCAGCCGCCTCGACGTCTTCTTCCTCGTGAATAAGGATTATTTTCGCTCCACGTGCCCTACACTCGTGCATTGAAGCAATTGTCTTCTCCCTATGCTTATCATTCGGGAGGATGACAACCACTGGACTTCCATCCTCTAATAGAGCAATAGGTCCATGTTTCATCTCCCCTGCAGGATACGCTAGACATGGAATGTATGCTATTTCCATCAACTTTAGCGCTCCTTCACTTGCAACAGGGGCAGACAAACCTCTACCTAGGAATAGAACGCTTTTTGCATCCTTTACCAACTCAACCGCCTCATCTATTGGACCCGGGTTTTGCAGATATTTTTCCATTAAATCTGGAATTCTTTGGAAGTCTTTGATTATCGATTGACCCTTTTCACGAGAAAAATTACGCGTGCGGCCAATCCTAATTGCAAACATCAGCAATGATGCTACCATGTTTGTGAATGCCTTGGTTGATGCAACCGCTTGCTCAGGCCCACTGTGGATGTATACTCCTTGGCCACAAGTCCTTGCGATAGTTGAACCTACAACGTTCACAATACCGTGAACGTTGCCTCCTTTGAGTTGGATTTCCTTCACCGCTGAAAGAGTATCTGCTGTCTCTCCAGATTGTGAGACAGCAAAATGTATTGCATTTGGATTTATCACCGGGTCGTTGTACCTGAATTCACTTGCTACGTGTGCAACGGCGGGAATTCTTGCCAAACTCTCGATTGCTAGTTGACCTATCTTAGTCGCGTTTAGTGCGGTTCCACAACCGATTAACCTAACGTGGGGTACCGTTCTCAAACGTAGAGGGTTTAAACGCAGACCACCTAACTTTGCACTACCATTTGCCATGTCTAGTCGTCCTGTTATGCACCTGCGTAACGCTTCGGGCTGTTCATGAATTTCTTTGAGCATGTAATGCGGGAACCCTGCCATATCTGCTTCACCCCACTCATCTTCCAGTATCGTAAGCCCCGTAGAAGAAGCTCCACCCTCCAGTCTTGAGATATCTATACCATCTCTTGTTACAACCGCCATGTCACCGTCCTCTAGGAGATAGAAACTCTGGGTATGCTGAGTTAGTGCATGTGGGTCAGATGATACGAATGATTCTCCTTCGCCCTTACCAATTATTAGAGGAGAGCCATTTCTTGCACAGACTATCAAATCGTGCTCTTTGAATAAAACACAAAGTCCCCAAGTACCAGTAACTCTGTTCAGGGTTTGTCTAACAGATTCAAGAGGGCTCTGACCAGAATCAATTCCAATTGAAATCATGTGTACTAATGCTTCCGAATCAGTTTCAGATTTGAGACTGAAACCTCGTTCAGTCAAGCGCTTTCTCAGACCTCTAGCGTTATCGATAATTCCATTATGAACCAATGCAATCTCTCCGTTTTGTGAAAGATGAGGGTGGGCGTTTTCATCAGTCACTCCTCCATGAGTTGCCCATCTTGTGTGAGCAATGCCAACATTTCCTTCGATGTGATTTGGTAGAATTTTGGATAATTCTGAGACCTTTCCAATCTTTTTGTGAACTTGCAAACTCCCATTTTTCACAGCAATTCCAGATGAATCGTAACCTCGGTATTCCAATCTACGCAGTCCATCAACAAGTAATGGCGCCGCTGCACGGTTTCCAATGAATCCAAAAATTCCACACACAAAAAAACCTCACATGCTGATTACTTCAGAGCAAACCGGACAATTCATTCTTCG